>Ga0334896_1001976_pt1 | contig 15488 bp, 13 predicted proteins | sample GraSluR3_MG_8_FD_207734 | JGI IMG/M metagenome (GOLD analysis project Ga0334896, IMG submission 207734) | Sludge microbial communities from methane-producing bioreactor in Wageningen University, Netherlands - Granular Sludge_27_06-R3 | ecosystem: Engineered > Bioreactor > Anaerobic >... | reverse complement strand
TAACGGCTGGGGGTTGGTAAAGTGCAGGAGTTTGAAACGTTTTCTTATCCCACGCTACGAAGTTACGAAAAAGCGAGAAAGTTTCCTAATCCGCTGGATACCTGCATTTTATTAACCCCTTGTTATGGGCTGGCTATTTATTTTCTGTCGTGTCTTTAGATTCGACATATAAATTTGCTACATTTTTTTACGGTTTTACACGTGCGTTGGGACAGACACACTTTTTGACAAGCTTAGCTTGAAGCGTTGGCTTGTGTGGCTTGGCAATGTGTGTGGCTGTGAAGCGTGGGTTTTAATCCCATACTTTTGCTGTTTTCGAATCGAACAGATTTACTTTACATTTAAATTTCTTTCTAATACTTTCAATATGTTCTGCATCCGATTCCGAATATACACCAACATATATACTTAAAAGTTTTTCTCCCGTTCTCTTTCCTTGCTTTGCAGCTTTATTGATTGCTTCAATTATATGTTCGTCATATTCACCAAAGTTAAATCCAAAAGTTACTAATGAACCCTGAATATTACATAATTGTTCGTAACAAAAAGTCAAGTATTTATTATGCATTATATTCATTAACTTTTCACGCCCATTACCTGATGTTACAAAAATTGGATATTCTTTACGCAACATTCTTTCGTTAATGTTTTGAAGCAAAAAATGCTCTGTAGTATATTCTTCTTTAATTATATCAACACCAGTATCAAAAAACGGTAAAGCACCGTGCAAATAATGAGTGTTTTGATTTTTTTTATTTTTACCCCAACGAAGTTCTGAATAGTTGGCTTCATCATAAGGTACAAATTCTTCGTCCTCTTTATCACGACCAAAACCATCAGTATGATTTTGAGAATCATTTCTCATAAGAACCCAATAAAGAAGCAAATCATAATTCGTTGTAAAAACATTTCCGCCTTTTGATAAATATTCATTTAACCACTTGTAACAAGCGGAACTTTTTTCTTCAGGTATTGTAAAAACGTGTTCAGGGTGTAGCCCTTTTACAGCATCAATCAAACTGTTTTTAAGTTCATTACCAGCATCTTTTATTTTCTTAATTAGTTCTTTGTCTGTTCCAAAAATTTCGGCAATTTCAAGAAAATTGTCCAGTTGTTGCATTACAATTTCAAAATTCTTGTTACCAATAATCGAAAAGAGTTTTTTTAGTAAAGGATTATCAATTGAATCAATAAACTTATAAAGGGCATTGTATGAGAATATTTTCGTATCATACGCCATACTGAAACCGTTACCTAAAAGCAAATGCTTTTGACGATTATTCTTTGCTAAATAATCAATAACATAATCATATGACAGTATTTCATTTTTAGCCATTACTCAATCAATTGACCTACTTTGTTTACTACTTTATATTCCAAGTCTGTAAATTCGTTAAAATGCGCTACGCCACATTTAATTTTCAAACGCTCATCTCCGCTTAATTTTGACAGGTCAACTTGTGGTGTTCCTGTGTCTTTGGTTTCTGCAACAAAATATATTTTGTTGTCATCTTCAAATACTAAAGCCCAATCAGGATTGTAATTTCCAATTGGCGTTGGGATTTTAAACCAATTGGGTAATTTGAAATAAAATTTAATTTGTTCGCTAGATTCACAGTCTTGGGCAAATTTGCTTTCAACACCCGAATCTAAAGGTACAAATTCTTCATAAATAGTTTTTGAAGTGTCTGTAACTTTAAATGAAAAGTCGTTTAAATACACTTCTAATTCTTGGGCTTCAAACAATGCCATTTCATATGCAGAACCACCAATTTTCTGATACTTGATGCCATTAATCATCAAATCATAAAGTGTCCGTTTGATGGCTTGAGTTGATAAATCCAAGAATAACTGTGGATTAATTAAAATATCTTCGATTCTATCGGATTTACTCAAAATCTCTTGGATAGTTGAACGAGTTAGTTCAGTTTTATTTTGAATGTAACCTAAAACATCTGGAATTTTCCAAGAATAATCGCCATAAGATTCAACTTTGTCACCTGCGTACATTGTACCAACACCTTCATCTGTCATACTTATTTGCACTTTTGTTGAGCGAATTGAAGGTGCTTTTATTTCAGGCAAATCTTTAATTGCTTTTGCAGATAAAGAAATTAACTCATCTGTTTTATAGTCAACACGATAAGTAGTTCTCTTTTTAATTTTCTCCCATATTTCTAAAAATTTTGGGTCGGCTTCAAAACCTTTTCTATATTTTATTGCAGTACGTTCTCTTTTGTTTTTAATTCTTCCTTTAAACTCTACACCGCAATCATCCTCAATTTCTTTTTGTAGTGATTTTGCAAAATCGTCATAAGATTCATTTGCAATTACTGTCAAACGATTAATGTTTTGGTCGTATGTCCTTGTCCCTGTTTGGTCAACTGCTAACCGCAAACCTCTTCCAATTTCCTGACGTTTTTTTATGTCTGATTTTGTTTCGTTTAAAGTGCAAATTTGGAAAACATTTGGGTTATCCCACCCTTCACGAAGTGCAGAATGTGAGAAAATAAAACGAAGAGAATTATCTAAATTCAACAATTTCTCTTTTTCTTTCATTATCAAACCGTAAGTGTCGTCATCTGCTTTGGTCTCGCCCGAAGTGTCTTTTACTTTTCCTTTGCTATCCTGTGAAAAATACCCGTTATGTATATCTTTAACTGGGAATTTATTCAATTCACTAAATGCTGGTTTTGTTATGTATTCTTGATATAATTCTTCAAACCATTCCGCAAATTTTCCTTTGATTGGATTACCTGCTGAATCGTATTGACGGTAATTGGCAACTTTATCGATAAAGAACAATGATAAAACTTTAATTCCCAATTTATTCAGGCGTTTTTCCTTTTTCAAATGTTCTTCTACTGTTTTACGGATTTGAAATTTCATAACTTCATCTGTTAACCCGCCTTGGCTATCGCCTTTGTAGAGAATATTTCCGTTTGAAATAGAAATACACTGGTTTACTGCATCAATTTCTTCAATGATATAACCATTAGAATAAATTTCTCGTTCGTTAGAAAGTTTGTACAAATCATCACCTACCTTAACTGTAACAGTTTTCTTTCTTACAGCACCATTTTCGTTACTGTTTATTGAAACTTTTGCAGTTACTTTAGTTTTGGTTGCTGTAATTGATTCAACGGAAACAAATGCATCATTAAAGGCGTTTTCTTCAATTATTGAATCAACCTCAATTTGCTTAACCAGCCCTAAATCATATGCCTTAACTGGATTTAAACTATAAGTTAGGTTGTATTGATTCCTGTGAGTTGCAGAATATCGAAGCGTACAAAGAGCATTAAGATTTTCTATTGCAGTAATACGCTTTTCAGTTTCCATATTTTGCGGTTCATCAACAATTACAATAGGATTGGTTGCTTGGATGAATTCAACAGGTTTCTGTCCGTTTAATTTGTCATTTGGTTTATTGATAATGTTTTCGTCTTTTGCAAACGAATCAATATTTAAAACCAAAACCTCAATATTGTTAGTAGTAGCAAAACCTCGGAGAGTAGAAACTTTCAAACTGTCGTAAACCTGAAAGTTTAAAGGTATATTGTCGTACAATGTTTGAAAATGTTCGTGTGTGATTTCTAAATTTTTCAAAACGCCCTCACGGATTGCAACCGAAGGAACCACAATCACAAATTTTTTAAAACCGTAAAGTTTATTCAGTTCATATATTGTTCTCAGATAAACATAAGTTTTTCCTGTACCAGTTTCCATTTCAACGGAAAAATTCATTCCGTCTAATTTGTCTGATATTTTAATTTCATTTTTTGCCTGTATGCCTTGCAGATTTGATAGTACTTGCTCTTCTGATAGTACTAAATTGTTGCTTATACCTTGAATAAATGATTTTTGTTTTTCTTTTAAATCGTAGTTTATAATAGAATCTTCTAAAGGTTGCCCTTCAAATAAATCAGTAATTGATTTAATCGCTTCTAACTGAAAACTAAGATTGGGTTCAAACGTTAACTTCATAACTATTAAATCGTTTTAAATTCAATTCCCGCATCTTTCATTTGTAGAACTGTATTTGTCTTTAACTGGTCGTTACCTTTAAATAATTTATCTAAAGCGATTACTTTATTTGGTTTTGAAGCAATTACTAATTCAATTATTTCTTGTGTTGCTTTTTCCAACATTAGCATCAATTCGTTTTCGTTGATAACATAAAAGCTATCTTTTTTCTTAATTATGCTATTTAAATCTTTCCCGCTTTTTAATAGCAACTCGTAAACCATATTTTCAATAGTGGCATTTTCTGACACTGGGTCAACAAACAACTTCATTTGTTCGGCTAATGCAATTGCATCTTTGCCTTCAATTTGTCGCCATTGCTTGAAATTACTATCTTCTAATTTTAGTACTTTAAATCCTAAATCCAGTGATTTTAATTGTTCGATTCTTGTTGTCAAATTTTCTATTTCTGTTTTCGTTTCGTCTGTTGGTATTTCTCCTTGCAGTTTTGTTATTTCTGTTTCTAGTTTTTTGACTTCCTCCTGAATTTCCTTTCCGATTTTTTTTGCTACCCTGCGAATGCGTTCTTTGCTTACATCTGCTATTGTTTTGAAGTTGGCCTTGTAAGCCTCACTCTTTTCGTCTAAAAGTTCTGGAAGTTGAACACAAATATATTTTCGATTACCTCCATCAATTGCATTTAAACTCAATACTGCGTGGGCAGTTGTTCCGCTCCCTGCAAAAAAGTCAAGTATTATTTCGTTTTCAGAATCTTCACAAGTTTGATTAACTAATTCTGATATTAATTTTGAAGGTTTAGGAAAGTCAAAGTATTTATGCCCAAATAAATCATCAATCTCTTTAGTTCCATCTCTAGTATAGATTTTTTCACCTATGATTGAAGTGTAATTTGGGAGCTCAGAACTAACCTCGCTTAAAAAAACCTTTCTGCGTGGTCTACCATCTTTTGATTCGGGCCAAATAATTCTGTTTTCTTTAATTAAACGAGACATCGTTTTGCTATCGTATCTCCATCCCATCTTGGGTTTACCATAATTAATTCCTGTTTCTGGATTAATAAGGTTGAAGTGACAATTTGGTCTCAATTCTTGAGGTAATAAACCAACCATATTTCCGCTAACCCATTCACCTCTAGGGTCATTATCTGGATTGGAATATTGTTCAATTTTTCTTTCAGCACCTTTTAAAATTCTTTCATTGTTTGATTTTGAAAAGCATAAAACATATTCGTGGTCAATTGACAAGCCTGTAATATTTCTATTATCCTTGTTTTGTCTACTTTTCCATATTAACTGACCAACAAAATTTTCTTCTCCAAAAACCTCATTCATTAAAAGCCTCAAATTTTGCACTTCGTTATCGTCAATAGAAGCGAAAATAACTCCATCTTGTCGAAGTAAGTTTTTTGCCAAATATAAACGAGGCATCATCATATTTAACCAATTGCTGTGGTATTGTCCGTTTTCTTTACTGTTCTTTTTGAACATACCATCTTTGGTCATATAACCTTCTTCGTCTTTGTCGCCTACTCGTTTTTCATATTCGGCTTTGCTCTCCGAGAATTTGTCGGGATAAATAAAAGAATCATTTCCTGTGTTGTAAGGTGGGTCAATATATATCATCTTTACTTTACCGAAATAACTTTTTTGAAGCACTTTTAAAACTTCCAAGTTTTCACCCTCAATAAAAATGTTTTCAGTTTCGTCAAACTTAATACTCTCATCTTTAACTGGAATTAAAGTCTTGGTAGTTGGGGTTTGCAAAACTTTAAAAGCGTCACTTTTTCCTGCCCAATTTAAAACATAGCGTTCATTGGAAAAGTTAATATTCTCTCCTAGTGTGGCTTTTAGTTTTTCCCAATCAATTTTTCCTTCGCAAAATGCTTCAGGCAAAATCTGTCGTATTGCATTTATTTTTTCCTGTTCAGGTGTAAGACTTGTTCCGTCCATTTCTATAATATTTCTATTCATATTTGAAATTCCATCTGCAAAACTACAATTTTATTCGAGTGCGGTGGCAAAACGAAGGCTCTTTTGGCTACGAAGCGGTCGCCCGTGTGTGGGGTAGCCAAATGTGCCTGAGTGTGCGTGGGCAATTTGCCGTTTCTTTTTCTTCTGTCTATGTAGCAAATTTAGGTCTTCTGCGAATTTTTCTTCTTAGCTTGCCCATAACGGCTGGGGGTGTGACCAGTTTGGGCGAACGGAGCCGAGATTTCATCATGCGATACTGCGCCCCGCTGCGAGCCGACCCGCACGCCTAACCCATTCAGCCCAAATTGGTTACACCCCTTGTTGTATGCAGGCTTTATGTTCTAACCAAACTTCATAATGCTATCGAATGGGAATTTCAGATAAAAAGTAGTCTCATTATTTACACAATTAAAATCAACGTTACCCCCTAATAAATTAGTAAACTCTTTGACCAAAGGCAAACCAATTCCTAAACCATAATTAAAAATGTCTTTGTATTCTATCTGTTCAAAAACATTAAATATTCTTTCTTTGTGTTCCAAGTTTATGCATTCTCCTCTGTTGATTACAAAAAAAACCACCTCATTTTTAGACTTCGAAATAGTATAACCAACTCTAATTCGCTCTGTATTCGGGGTTGAATATTTATAAGCATTTTCAATTAGATGGAAGAGTATTTGCTTAAACTTCTTTTTATCAGTATGCAACACTAATTTCTCTCCTGCATCTATTATTGAAATGTTTATCTCTCTATTAAAAAGAGCAATAGAAAAGGAAAAGAATTCAACAAGTTCGTTAATAAGTTCTTCAAAGACAAAACTTTCAGGCTTAATTTCAAATTTCTCACCAGATTGGAGTAGGGAAAGTTCAATCAAATTGTTCATCGTGGTTAGAAATCTATCCGTACACCTCTTAATCATAACAGCAAACTTATCTGGAGAGGATGACTTTTGAGAATTTTTACTCTCAAGTAATTCCAGAAAGCCTAACACTCCATTTAAAGGCGAGCGTATTTCGTGGGAAAGGTTGTGCAAAAAGGTTTCTTTGGCTCTTTGAGAAAGTTTTGACTCATCAAAAAGTGTGTCAATGCGGCTTTGCAAGTAGTGAACTAAATGTTTTTTTTCTAAAACACCAATAAAATCATTTTCGTGAACTACAGGTAATGCTACACTATGAAACTTTTCGAATTTTTCAACGATTGTGGATAGACTTTCATCAGTTGTAATGCATATAGGTTTTCCAATACAGTCAATTACGACTTTCTTTGGCTTCTTAATTACATCACTTGGAGTTAAAATACCTTGAAACACACCATCATCATTTAGCACAACCAGATAATTATGCTTCAACAAATTCTCCTCAATTGAATTCACTCCTACAAATGAAGTTACTGTTGGATAATCCTTTATTATAATGTCTTTAATTTTCATGACAAATCGCCCTCAAGAGATTCGTAAAAAACCCTTAATTTGAAATCCACTTTTAAAATCTCAGATTCAGAAACAAATGGGAAAACCTTTTCTTTTAGGATAGAAATAATGCTCTCTTTTTCCATTTTTTTAAGAATCCTCTTGTTAATAAAGACGGCTTCAACACAATTATCATCAATCTCAAACACTTCAAACTCATTTGGAACAAGAAGTTCAAATGATTTATAAAGTCCATTCTTCCCTTGAGGACATTTTTGTCCTATTATCAAAATGTCTTCAAAAGGGGGTAAGCGAATTTCTTCAAAACCTAATTGCAATGAGTACTTTTTCCCGTTAAAACCATTCATAATTAATAAAAATTAAGTGTGAGTAATATTTACTGTGTGTTTTTATCAAGCTTGCATACAACGGTTGAGGGTACGTTGCGTGCCCCGTCGGTTAAGGGCGGTTTTCGTATCCACCCGATAAAGGTAATTTGAAACAGGATAAATTCCTAATCGACCAGCCTTGGGGCATGCGATGTACCCTTTGTTAGCGCCTGTACTTTTCTTCTTTTTCAAAATCTGATCTGCGGTGGGTATGCGCGTTCGCCAAAGGAAATTTTTGCGCGCTGGCTCTCTTTAAAATCATAACGCCCAACTTTCCCTCGCAGCGTTCTTTTCTAATGCAATTTTCCAAAACTGAAATTCAATCCGCCGCTAAATTCAAGAGGAAATTCTTTTCGTGCGGAATTTGGGTCAAGGGGTGAATTTTCTGAATCAGGGTGAAATTTAAATCGTGCAGAATTTCAGTCAAGGCAGAAAATTCTTTGATTCAGGATGAATTTCAAATTACAAGCAAATCTTAAAACGCTGCACCTCTCTCCCACTTTTTTCTCGGGCGTTACATTAATCTAATCTGATTCTTGGTCAGGCGAAAAATTTACTAGCCTAGCGAAAGTCTGTCTGTGTGTAAAAAATCATGGTGAGATTTTCAGAATTCAAGGTGAAAAATCGAAATCTAGGCAACAAATTCAAATCACTTGACAGACTGCCGCTAGGCTATCATTTCCCAGATTTTCAATCAGTATTGGCGCTAACGATTGGCAATATGGCCAGTGGCGGTTTGCGGGCTTCGTCATTATCCACCGTTACAAACCTTGATGCGGGGCAGAAAGCTTCAAGCTCCCACAGCCCCCGCCATTGGCTATATTGCGTGTTGGGTGTAGTGTTTTTTTTATACATTTCTATTAATCAGCAATATAGTGTATCCTACGTAGAATAACAACAAAACTCCAGCTTCCCATCTATCTAATTTCTTTTTCTTTCCGGAGAACATAGCTATAAACAATAATATCGTTCCAATTCCTAAAAAATATAAATCATAATTGAAATTGATATTATAATCAACGGGTCTTATTAAGGAACTTATTCCAAGAATAAAGAAAATATTAAAAATATTGGAGCCAATTATATTACCAACCGCAATATCATTATTTCTTTTAATTGCGGCTACAACCGATGTTGCAAGTTCAGGTAGAGATGTACCAGCAGCAACAATAGTTAATCCAATTATTGTCTGGCTGATTCCTAAAGCACTGGCTATTTTAACCGAATTAACAACCACAAGCCTACCACCTAAAATTAAGAAAACAAGGCCTATAAGTATATACAGCCATATTTTAAGGTTTGAAAATTCTTTTCGATTTATTTCAAGTGAAATATTTTCACTTTTCAACTGACGAAAAACATAGTATAGGAAGAAACAAAAGAATATTAATAGAATTATACCATCAAACCTTGAAAGAATAGCATTTTCAGAAAAAATACTATTGGTTAGAAAAAATAGCAATAAAGCTGCGAGAAAAGAAAGAGGAATTTCTTTCCATACAGTGCTTGATTGAACTATAAGTGGAGAAATTAATCCTGCTATACCCAGTATCGCAAATAAGTTAAAAATATTACTCCCAATAATATTTCCAAATACTATGTCTGAATGCGATTGATATGCAGCAAAAGTATTTACTACAAATTCAGGCATTGATGTGCCAAATGCAACTATAGTCAAACCAATCGCTAATTCTGAAATCTTATATTTTCTGGCTAATGCAGACCCGCCATCTACTAGCCAATCTGCACCTTTAATCAAAACTCCAAATCCAAGAACCAATAAAATAATTTGAGTTAACATATTGTATTTGTGTCAGTTTGTATCAAATGCTATGTGTATGGAAGTTATTAACAGCTATGAATTATATATTTCAATAAGGTTCAATATGAACGATTACATGGATACGCTCTCCAAATCTTTTTCTTAAAGTTATCTCAATTTCGGTTGCTATTTGATGAGATATTTCTACAGACATGTTTTTATCGACTTTTACATGCACTTCTATGGAAATTATCTCTCCAATTTTTCGGGTTCTTAAATTATGAAAATTTTTAACCCCTTTTGTTCCTGCTATGATTACTTCAATCTCTTTTTCTATAGGTTCAGGTAGCGAACTATCAAGAAGTTCATCTATGCTGGGCTTTGCGATATCCCATGCTACTTTTAGAATAAAAAAGCTAACGATAACGCTTGCAATCGGGTCAAGTATACGCCAATGTTCTCCTAAAAGTATTGCTCCAGAAATTCCTAAAGCTGTTCCAATTGATGAAAACGCATCTGACCTATGGTGCCAAGCATTAGCAATCATCGCTTGACTATTCAATTTCTTCCCTTCAATTTTTGTGTACCAAAAAAGTCCTTCTTTGAAAACTATTGAAATAAGTGCAGCATAAAGAGCAATAAATCCAGGTTGTTCAATTAGCTCTCCTTTTAATGAAACAATTATTTTATTAGTACCTGTAATTAAAATTCCTAACCCAACAATTATCAGGGCAAAACTAATCAGCATAGTAGCAAAAGTCTCGAACTTTCCATGTCCGTAATGATGACCCTTATCTTTCTCTTTTCCAGAAACTTTTATGAAAAGAATTACTATTACATCGGTTATAAAATCAGATAGCGAATGTATTCCGTCCGCTATCATTGCAGTACTATTCCCAACTATCCCTGCTATAACCTTTCCTACTGTCAATATGAAATTTATGAATGAACCCTGAAGAGTTACATTCTTAATCTGTTTTATTCTTTTGTCATTTTCCATATGAGTAGATATATCGTTCATTTTCTTAACATTACACCCAACGGCTGGGGGTTGTGCCCAGTGGGGGAGTTCGGCGCCAGCGGATTTATCCCCCGCTAAGAAGTTTGTTGCGAGCCCAATTGCTCCGAATATCTAGATATCCCCCACATTGGGTACACCCCTTGTTGTAAGCTGTTGTTTTTATTCGTTTATAGTTACTACTCTAGCACCCAAAATTTTGTTACCATTCTCCTGTCCACCAATGTAATTCCATAGTCTGATTCTAGTTTACCCACAGCTACTTGGATGTCATTAACGGGAAGAATGAATGAATACTTGTTGCTACACTCCATATTCACTTCCACTAATACTTCGTATTGCGATTCAAGAAAGTTTTTTAGATCAACTAGACTTGCACCTTTAGCTTCCCAGTTTTCGTACCTAAGTGTTGTTTCGAAGTATGGCGTTTTCGAAATATTTTTCTCTAGTAGTGGGCTGTTTGTGATTTTAACTAATTTCACAATAGTATCCACCTCGTGCTCATTTATTTGTATTCCAAGTTCATTAGGCAGAAGAAATCGAAGCATTTCAATACAGTTTGCTTCGGTGGTAATGCTTTGGTCTGCTTTCAGTGTTAAATCAAATGACTCCTCCAACGCGATGCCTTTCCTGTTGATAATTCTTGGAGAATTAATGCCGTAGAACACGTTGAGAATATTTTTCAGGCTTCTATTCAGGACGTTGATCTCAAATGGGTTGTAGTGAAAGTATGATGATTCACCCATTTCAAGATTATGACGTTGGATTGTAAAGGAGTAGGCAGCGTTTAATTGCGTCACTTCTTGGTCAGGTATGCTTATGCTTTTCTCCTTTCTGGATAGCCCTGTTGCTCGGGTTAAGATCTCATTGTTTAGTTCAAATGGACTACCTTGCCATTGTACAATCCCTTGCTCATCAATTAGAAAAGTTTCAGGATATGATAGAACTCCATAAGCATTAATCGTTTTCTTGTCAGGGTCAGAGCCTACAGGATAACACATTACCATTTTCTTCAAGAATTCATCAATTGGCTCTTCTTTTTCAAATGTAATGGATAAGAATACAATTTCGGGGTAATTTTTGGCTAGAAAATTTAACTCTGGTATTGAAGCTACGCAAGGAGCGCACCTTGTAAACCAGAAATCAAGTACAACTATTTTTCCCTCAAATTCTTCAGGTATTTCTTTTACTTCCCATTCAGATAATTTTATTTTCGGGTAAATCCATTTTTCAACTTCAATTTTGGGTGCTTTCTTTCCAACAAGATTATTCTGAGGAAATCCTACATAAGCTAAAAAAGTAAATCCAATGAGCACAACTATTTTTTTCATATTCTGTGATTTTTTCAACAATTGCTTACAACGGCTGGGGGTGTGAAAAGTGCTGGGATTCGGGCAGCGTCCGAATCCCCCGAGACGCAGTCTCGAAAAAGCCGATTTGCTTCCTAATCGGCGGAAAACCAGCATTTTTTACACCCTTTGTTAGCATGCGTTTTTATTAATTTCAGTTTTACAATTCAGACAAAAATCTCTATGTACACTTAATCCCTCTCCACAAACCTTGCATTTCCACCTTTCCTCCTCAATATTTAAAAATTTATCAAGTCCATAGGCATTGATATGCAAGGTTTTCAATCATACTCATTCCGTAATTTGTCCTGTATCTTTTATCAAGATTTTTTAATCTGGTACATGGATATTTTACACAGTCGTAACAAAATCCAGATTCAGTTTCTGATAATAAATCACAGTTAACGATTTTACAACTTCGACAAACCTTTGGTTTATTCTCATCGTCTATTTTAAAGCATCCTCCACAAGGTTTTTTTTCTCGTAAATATCCAATACATAATCCACAATTCATACCACATGGTGCAATTAGTCTGTCATATTTAAATGTCTTCGTTGTCATAATTATCCAATGAATTTATCTCCAGCTAACCCAATACCTGCACCAAGAATAATTGCAAATATTATCATAGGAATTATTGCCTTCTTGTCTTTATTGTAAACAATAATCATTACAGGTAAAGCTGATAAAAATGAAATAATAATTCCTTTAATCCATGGTTCGATCTCCCAGCTAACAAATGGAATTATTAATCCAAGTACAAAATAGTGAACAAATGCTGAAATATTAGCTGCTTTTTCAAGTTTCATAATAATCATTGGAATAACATCTATTAATCCTGCTGCTAATCCAATTACTACTGCTATTAAAAAACTATTCATTCGGTTTATATTTAGTTAAACGGTTTTTCAAAATGCATGCTAACGGTGGGGGGTGTATAAAGTGCTGGATATTGAAACATCGTCATCGTCCAAAAGTGTAAAGCTGGATTGAAACAAAAAGTAACCTAATCCGCTAGATGCCAGCATTTTGTACACCCCGTGTTAGCGCAAGTATTTTCGTTATGGAGCTAAGAAAAAAACTATAATAACGGCTAAGTCACATGATTTTTCTTGTAGTATTGATTCAGAAATCACAACTATTTATTATTTCAATTTACAAAAAGAACTAAAGCACGAGTTTATCAAGACTAATGTCTTCGTGTATCATAATGCTTACATACTCCATTTCTCCAATTAATAAGTGCTCATTGTTTGTGTCATTTAGGTCATTTCTTAAATACACAGTACGGTCTAAGCCAATAATTTTGATTAAGTCTGTATTTAAGAAAAACACTATTTCTTGCATTTGTTTATTCGTTGCTTTTACTTTAATGAATTTCATAATTTTTAAAATTTAAAGGTTAATGATAATTAGCAAAGCCAAGTCTTTATCCCTTGCGAGTAGACATTGCTACCTTAGTTTAATTCTACTCACTTAATCCATACGCTTCTTTGCGCTCTGTCAAAGACAGTCAGAATTATTTGTCGTGACTTTGACTTGGCTTTTTTTCTATATTTTAAATAAACCCGTTGAGCATAGTTTTTCTATGAACTCTTCGGATTTTAGTTTTTCCATTTTTATCATTGTGTAAGCATTCAACAGGTCTATTGTTGTCATTAGTGTGTAATTATGGCTTTTAGCAATTTCTGTTATTTTGTTGTCGTATGGCTTTTTGTTTCTGTTTTTGTATTCTTTGTCGTTATCGTGATTTACAATAAAAAGTCCGGTTACTTTTTTTTCTACATATTGAGATTGTCTTTTGGGAATATGTTTTGAAATTTGATGTGTCTTATCTTGTTTTGGGTTTGGCGTGTCAATTCCTGTCACCTCAATAACTATTAATCTATCATCTACCCACAGTCTAATATCTTCTTCTCCGTATTTTTTGTCAACGTTTTCTATTTTGTCAAATCCAATATCCTTAAATAAATCTACACACGCATTTACAAGTTTGTCACCAGCAGAATTAATTTCTACGATTTCTTTTATGAATTTATAATGAGTTCTTTTTGTTTTTAATCGCTTTCTAGTTTTATTGAGATTTTTTAATGCCACACGATTTTCTTCAATCAATGGTTTTACATCGTTGAATTTTGAGGTTATTTTATTTAGCTCATTTTCTGTCATTTTACCGCATTTTTTTAAATATTTGCGCTAACGGCTAGCGTATGACCAGTTGCGAGCCTGCGCCGACCCTACCCGTAAAGGTACAAAAATAATCAATCAGCGAGAAACTTTGTTATGTGCCTGTAGCGCAATTGGTTATACGCATTGTTGTGGGCAGTTTTTTAAGTGAGATAAGAATTTTCAAATTATTCTGCAAGCTGGTGGAAAATACAGAAAGTCTTCTTCATTGTAAAAAAAAATAATTGGAGTTGGAATATATGAATCCAACTCCAATTTGTCTATGAGTTTAAAGAGAACAATAGAAATAGACTTGCAAATAAACAACCAATTGCAGTAATAATAAGTCTTATAAACCTCTTATTATAGTTTCTGAAATTTACTATCCTTTCTTTATTTTTTGAAAATTTCGAATAGAAGAAAAGTATTATTGATATGTTTATAATTGCAAGAAAAGTTGAAATATATGTCAATATATATTGATTAAATATATATGAAATACCCCATATGATGTATATCAAAATGTTTATAAAGCTGAAAATAAATAAAACCTTATTAATCGTTTCTTTATATTTCATAACAAACATTAGATTAAATTACGTCTATGCAATCTAAAAAGGAATATACAGCAACTCCAACACCTATCCATCCAATATATCTTTTAGCAAGGACTTTTAACAATCGAGTAGCTCCTTGTACTGTAGCCAATTGTGCTGTATTAGTTAACAAGCCATGAATAACATCAAGTCCCAATGCAGCACCAATGCAGGCAACATAATCAACTTTTGTATTGGAGATATTACTTATTTGAGAAGCACTCAATACAAATGCAAAACTTGCAATTTGTTCATCTGTCATTAAATTAATAGAATTTATTTCCTCCAGAGTAAGAAGACTATTGTCTAATTCATATTCTTTTCTAATATCATCTATGAGTTTGTTTCCACATTCAACCAAAGGCAATAAGATTTCTTTCATTTCTTCCTCATAGTCTGAGTTTTTTTTGAATTCTTTTTTTTGTAACTCATGCACCTTTAAGCCAATTTGATTTAACGTTTCAATACTTAACAATTCTTGCTGATAGGTTATCATTTCTACATTATGATTTTCTTTATTGCAAGATATCAATGTAAGTCCAAAAACTAGAATAATAAATGAAAAATATTTGTTCATAATTGTATAAATAAAAAGTTAAACTATTAATATTCTTGCTACTCTATTGTTTCGTGTCGGTTTTCGCTTATACATAACCCGACTTCAGGTGGTTAGCCTTTCAAAAACCTTTTTCTATAAAAGAGTCTTAAATTGCCCACAACGGTTGAGGGTACGTAAAGTGGCGGAGTGAAAAACCAACCCTGTTCCGCTTGGACGAAGTTACGTTTTTTCGGCTTACCCCGCTCCCAGCCCGCCGCCATTTTATGTACCCTTTGTTAGCAA
>Ga0334896_1001968_pt1 | contig 15535 bp, 10 predicted proteins | sample GraSluR3_MG_8_FD_207734 | JGI IMG/M metagenome (GOLD analysis project Ga0334896, IMG submission 207734) | Sludge microbial communities from methane-producing bioreactor in Wageningen University, Netherlands - Granular Sludge_27_06-R3 | ecosystem: Engineered > Bioreactor > Anaerobic >... | reverse complement strand
GGTATAACAACTCTACCCAGCTCATCCACTTTACGGACTATACCTGTGGATTTCATCTAACCACCTCCCAATTAGGTTAACATAATAACCTAGCCAAAATATTACCATACTTACCAAAAAAAGTCAATAACTTTGAAGTGGTATTACAATGAAGTGAGGGAAAAAATGTACTCATTAAACAGTGAACTGAAAACAAAGCTACAGGTCATAAATACCGCCATACAGGAAAAGTATGGATTGATCCTTGATGGCCACAAGGAAAGACTCAGGGATTTTATTGGGGCTGAAATAGGCCTTATAAATGAGATTGAACCCTTGTCGCCAGAAGAGCTTGCAGGACTTGAAAAAAGGGGCGGAATTTGCGGCGTCGACGGGTCAAGCAACCGTGCAGGAGGTAACTACCCGCATTTTATCGAGGTTTATCAGGCCCTTGCCTTGACCACAACTAGGAGAGACGACCCTCTATACCTGGCTGAAATATACACTCCTGTCATCACGGATGAAGAGGATGAGGACGGTGAAAGGAGGGAGGAGCAGAAGAACCAGAAGCTGGCAGGTCTTGAGGTTCAGGCGGCAATAAAGGCAATCCAGCTTCACAGGCCCTATGCAATACTCATGGACGGTGGCCTTATCAGGTACAACATATATGCAGGTGAAGTATGGGATGAGCTGGTCCAACTGTGTGAGGACACTGGAACCATCCTTGTGGGTGTCATCAAGGACATAAAGACAAGAGTGATAGGAGAGCAGCTTAAAAGGAACTATCCTGAGCTTAAGGGAAACCTCTACGATAGGGAGCTCCTGTTCGGACTTCTGGATTACAGAGAGCTGCTTCTCATAGATGAAGCCGTAAGCAAGAAGGAACCCATGGGCTACAGCTCGGCATTCCTAAGAAGCTCTATTTCTCCAATGACCATTGGTCTTGATATCATCGAGAGCCAAAGAGGACACCTTACTGACATGGCCAGGCTTGTCCTGACACTGACGCCACAGAACAGCCGGGGAGTTCCCCTTTGGATCGATATCGTTGACAAGGAGGTCAAGATTTCCGACCAGATGATGAAGGGTATGCTTGAAAGGTATCTTGATCGGGGAGTCTATGAAAGGTTCTTCGTGTCGGAGAGGGATAAGAGAAGCTGAAAAGACAATTCTCAATTGAGATCCCTCCACTACGGTCGGGATGACAACTCCCTGTCATTTCGAGCTTAGTCGAGAAATCTAAAGTTTTTAAATGGAGGCAATATGTACTACGTCTATATTCTTACCAACAAGAGCAATAAAGTACTTTACATAGGAGTAACCAACAATATTGCTAGAAGGGTATATGAGCATAAAACCAAGATGATTGAAGGATTCACTAAAAAATACAACTTGGACAAGCTGGTCTATTTAGAGGAGACAGATAGTATTGAAAGTGCAATATTGAGAGAAAAACAGTTAAAAAAGTGGAGAAGAGAAAAAAAGATTGCACTTATTGAAAGGCTTAATCCCAATTGGGAAGAACTGATTTGAGATGTCTCGACTACGCTCGACATGACAACACGTCATCCCGACCGAAGTGGAGGGATCACATGACCCGGATTGGAATCCTGAATAGTCTTAACTCTTACTTCTTAATTCTTATATCTTAACTAAGGTAGCTAGGTGTCTCGGCTACGCTCGACATGACACTAAAAGCCACTATCCATTATTTTACTAACGAAGGAGAATATGTATGAAGGTTGTAGGAATAACAACACAGCAGGAATTTTACGTAGGCTCAAAGGAGAGGAACTTCCGTATCAACGAGTTCCTCTTAATCCAGGATCCATTCCAGGAGGATTTGATCGGCGAGGTGGTGGAGGCCAGGACCTTCAACCGCTACATTCCCCTGGACATTGGAGGGGACTTTGTGGACAATGCAGTCCTTGAAAGCCTCAGAGCCCTTGGCTATGATGTGGACGAGGACACAATCTACATTGCAAAGGTCAGGCTTTTAAACGAAGCCCTCTATCCAGTGCAGACAGGCTCTGATGTCAGGCTTCCCAAATTCCATGAGATAAGGGACATCATGCTTAAGACAGACCCTGAAAACGGCTTGGTGCTGGGAGTCATAAGAAACACTGACGACGTTGCCCAGGATATGGACGAGCACCTGAAGAACATCCTTTATACCTTTGAAGAGGGAGGCCTGAAAAAGCAGCGGGAGCTGCCCTTTATAATGGACTACAGGTCAATGCACCACTATCCTCACATAGGTGTGTTCGGAGGCTCGGGTTCGGGAAAATCCTTTGGACTGAGGGTGCTCCTGGAAGAGATCATGAAGAAGGGAATTCCCACTATCGTACTGGATCCTCACTTTGAAATGGATTTTTCGGATACTCCTGAGTACATGAAGGAGGGAGAAGAGGATTTCACTTCCATGTTTTCATGCCTTCAGGTGGGTGCCCATGTTGGTGTAAGGTTTGAAGACCTTTCTGCAGGAGACCTGAAAAACCTTCTGGATGCGGCAAGTCCCCTTTCCGATGCCATGAATGGTGTTGTTGATGTAATGTTCAAAAGAAGGGACTCCTTCACAAGCTTTCTAGGTAGGCTTGAGGGCCTAACCGAAGCCCAGGAGGAGGGCTCTGTGGAGCGTATTGAGAAAAGGATGGCAGCAGCTGGCTCCCAGGGTGAAAGGGATTCATGGGAGGACAAGAAAGACCTGTATCTGTCCTACGACAAGACCTGTCCCTACAATTCAGTCAAGGGAGTTCTCTGGAGGCTTAGAAGACTATCCAATGAAGGTATCTTCTCCAAGGACAGCAGGGATATCGAAAACAGGCTCCAGGACGGAAAGCTAGTGGTAATCCAGGGAAGCACAAGGATTCTGCAGGTATACAGCACATATCTCTTGAACAACATCTACCACAAGAGAAGGGACTACAAGGATTCCCTGTACAAAAGGGAGGCTGGTGACTATTTCCCTCCATTTATAATCGTAACGGACGAGGCTCACAATTTTGCCCCCAAGGGCTATGATTCACCCTCCAAATCAATACTTCGGGAAATTTCACAGGAGGGTAGGAAGTATGGAGTCTTTCTAATACTTGCGACCCAGAGACCGACGCTACTTGATGAAACCATAACAGCTCAGCTGAACACCAAGTTGATTTTCAGGACAGTGCGTGCCTCTGACATAGATACAATCAGGGAGGAAACTGACATAACACACGAGGAGGCTAAAAGACTGCCATATCTAAGGACGGGAGATGTATTCATATCCTCTGCCCTAATGGGAAGAACCCTGTTTGCAAGGGTGAGGGCTGCTTACAGCTCAAGTCCACATACCCTGAACCCCTTTGACGAGCTTGAGAGGCAGACCAAGGAGGATGAGGGAAAATACCTCCAGCTGATTATGAGCAAGCTTCCCATCATGGAAACGGACCTTCTTGGAGTAATCCAGGAGCTTGAAAAGGAGGAGGGAGTGATTCTCACCCTTGGGAGATTGGAAGAAAAGCTCCAATTGTTGGCAAAAAAGAATTATATCCAGAAAGAAGACACATTTTTGGGGTATAGATATACAAAGGTATAACTATACCTTTCTTTGTAATCGTGTAAATTGCAGTGAATGATAACCTGGAAATCGAATGGAGGGCTGGATATGACCGAAAGGAATGAAGTTCAATACTTCTACATAGATGACGGAGAGCTGGATGCGTACCTTTTCCACGAGGGTACCTTCTACAGGGCATATGAATTTATGGGAGCACACCCCTACAAGAAGGGAAGGAAAAAGGGGCATAGGTTTGTGGTCTGGGCTCCAAGGGCCAGAGAGGTTTATCTTACAGGGGACTTCAACCAATGGCATGAGTGGAGTCTCCCAATGGAGAGGATTCCCGGTAGCGGACTCTGGTCAATAGTGGTCCAGGATGTTCAGGAATACGATAAATACAAGTACAGGATAATTGCAGAGACTGGAGAGGTTAGATACAAGGCTGACCCCTTTGCCTTTCATGCAGGGACAAGACCTGAAACGGATTCCAAGGTCTACGATATCAAGGGCTTCAACTGGCAGGATAAAAAGTGGATGAGAAGCAGGAATGAAAATCACCATAATTCCCCTGTTTCAATATATGAAGTGAGCCTGCTCTCCTGGAAGCAGAAGGAGGGAGCGATACCATACTCCTATAGGGAGCTGGCCGACGAACTGGTGAGATATGTTAAGAAAATGGGCTATACCCACATTGAGCTGATGCCCATTGCAGAGCATCCCCTTGACGCATCCTGGGGATATCAGGTCACCGGTTACTTCGCTCCAACCAGCAGATTCGGGACTCCAAAGGATTTCATGTACCTTGTGGACCAATGTCACCAGAACGACATAGGGGTAATCCTTGATTGGGTACCTGCCCATTTCACAAGGGATGACCACGGTCTGGCCAGATTCGACGGAACCTACTGCTTTGAATCACTGGACAGGAACAGGGCAGAGAACGATCAGTGGGGCACATTAAACTTCGACTATTCAAAGCCTGAGGTCCTGAGCTTCCTGATTTCTAACGCGCTGTATTGGCACGACTACTATCATATAGATGGACTTAGGATAGATGCGGTTGCCTACATGCTCTACCTTGATTTTGGTGGGAAGGACATTAGGAACCAATATGGCGGAAGGGAAAACATCGAAGCCATAGAGTTCATAAAGAGGCTTAACTCGATAATATTTGAGAAATATCCCGGCACCATGATGATAGCCGAGGAATCAACTGCCTGGCCAAAGGTAAGCCATCCACTTGATGAAGGTGGACTGGGCTTTAACTACAAGTGGAACATGGGATGGATGAACGATACCTTGAAGTACATGGAGCTTGACCCCATATACAGGAAGGACCATCACCAGGCCCTTACCTTCAGTATGATGTATGCATTTTCCGAAAGGTTCATACTTCCCTTAAGCCATGATGAGGTGGTTCACGGGAAGAAGTCACTCCTGGACAAGATGCCAGGCTTCTATGAGGATAAATTTGCAAATCTTAGGCTGCTTTACCAATATATGTACGCCCACCCAGGAAAGAAGCTCCTGTTCATGGGAGGAGAATTCGGTCAGTTCATTGAATGGAGGGAGTACGAGGGACTTGACTGGCACCTGTTGGATTACGACATGCACCAGAAGCTTCACAAATACGTCAAGGATTTGAACAAGCTGTACATGGAGGAGAAATGCCTGTTTGAGGTGGATACATCCTATGATGGATTCCAGTGGATTGAACACCAGAACTGGCAGGAGAGCATCATCTCCTTTGAAAGAATAGATAAGGAAGACAATAGACTTGTATGCATATTCAATTTTACGCCTGTACCAAGACCCAACTACCCAATAGGAGTATTGGAGAGTGGTACCTATAGGACGGTATTTACAAGTGACCATCAGAGATATGGTGGAAATACCAAGAGAATAAAAAGCTACAAGGCAACAGATGAGAAATTTCACGACAGACCGTACAGCATTAGAGTTGAGCTACCCCCTCTTGGGGCAATGTATCTGAAGCTGAAGGAAGAAAAAAGGACAGGAGGGAAGTAATATGATTGAAAGCAAGGTAGTTGCAATGCTTCTGGCCGGAGGTCAGGGCTCCAGACTAAAGACTTTGACGAAAAAAATAGCCAAACCCGCAGTGCCCTTTGGTGGCAAGTACAGAATCATAGATTTTGCGTTGAGTAATGCAGCGAATTCAGGTATTGATGACATCGGAATACTTACCCAGTACAAGCCCTATCTTCTCAACTCCCACATTGGAATAGGCTCATCATGGGACTATGACAGGAATATGGGTGGGCTAAGGATACTTCCACCATTCACTTCAGAGGACGGTGGACGGTGGTACACAGGAACCGCCAATGCAGTTTATGAGAACATTGACTTCCTGGATGAGATGAATCCAGAGTATGTGCTTATACTTTCAGGGGACCACATCTACAAGATGGACTATTCACAGCTTCTTGTGGCACACAAGGAAAAGGGTGCCGATGTTTCAATCGCGGTTATGGAGGTGCCATGGGAGGATGCATCAAGATTTGGAATAGTGAATGTGAACCAGGAGAACAAAATCGTGGAATTCGAGGAGAAGCCTGATAATCCAAAGAACAATATGGCATCAATGGGTATCTACATGTTCAACTGGAAAGAACTGAGGGAGTACCTCATTAAAGATGACGAGAATCCGGATTCCGACAATGACTTCGGAAAGAACGTGCTTCCAATGATGCTTGAGGAAGGCAAGAAAATGTATGCCTGGGTCTTTGACGGCTACTGGAAGGACGTAGGGACAGTCAAGAGCTATTGGGAAGCAAACATGGACCTTTTGGATCCACTGAATACCTTGGACCTTTACGACAAGAACTGGAGAATCTATACAAGAACAAGAAATCTTCCACCACAATACCTTGCAAGAGGTTCAGCTGTTAAGAATGCCCTGGTAAACGAGGGCTGCTACATCAGAGGGACCCTAAGAAACAGCATACTTTTCAGTGATGTCATAATTGAGGAGGAGGCTGAAGTAATCGACAGCGTGGTCCATTCGGACTGTGTCATCGAAAAGGGTGCCAAGGTCTACAGGGCTGTAATATCAGAGGGGATGAATGTCAAGGCAGGAGAGGTAATCGGACAGAAGGACTCAGAGAAGATTTATCTTGTCTCTGAGGAAGGAATTTCAGTGGAATAAGGAGGCGAAAAGGATGGAAAAATGTCTAGGAATAATTAGCGGTGCAAACATAGAAAACAACTTTGGAGCCCTTTGTGTCCACAGGCCGGTATACATGCTTCCCTTTGCAGGAAGATACAGGCTTATCGACTTTAGTCTATCAAATATGGTCAACTACGGAATCAGGACGGTTGCAGTATATACAGGGGAGAAGGTTAGGTCCACAATGGACCATGTGGAGGATGGAAAGGCATGGGATCTGAACAGGAGGTTCAACGGACTATTCCTTTTTCCTCCCGTAAGCCACGGCTTGTCAGCAAAAAGGACAGGAGAGATTCCCCAGTACTACACCACAAAGGATTTCTTCGAACAGACCAAGGAGAAATATGTATTCATAAACCATCCCAACATACTGGCCAAGGTCAATCTAACAGAGGCCTTCAGGTTTTTCAGGGAGAGCGATGCTGATATAACCTTCATATACAAGAAGCAGCAGGACCCCTTTGGAGAGTATGTAAACACAAACAAGATGAACATCGGGGATGACGGAATGGTTCTTAACATAGGAACAAACCTGGGCACTGAAAGGGAGTTCAACATGTACCTGAAAATGGGCTTTCTGAAGAAGGAGGTTTTCATGAAGCTTGTGAAGGAAGCCATTGAGAGAGGTGAATCCGACAATCTTCTGGAGACCATCCTCATGAACAAGCACAAGTACAAGATCAACAGCTACGAATTCAAGGGACACGTTGAAAACATTAGAAACCTAAAGAGCTTCTATGACGCAAACCTGAACCTGCTGAAAAAAAATATAGCAAGAGAGCTCTTCTACAGTAATGGTACAATATTCACCAAGACAAAGGACGAGCCTTCAACACTCTACACTGAGGATTCCATAGTCCAGAACTCACTTGTTGCAAACGGGTGCGTGATTGAAGGGACAGTTGAGAATTCCATAATCTTCAGGGGTGTTAAGATCAAGAAGGGTGCAATAGTCAAGAATTCAATAATCATGCAGAAATCTGAAATTCATGAAAATGCAGCAGTGATAAATTCCATTATGGACAAGCAGGGAATAGTTGGAGAGGACGTAAGAATAGCCGGAAGCATGCTTATGCCGTTTATAGTGGAGAAAAAGCAGGAAATCAGAAAGGATTGATGGGGAATGAAAATATTATTTGTAGCCTCTGAAATGGCTCCCTTCGCAAAAACCGGAGGGTTGGCAGATGTGGCGGGCTCGCTGCCCTTTGCCCTTCAGAGGGAGGGTCACCAGGTGTCTGTTGTTCTTCCCCTCTATTCAAAGATTGGAGAGAATTTCAGGCAGAAGATGAAAAAGGTCAAGGAGTTTTATGTGGATCTGGACTGGAGACGCCAGTATGCCGGAATTTACCTGTATCAGGAGGATGGTCTGGATGTGTATTTCATAGACAACGAGTATTACTTCCACAGAAATGCCCTTTATGGAATGTATGACGATGGCGAAAGATTTGTATTTTTCAACAAGGCTGTAGTGCATATGATTAAGGAGCTGGACCTTGAAACTGACATAGTCCATGCAAATGACTGGCATACTGGTCTGATTCCCTTGTATATAAGGGACTTTGGAAAGGGTGACCAGTACTACAAAAACATCAAGACTGTTTTTACAATACACAACCTTAAGTACCAGGGGATATTCCCCCCTGAAATTCTTGGGCTTGCGGGGATATCCACGGATTATTTCCACGAGGAAGGTCTGAAGTACTATGAAATGGTCAATTTCATGAAGGCTGGAATCGTCTACTGCGATGCCCTTACAACCGTGTCGCAATCCTATGCCCAGGAGATAAAATACGAATTTTACGGGGAGAGCCTCCAGGGGATAATCAGAAGGCACGAGTACAAGCTGATGGGAATAGTTAATGGAATAGATTACGATTTATACAATCCTGAAACCGACAAGAGGATACCCTATCACTATTCGGTGGAGGATCCAGCCGACAAGGCAAAAAATAAGGAAGTCCTTCAAAGGTCCTTCGGACTTCCCGTCAATGAGGATGTTCCGGTTCTTTCAATGGTATCAAGGCTTGTGGACATGAAGGGACTTGACCTTGTAAGATACATCCTGGATGAGCTTTTACAGGAGGATATCCAGGTTGTTGTCCTTGGAACCGGTGAGAAGGAGTACGAGGATATGTTCAGGCATTTCCAATGGAAGTATCCCGACAAGATGTCAGCACACATCTACTTCAATGAGGAGGAAGCCCATCTGGTCTATGCAGGTTCTGACATTTTCCTGATGCCTTCAATGGCAGAGCCCTGTGGAATATCCCAGCTTATTGCCCTAAGGTATGGAACAGTACCTGTGGTGAGGGAAGCGGGGGGACTCAAGGACACCGTAATCCCTTACAACGAGTTCACCCAGGAGGGGACAGGCTTCTCCTTTTCAAACTACAATGCACACGAGCTTCTCCATACAATCAGGAGAGCCCTGGAGGTATATTCCGACAAGGATTCCTGGGATGGCTTGGTAACAAGGACAATGAAAGCAAAACATGATTGGGAAAAGTCCTCAAAGGAATACACCAAGCTGTACAATACACTACTGCACCAGAGGTGGTAATATGACTATTATAGATGAGAAACCGGAGGAAGAAATTCAGAAGATACTTTACCAGCATGGGGCTGTCACCATAGAGGAGGCATCGTCCAAGGAGCTATACAGAGCTGTAAGCTACCACATCAGGGAAACCATAGGAAGGCAGATGTCCCGGACTGAAAAAAACAGCAGAGAGGGAATGACCATGGTGTACATGTCCATGGAATACCTTCCGGGAAGTCTCATGAGAAAAAACATAGATTATCTTGATAAAGGAAAATCCCTCCAGGAAGCCCTTGAAAAAAGAGGCTGTAATCTTCGTGACCTTATTTTGGAGGACAGGGAGCTGGGTCTTGGGTATTCTGATATAGGGTACCTTTCCAACGGACTTATGGATACATTTGCAAGTGGTTCATACAATGCAATCGGCTATGGCCTTCTCTACCGGGAAGGCTATTTCCGTCAGGAAATAGAAAATTTCCAGCAGCTGGAAAAGCCGGACAGCTGGTGGGTAAGGGGCAAGAACTGGCTGTACAAGGGAGACAGAAAATACAGGGTCACAACTGGTGGAAGGGTTGACATATCAATGGGGGACAAGGGTCTGGTCTTTACTCCTGCAGATACAAAGGAGCTGACCCTAAGGTACTATGACCTTCCATATTTAGGCTACAGAAATGGATTTTGCAATCGACTCAGGCTATTTGACCATGAAACCATAACAAGAAGGATAAAGCCTCTTGATGCAACTGCTGAAAACAGAAGGGAAAGGTTCAAACAGGAATATCTACTGGTTTCAGGAGCTCTTCAGGATGTCATAAGTACCCACCTTTCAAATGGGAGGGAGCTGGAAAGCCTCAACGACCACTTCGTCTTCCTGATGATGGACACGAATCTTCTATTGGCAATTCCAGAGATGATGAGGATACTTGTTGACCAATACAAGCTGGAGTGGGACGATGCCTGGGAGATTACATCGGATGCATTTTTCTACACCCCCCTTGTACCTCTTGAGGATACTCTGCTGACCCTGGAAGGAAAGACCTTCAGGGAATGGCTTCCAAGGCTATGGATGGTTCTTGAGGAGATTCACCACAGATACCTTGACAGGCTGAAAAGCACGGGGAAGGCTGAGGATGGAGGCGTAGAGTCATCAGGAATACTCTGGGATGACCAGGTAAGGCTATACAACATACCTGGTGCTGGAGTATATGAAGGACCGCCAATTGGATATCCCTTGGCTGTATCCCACAGAAGGTGGATCCTGTCGGGGAACCCTCCCCTAAGGGACCTTATTGAAGCCTATTTGGGTCAGGACTTTGTTGAGAATCCTGGAGTTGTCAAAGAGCTTCTTAAAAAGGAGGAAGACAGGGAATTCCTGGTTAGGATTTCTGAGGTGAAGGAGAGGAACAAGGAGCTCCTATGCCAGGAGCTGTACAGAAAAGAGGGAATAGTTCTAGATTCAAACACCGTATTTCACGGATATCTCAAGGATGTTTCAGCATCAAACAGGCAGCTTCTCATGCTCCTTTGGATTCTGGACCAATACCTGATGCTAAAGGACAATCCAAACATTGACATGATTCCAAGGACCATATTCATTGGTGGCAAGGCAGCGGCAAATGATTTTGAAGGCAAGGACATAATCAGGCTGGCCAGCAGATTGGCCCATGTAATCAACAGGGACAGGACAATCAAGGAGAAGCTGAAGCTCATATTTGTTCATGACCTTTCCCTGAAGAAGGAGGAATTTGTTTATCCTGCCCTGGATATAACCCACTCCCTTACCACGCCAACAAAGGGAGGACTCCATCTGGCTGGACTAACGGCAATGATTAACGGAGCGGTTGCAATAGGAAGCAATGAAGAGACCAATATACTTCTTGGAGGTCACACAAAGGACAGCTCAATGGAGCTTTTTGGAATAACTGCAGAAGAAGTGGAAAGATGCTATAATACCAAGGAATACAATTCTCAGGAATACTACTATTTGAACAGGGATATCAGGAGGGCTGTGGATGCTCTTCTAGGCAAGAAGGATTTAATAGATGAAGGAGAATTTAGGGGAATCCACGACATGCTCCTTAAGTACAACGACAATAATTTCGTCCTAAGGGACTTTAAAGAGTATAAGAAGAGGATACAGACCATGGAAGCGGACTACCTGACCGGTGATAAATGGACCGCAAAGATGCTGTATAACATAGCCTTGATCAGCGAATTCGCATCAGATGTCGTTGTGGCAAGGTATGCGAAAAAAATGCAGCAGACATCCAAATAGGAGGATCAGATATGTCAGTACACATGAAGATAACAACAGACAAGAAGCTTGGGATGGATTACAGCCCGGAAATGACCATTTTCAGGGTATTCTCCCCTGTAAGAAGTGACATAACCCTGAGGGTCTATGAGGATTCCAAAAGCATCAGAAGAAAGGAATACCCAATGAAAAAGGATGATGATGGAACCTTTTTCATAGAGATAGAAGGTGACCTGAAGGGCAGATACTACACCTATGTAGTTGAAGGAAAATATGAGGTGACCGACCCCTACAGCATCGGGTCATCCTGCAATTCCTTAAGGTCAGCCATAATAGACCTTAGGGATACTGATCCCGAGGGGTGGCATGACCACCGTGAACCTGGGGAGATATCCCCTGTGGATGCATTCATCTATGAGACCCACATAAAGGATTTTTCGGGAGATGAAACCTCAGGGGCAGGTCGAAAGGGAACATATCTGGGTATGGCTGAAGGAGGAACAAGGTATAAGGACCTGAAGACCGGAATCGATCACCTTGTTGAGCTTGGGATAACCCATGTGCACCTGATGCCTGTTAATGATTTTATTTCCGTTCGTGAGGAAAGGGAGTATGCCAACAGGGATGACAACTATAACTGGGGCTATGACCCGGAGCTATACAACGTGCCTGAGGGGTCCTATTCAATGGATCCTCACAGGGCAGAAACCAGGATCATGGAGTTCAAGACCCTTGTCATGGCACTTCATCAGGCAGGGCTGAAGGTGGTTCTAGATGTGGTTTACAACCACACCTTCAGGAGCAGGGATTCCAACTTCAATATTCTGGTTCCGGATTATTATTACAGAATAACCGAGGACGGTTCCTTCTCAAACGGGTCAGGTGTTGGTAACGAGCTGGACACACAGAACCCCATGACCAGAAGGTTTATACTGGACAGCCTTGAGTATTGGCTAAAGGAGTACAGGGTTGATGGTTTCAGGTTTGACCTGATGGCACTTATTGATATAGATACGGTTGAAATGGCTGTTGAAAGGCTCAGAAAGATAAAGAAGGACGTCCTGATATACGGAGAGCCCTGGATGGGTGGAATAACCACCCTGCCTTCACAAAAGACAACCTCTAAGGGTAAGCAGGGACGGCTTCACTTCTCCCTTTTCAACGACAACTTCAGAAATGCAATTAAGGGTGACAACGACGGGTATGAGCTGGGGTTTGCCCAGGGTAATCTGGACCATAAGAGGGCAACTGAAACCGGGATCGCCGGGTCCATATTCTATGACGAGTCAAGGATTGGTTTTGCCTCAATGGCAAGGGAGACCATAAACTATGCCAACTCCCATGACAATCTGATTCTCCAGGATAAGCTCCTTAAGGTGTTTCCAAACAAGACCGGGGAAGAAATCAAGGATTACAACAAGTTTATCCATGCAATCCTGATCCTCTCCCAGGGCGTCCCCTTCATTCATGCAGGAAACGAGTTCCTCAGGACCAAGGGAGGCAGGGAGAACACCTACAATGCCCCACTTTCCATAAATGGAATTGACTGGTCTCTTAAGGAGGAGAACCTGGATTTTTTCAACTACATCAAGGACCTGATCAGCTTCAGAAAGGACAGGGCCGAGTTCAGGATGGACGATCCGGAAGAAATCAGGGAAAAGCTAAGGTTCATAGAGGATGGAGCAAGCTGTCCTGTTATAGCTTATACCATAAGGGGGAATGGAGGGTATCTTCTGGTGATCCACAATGCCACCCAGGCATCCTGCCTCTTGCCCCATTCAGTCATAAAAAGGCACATTCAGGCACAGGATGAGCGGAAGGTCGCTGACCTTTCCATTCGATGTCTTTTCGATCAGGAAGGCCTTGCAAACGGGGGAGGGGAGTTCAGGCACCCCCATGGAATTGAAAACGCCCCTGTCAGCACAAAGGTGTTTGAGCTGAAAATTAGGGAATGAAAAAATAGATATCGCAAAAGCGATATCTATTTCAGTTTAGTCCAGAATATAGACCTTTACATCTCTTCGTCCGAAGCTCATGGCAGCGGCGTTAGAATTGTAAAACAGGTCGATCTTATATCCCTTAATTGCTCCTCCAGTATCTTCAGCTATAGCAAATCCATAATCTCTCGATCCATCCAGGGACTCCACATAAAGCTTGGTCCCCAAGGGAATGACGCGAGGGTCAACTGCCACGGTTCCAGGTCGTGCAGTTGTTCCTGAGGCTGTAATTCCATAGCCCGGGTCACCAGGTCTCTTTCCAGTGCTTGCAAAGGAAAGATCATAGGCGCTGGCATTTAAGATTAGTGCCTCTTTAAATCGCACATCTCCTCTTGATGTGGATACCACATCGTTGACTCCTCTCTCGATTACCTGAGAGACGGGCTCCGACACTACGGTATCAAGGACTACGACAGATGAAGACATTTCACCATTAATGTATATATCCTTAATGTGTGATCTTTTTGATCCGTCTTTTCCTTCCTGGAGAGTATTTGTAATACCCTTGTCCAGTCTTATGTTATTTATTACCTCTGTCTCAAATGGAATAGAGGTGTTTTCCACCCTCAGCTTTTCCTCAACCTGGAAAAACTCTATCGTGGTATTTGTCCTTACTTCTGAATCCAAGGCAGGTGTTGAAAAATCCTTGGGTCCGATATTTATGTCTGCGTCTTCAAGAATGTCTTCAACCCTCGTGTTGTAGGATTTGAGTTCATACACATCATCCTTGAAAACAACTGTGTACGTTTTTGGGTCTGTTACGGTAATCTTTAATCCTGGTGTCAATAGTGTGTCCAGACCGGGCTCAACAAGTGTATCCTTGCCAAACTCAATCTCCTCGTCCATTAGAAGCTCCTCAACTGTTGCTGAATATGAGACCATCTGAACCGTCTCACCCTCCACTGTGAGTGTTATTTCTGCCCCCTGGTAGGAACTAACTCCCAATGATATTGTCATTACTATAGCTAGAAGTAAGAGGACCACTACCTTTTTAGCCGAGTTGGCTCTGGTATTGTCCATAATTCTCCTCCTTTAATTTTGTTACAGATTGTAACCAATTTGTAACTATTTGTGATGCTCCATGTATAATAAACCAAAAAATCCAACTTGTCAAATTTTTGCTAATATATCCGGAATATTCTGACAATGAGATTGGTGTAAAGGTGGCTGTAAGCATTGGTATTGCAACGGTTTGAGGGCATTTAAGCAAAAAACTAATCTACAGGAGATATTGCGATTTCTCAAAAACTTGACTAATTCACCAAATAGGCTATAATATTTAGTAATCGAGACTTAAAGGTAATGAAGGGAAGAGTAGAGGTCTACTTTCTTAAGAGAGCCGGGGATGGTGGAAAACCGGTGAAAGGAAGCTTGTCGAAGATGGTCCCTGAATTTTCCGGCCGATATGTAGGCCGGGACGGCGGCAGTCGTTAAGTTGCAAGGTTAAGAACCTGCTGAGGTCAGCATTGCGAGATGCTGATAATTAGAGTGGTACCGCGAAGTAGCCTTCGTCTCTATTGAGATGGAGGCTTTTATAATTTAAAAATATATTAAGGAGAGGAAGAGGCAGATGAAAAAGACGTTTTATTTGACCACACCCATTTACTATCCCAGTGACAACCTTCATATCGGACATACCTACACTACGGTTGCAGCGGACAGCATAAAGAGATATAAGAAGCTCCAGGGGTACGACGTATTCTTTACAACAGGCTCAGACGAGCACGGCCAGAAGATCCAGGAGAAGGCTCAGGAGAACAACATGACTCCAAAGGCGTATGTTGACAAGATAGTTGCGGACATCAAGGACCTGTGGAAGATGCTTGAGATCGACTACGATTCATTCATAAGGAGCACCGACGAGCACCACGAAAAGGCCATAGCTGACATCTTTACAAAGCTTTATGAAAAGGGAGAAATCTACAAGGACCAATACGAGGGGGCATACTGCACACCTTGTGAATCCTTCTGGGCTGAGTCACAGCTGGTTGATGGCAACAAATGCCCGGACTGTGGAAGGGAGACCCACCTTGAAAAGGAGGAG
>Ga0334896_1001964_pt1 | contig 15575 bp, 15 predicted proteins | sample GraSluR3_MG_8_FD_207734 | JGI IMG/M metagenome (GOLD analysis project Ga0334896, IMG submission 207734) | Sludge microbial communities from methane-producing bioreactor in Wageningen University, Netherlands - Granular Sludge_27_06-R3 | ecosystem: Engineered > Bioreactor > Anaerobic >... | reverse complement strand
CCTCCCCTCCAGAAACCCGACAATATAGGCATTTGAAACGACCGCAACGAGAAGCTGTACTATAGTGCGGCGTCTATCATGTTCCTTTCTGCGTCCATTAGCCAAGGCCGATACACTCCAGACAGATAAGTGTGGCTTTCTGCAGGACAATCTGTGCCTCTTCCTGCCATATGCCGACTGCAATCGCCACTAGACCTGCTACAATGAGAACAATTCCGATTACTCTACGAGCTGCATAGTTGAATCGATTATAGTTTTCCATGCCGCTTTGTCCCTTGCTCCATAGATAGTTTCTCCCACGATTGTACCCTTGCTGTCAACGAAAAACGTCTCGGGAACGACTTGGACATCTTTCAGTCTAAGGTTGTAGAGATCTTCGGATGGGATTAGGTGCGTGTAGTGTGCTCCCGTTTCTTGGATGATGTAGTTCGCAGTGGCTATGCTTCGTTGAAACGCCTCTTCTCCAGAGAAGTTGATATCGTTGACGATTCCCACGATGTTGACACCGTTGTCACGGTATTCTTCGTGTAGTTCTGCAAGATCCGGCATCTCATGAAGACATGGTGTACAGTAGGTTGCCCAGACATTGATCATGGTGAGACGATAGGGAGCGAAAAGTTCTTCGGTCACCTCTTCTCCGGTCATGTCGAGAGTCCAGAACTCGTGAAGCCCCTGTTCCTCTTGGCCGGCTCCACTGAGCACTCCCAACACGAGGAATAAGGTAATAACTAGTATGATGCTACGTCTTGCGAGCGTTTGTGAACGATCCATAGTGTACCCCTTTAAATTAATATATCAGTAGACCATACCAATGTCGCCTCCAATTGGCAAGAGAAATGCAATGATTTCAAGAATCTTATTTCGCCATGAAGGTCTCGATACCTCTATTTCGGCTCTAGATTCGTCAAGGATCGGCTTGCTTGCTCACGCTAACAGGTGTGAGGTGCATAGGTTCGTGTATTATAGGAGTTCTCAGCAGAGACTATTTCAAGATACCGCTTCCTGGAGGCGTAACGGAGAGGGTCGTCGCTCCGAAAGATAGAGTCCTCCCAATATGAGAAGACACCCGGTGATCGCCATAAAGGTAACCGGTTCATCCAGGACCAATGCCGCTGTAAAGAGCGATACAAGTGGTGTCAGATAGATATATGCACTGGTCTTAAAAACACCGAGAACCTTCACTGCATGGTTCCAGCTTACGAAGCATGCAGCACTGGCACCAAGGCCGAGGAACACCAGCAGCAGAACAGATAGGGGGGTAAAATCATCCAACACTAGGGAGAAATCACTTGTGAGCACGAAGGGAAGCATGAAGAGTATCCCATAGAAGAATATCTTCTTGGTATAGGTGACTACCCCGATCCGACTCGTGTCGATCTTGCGAAGCAGTATCGAATAGATTGCCCAGCCAAGAGTGGAACAGAGGGCAAGGAGGTCTCCCCGCAACGAGAGCCTCAGGTCGACCGTTCCGTTGAACATGACCAGAGCCGCACCAGCGGAGGCTATGACGAACCCGAGAATGAGTGAAAGTCGGACAGGCTCCTCTTTCAGAAACAGTGGAGCAAGAAGTGCCGTGGTGAGTGGAGCTATCGAGACAAGGATACCTACATTCGATGCATACGTCATGGTGAGTGCGATATTTTCCAACAGGTAGTACATGACCACCCCAGTCAATCCTGCTCCTGCGAACAGGAGCTCCTGAAGCATGGATGATCTCACTCGTTTGCCACGTGTGGTGATGGCATCGATCAGAGCAAGACCAAGATAGCCCATAACGAATCGAACGAGGAGAATCTCTATAGGAGAGAAGGTCGATAGCAATATCTTTGTCGCAATGAATGTGGTGCCCCATACCATGATGGTTCCGAAGGCCGCCCCATGAGCGAGTGCTTTATTGGTGTCCATTGCGAGACTCTGCCATGGAAGTTGGAAAATGTACAGATGAATACCCGTTGCCGATTACGGGAATTTTTTGTATTTTGCTGTTGCTGATTGAGAATTTTATTTGTATGTTACATATCGGTGATGTGACAGTTGTATCTGAAGCATTGCCGATGCCTGGTCTCAGGCTGAACAAGAAACATATAAATACACATACAAGTGAGGGGTACACTATGGCAAAACAGCTGCAGTTCAATGAAGAAGCCCGAAGGGCTCTGGTCGTTGGTGTCGAGAAGCTCTCTCGAGCCGTTAAAGTCACACTGGGTCCGAAAGGAAGAAACGTACTGATCGACAAGAAGTTCGGTGCACCTACGGTGACAAAAGATGGCGTCTCGGTAGCTCGCGAGATCGAGTTGGAAGATCCGTTCGAGAACATGGGCGCTCAGCTGCTCAAGGAAGTTGCTACGAAGACCAACGATGTGGCAGGTGATGGAACCACCACTGCAACGGTGCTTGCATACTCGATCACCAAAGAGGGTATGAAGAGTGTTGCTGCGGGAGTAAATCCCATGGGTATCAGACGGGGCATCGACAAGGCTGTCGAGGACACCATCAAGGAGTTCAAGAGACAGGCGAAGATCATCAAGGACAAAGAGGAGCTTGCACAGGTTGCCTCCATCAGTGCGAACAACGATAGAGAGATCGGTGACGAGATCGCCAATGCCATGGAAAAAGTGGGTAAGGACGGAGTCATCACGGTTGAGGAGTCTAAGACTATCGAGACCACTACCGATTTCGTTGAAGGCATGCAGTTCGATCGTGGGTATCTCAGCCCCTATTTCGCCACCAATCGTGATACCATGGTGTCGATTCTTGAGGATCCCTACATTCTTATCTACGACAAGAAGATTTCGAACATGAAGGACCTGCTTCCGATTCTCGAAAAGGTGGCACAGGCTGGAAAGCCGATTCTCATCATTGCCGAGGATGTGGATGGAGAGGCTCTTGCAACACTGATCGTCAACACTATCCGTGGTACGCTGAATGCAGTTGCTGTCAAGGCTCCCGGATTCGGTGATCGGAGAAAGGCGATGCTTGAGGATATTGCGATCCTCACCGGTGGACAGGTTGTTTCGGAAGAGATCGGCCTCAAGCTCGAGAACACAGACCTTTCCCAGCTTGGCCGTGCAAAGACTGTGAAGGTGGAGAAAGATAATACCACCATCATCAATGGCGCTGGAAAGCAGGCAGATATCAAGGATCGAATCAGCCAGATCAAGGTGCAGATCCAGGATACTTCCAGTGATTACGACAGAGAGAAGTTGCAGGAGCGCTTGGCGAAACTCGCCGGTGGTGTTGCAGTGATCAATGTTGGAGCAGCGACAGAAGTCGAGCTCAAGGAGAAGAAGCACCGAGTTGAGGATGCGCTCTCCGCTACCCGTGCTGCAATCGAAGAGGGTGTCATCGCTGGTGGCGGTGTAGCACTCATTCAGGCTGCTAAAGTTCTTGAAGAGAAGAATCTGGCTGGACTTACCGAAGAAGAGGTCATTGGATACAGGATTGTTCGCAGAGCTCTCGAAGAGCCCATCAGACAGATTGCGGAGAACGCTGGACTCGATGGATCGATCATCGCAGAGAAGGCGAAGCATGAGAAGCCCGAAATCGGTTTCGACGCAGCGAAGATGGAGTGGGTGAATATGTTCAAGGCTGGAATCACCGATCCTGCAAAGGTTTCCAGAAGTGCACTGCAGAATGCTGCTTCGATTGCATCGCTGATTCTGACTACCGAGTGTTCTATTACTGACCTTCCAACCGACGAACCTGCTGCACCTGCTGGTGGTGGTATGGGCGGTATGGGCGGTATGGGCGGCATGATGTAAAGCCCACGGTTCTCAACCAACTTACATACGGTGGATTCCGGGGTTCCCGGGGTCCACTTTTTAATGAGAACTCCATGTACACTTAACAGTTATCTATAGAGTAGCCATGCCATACGTCAAACTTGACTACCGTCAGGGTAACATGGTACGTTAAGCGGTACGTAAATTTTCAAACCCTATAGAGAGGTTATATTAGTATGAATGCATTGCTGGCAACCTTGGGCGCCCAAGGAACCACGACAACATCGGCAAGCTCGACCGGATCCATGACCACAACCTTTGTTACATTTGGTCTTATTATTCTGATTTTCTATTTTCTGATCATCAGACCGCAGAAGAAGCGTGACAAAGAGGCAAAGAGTATGCTCGCTTCAATGAAGAAGGGGGACAAGGTAGTATCTATCGGAGGTATCCGCGGTACCGTGGTCATTGTCAAGGAGACGACAGTCGTCGTCAAAGTCGATGACAACACGAGAATCGAATTCTCAAAAAATGCCATCGCCCAGATTTTGGACAAGAAAGCGGAGAATGCCGCTGCAGCCGCAGCTAAGGCAAACAAATCCGAGAAGGCTGAGACCGTTGAGGCTCCTGCCAAGAAGAAGAAAACTGGAGCTTCGAAGAGTTCTTCAAAGCCGGAACCTGTCGAGGATGCTGTGGTTGTTGAAGAGACCTCCACTTCCGAAGATCAGGGCGCAGAAAAGAAAGAGACCAAGTAACGACATCGATATCAACGGAGAGCATCATGAAAAAACGAGGGCGACTGTTCATCGTTCTCCTGGTGTTGGTTGCATGTGGATTTTTCCTCTACCCAACCATCAAATGGTACGGATTCGTACCACAGGAGACCAAGGATCTTGCGACTGGCTCTATGATCCAGATTCGGGAGTATGCACAAGGAAGAGCAACGAGAGATTTGAGGGAGCTCAATGAACTTATTGCTACAGATTCATCTGCACAAGTGCCAGATGAATTCCGGTTTCTAACTTCTGTAGCTAGAGATAACTACAAAACAATGAATCGGAATGTTCCACGTAACTGGACAGTTGAGGGGCTCTTTCGTGGCTTCTACAACGAACAGGAGTTGTTCGATGCTCTAGAGAGTCACTACAGAACCGAACTTCTTGAGCTCAAAGAGCTCAGCGGAAAGGTTCTCCAACTCGGCCTGGACCTCAGAGGTGGAATGAGTATCCTGCTCGAAGCCGATGTCGAAGCCTATGAAGCAAAGACAGGAACTCGGCTCTCGGGGGCGGAGATCACCGCACTCTTGAACGAGGATATTGCGATTCTGAATGAACGTATCGACCAGTTCGGAGTCACCGAACCGGATATCCGCATTCAGGGATCCGACCAGATACTCATCGAAATTCCTGGAGCAGCAGACCCCGAACGAGTCAATTCGTTCCTGCGGGGGAGAGGTTCTCTCACGTTCCAGATTGTCGATCAGTCGCTTACCGATGAACTGAACGCCTATTATGCAGAGAACCCCGGTGAAGTCTTTACCGATGGTGGACAACTCAGACAACCCGAGTTCCTTCCTGCTGGAAAAGTGGCGACCGCATACTATGTGAATGATGACTATGGTCTCGATGAGCTCTCCAGTTTCGTAGTCTTGAATGAGGAGATCGGTCTCGATGGAATCCATATTGCAAACGCGATTGTGGGATCGAATCCGATCACCGGTCAGCCGACGGTCAACTTTGAACTCGATGCCACTGGCGGTGAATTGTTCTATAAACTCACTTCAACCAACACAGGCGAGCTGATGGCTGTTGTCCAGGATGGAAAAGTGAAGGCTATGGCCACCATAACCGAGCCAATCCGAAACAATGTCCAGATTACTGGATTCGGGTTACAGGAGGCTCAGGACCTCTCGGTCGTATTGAAGACTGCAGCATTGCCTATCGAGCTCATCGTTGTAAGCCAGCAGGGCGTTGGAGCCTCGCTTGGTGAAGATACGGTACAGGCTGGTCTGGTAGCAATTCTTATCGGATTGGCGCTGGTCTTTATCTTCATGGTGATAATCTACAAAGGTAGTGGAATCATTGCGGATATTGCCCTCATCTTCAATCTGGTCATTCTTCTCTCCGTTCTCTCGGCATTCAATCTGACACTTACATTGACCAGCATAGCCGGTCTGGTGCTCACCGTTGGAATGGCGGTGGATGCAAACGTCATCATTCTTGAGCGAATCAAGGAAGAATTGGCTTATGGGAAGAGCGCTGAAGCCTCAGTGAAGGCCGGATTCGCGAAGGCGTTCTGGACTATCATGGATGCGAACGTCACCACGATCATAGCTGCGCTTGTACTCTCTCAGCTCGGTGCCGGGGCAATCCGAGGTTTTGCAAACACGCTTGCTGTCGGTATTGCCAGCTCCATGTTCAACGCGCTATTCGTAGTGAAGTTGATGTACGACACAGTCCTCTCCGGGAAGAATCCTCGGCTGAGCATTAGCTGGAGGAAAAAGTAATCATGGCAAAGAAAATATATCCAATCACAAAATTTCGATTCATCTCAGTGGGTCTGTCCATCCTTCTATTGGTCGTAGGACTGGCCTCGTATATCGCATTGGGTGGATTCAATCTCGGAATCGATTTCCAGAGTGGTTTCTCCCAACGGGTACAGATAGCACCTCCAGCCGTCTCGTTCACGTATGAGGGTTCCGATTCAGTGAGTCTGAATGTCTCAGGCGGTGTTGTCACGCTCGTGGCACGTGATGCGTCCGGCGCACATTATCACGAGTTCGATCCGGTAGCGTATCCGACCGCAGCAGATCTTGCAACAGCTGTCTCGGCAGCAGTAGAGGGAGTCACGGCAACGGCGGTTGACGGTTCGCTGGAGACGGCCGCGCTCATTACCGGGTTTGGACTTCCCGCCTCACTTTCGGATACCCCCTTTGTGCTGAATAGTGCCAATACTGACAGATCAGACTTTATCTCGATCGATACGATGCGTGATGCCCTAGGTGAAGATGCTCAGGTACAGGTTGTCGGCGATGAGTTTAGGCAGGTGTTCCAGCTTCGACTCGCAAACGATGATAACCTTCTTGAGGCGGAGATTTCGGCATTGGTCGAATCTGCACTCAAGGACTCGTTCGGAGCCGATTCCGTAGTCGTGTTACAATCTGACTTTGTTGGACCAAAATATTCATCGACGCTTGTTTCGGGTTCTATCTTGATAGTCATCGTAGCTATCGCCCTGATACTGCTGTACATCTGGTTCAGATTTAAGTTGGCTTACGCGCTTGCTGCGATTATCACCTTGGTACATGATACTTTCCTCCTTATTAGTTTCATTGCACTGTTTCAGCTGGAAGTATCGAGCACCACAATTGCAGCTTTGTTGACCATTATCGGATACTCGCTGAACAACGTAATCGTTATCTTCGACAGAATCCGGGAAAATCGACCTATCCTGAAGGATTTGTCCATGATGCAGCTGATCGACACGAGTGTGTCACAGTCTCTGTCGAGAACGCTGTTCTCCTCGCTGACCACGGTCATGGCAATCCTTCCGCTCGCAATTCTGGCATCGGGAGCAATTCAGCTGTTCGCGATAGAGATGGTCTTTGGTATCATCGTTGGGGCCTACTCCTGTAACTTCCTTGCTCCTTCGCTTCTTATGTGGATCACCAAGAAGAAATATGGCGGCGGTTCCCATGTGGTCGAAGAGCGGGCTGTTCCTGAGGAGTCGAAGATTCCTGCACAGGAGAACGAGGTCGAAGAAGTGGAGATTCCCTCAGCCGAGCGCAAACTGAAAGGTAAGCGTAAGCAGAAGAAGTAGGAATCGTCAGGTCACATAATATCTACCGGGCCGCCTCGTAGGAATTCTGCGTTGGCGGCCTGCCTGTTTGGAGGCGTACATTGATTCTTGAAAAGTCCAGTATCATGAGTTATTGCAATGGGGTGGCCCATGTTATCAGTCTGGCTCATGAATGTCTCCGTCTTGCAGAGAAGAAGCAGCTTCCAGCCTACTCCATTGGATGGTTTATCCATAACCCGAATGTGGTCAAGAGATTCACCAGAGCCGGAATGAAACAGATCGAACGTCCCGAGGAGGGCCCTCCGGGGGTCGCACTGATTCGGGCTCATGGTATTGGAGATCCGTTACGAGAGGAGTTCGAGAAAGCCGGATTCGTTCTGATCGATGGAACGTGTGGTACTGTATCCTATTCACAACGCATGATTCGGACAGTGAATGCTGAATGGCATGTCGTACTGGCTGGTCTTTCAGGTCATAGCGAAGTAAAAGCACTTTGCAATGTATGGGATAGTCAGAGAAATATTGTTCCGGTCTCCGTTGTGGAGAGTGTGGATATGATTGATGAGTTGCCTGATTTCTCAGGGGAGACTGTGTTACTCATGGTGCAGACCACATTCCCGCAAGTTACCTATGAACAGATCAAGCTTGGTATGCAGCGGCGATACGGATCCCAACTGAGAATGGGAAATCGGCTCTGTCCTACAACATCTCGTCGCCATCAAGCAATAAAGAAGTTGTGCGATAATGTGGATGCGGTTATTGTGATAGGGGGAAAGATGAGTGCGAATACTGCATCGCTTGCTCGGATTGTCGAACAGCGAGGACTTCCTGTATGGCATATTGAAAATGTAGAGGAGATTCCCGATGAGATCTATACGTTCGAACGGGTAGGGATTACGGCAGGAACCAGTACCCCTCCTGAGGATATCGATGCAGTATATAATGTACTGAAGGCGGGAACCATATGAGTGATGTACCTGAAAGATTCTGTTCCTCCGAGGAGATCCTCGAACAGATGCGACTCAAGCAGGGGTTTATCTGTGATATGGATGGAGTGATCTATCACGGGAACCGACTGCTTCCCGGAGTGAAGCCATTCATCGATTGGTTGAAAGAGAACGGAAAACACTTCCTGTTTCTTACAAACTCGAGCGAACGGTCTCAACTTGAGCTCAAGCTGAAGATGCGGAGACTGGGCATCGAGTTGGACTCTACTCATTTCTACACATCTGCGTTGGCGACAGCTGGGTTTCTCAGTTCCCAAGTGCCAAACGGTACCGCCTATGTGATCGGAGAGGCGGGACTCATTAACGCCCTCTATGAAGTCGGCTACTCAATGAACGATGTGAACCCTGATTATGTGGTGGTCGGGGAGTCTAAGACCTACAATTATGAGACCGTCATTCGCGCAGTGAGTCTGGTAAGAAATGGAGCACGCCTGATAGGGACGAACCCGGATACCACAGGCCCGAGCGAGGAGGGTATCGTTCCAGCCACTGGATCGCTCATTCTTCCCATTGCCCGCACTGCGGGTGTGGAACCCTATTTCATCGGGAAGCCGAATCCTGTTATGATGAGGCAAGCCCTGAAACGACTTGAATGCAAGCGGGAGGATACGGCAATAATCGGTGATCGCATGGATACAGATATCGTCAGCGGTATCGAAAGCGGTATCGATCCGATACTTGTGTTATCTGGAGTCTCCCAGGCAGAGACGCCGGCTCGTTTTGCATATCGACCACGGTTGATTCTCGATTCTGTTGGAACACTGGTTCCTGACCAACACACACGTGATTAGGAGGGGTAGATGATTTCCATTCCGACGATTAAACGGTTTCCTTCGTACCTGCGATTGTTACGTCAGTATAAGGAAGAGGGGTTGCAGTGGGTGTCTGCAACGAAACTGGCAGGAGAACTTGGCTTGACTCCCATACAAGTTCGCAAGGATATGGCAGGGACCGGAGTCGAGGGGCGACCCAAAGTAGGGTTCGAAATCGACGCCCTTATCGCGGCGATCGTGCAGAATCTGGGGTGGGACACTGCTACCGATGCGGTACTGATCGGTGCTGGACATCTTGGGGTGGCACTCTCTCGATATGAGGGCTTTGCGAGTTATGGGTTGAGCATCGTTGCAGTGTTCGACAAGGATCCAGAAAAGTATGGACGACCCATAGGGAAGACAGTCGTGTACCCCATGGAGGAGCTCGCCGATTTCGTGCAGCAACACGGTATTGCCATTGCGGTTATTACTGTCCCATCAGACGGTGCGCAGGATGTTGCCGATATGTTGGTAGATGCCGGTATCAAGGCAATATGGAATTTTGCACCGAAGGATCTCAGGCTTCCTGCTGAAGTGGTACTGCAGAGAACCGATCTTGCCACCAGCTTCGCCGTTCTATCGGCTAAGTGTAAGCGGTTATTCGACTATTGTAGTGATGATCAGTGATTATAGTCTAAACATGTGAAGGTGTTCACATGTTTATCCCTAAAAACCCCCTTGAAATAAAAGTAATTATTCCGAGGGGGATATTAATTGACATTATATCGATAATTTATTATCCTTAGCCCATGAATATCATAGAAGTTGAACTCTGCATGGGAAGCTCGTGTTTTGCCAGAGGAAATGCAAAATCTCTGGAGTATCTCGAATCGTACATTGCATCGAAAAATCTCTCTGATAGTGTCCATCTTTCCGGGCACCTCTGTCTCGGAACCTGTTCGGAGGGGCCGAATCTTAAGATTGGAGAGACTCTGTATACTCAGGTTCGTCCCGAATCGGTCGTAGCCCTGCTCGAGGATGCCCTGAGCGGTCTACAGGAGGGCTGATATGGGTAGTGGTAATCCTAAACTCTATCCGATATACACTGAACTAACCGAATGTCGGGACTGCTATAAATGTGTGCGTGCTTGTCCGGTGAAGTCGATTCAGGTGAAAGAGGCACGGGCCGTTGTGGTTCGGGATCGATGCATCTCCTGTGGAAGATGTGTCGATACTTGTCCATCCCACGCGAAAAAGATCCGTGATGATATTGCAGTAGCGCAACATCTAATCCGAACTCGGAAACGGGTGATCGTCTCGCTCGCCCCATCGTATGCATCAGAATTCTCAGAGGCTCCCGAGGCGGTTCTCGTAGCGTTGCGAAACCTTGGGTTTTCAGACATCTCCGAAACTGCTATCGGTGCGACTCTTGTATCGGCAGCAGTGGATAAACATATCGAGGAGCATGGAAGCTGTGCGTGGATATCGACTGCATGTCCATCGGTCGTCGAACTGGTATACCGATACCATCCAGAGTTGATTCCAAACCTCTCGCCGGTACCATCTCCTCTCCAATGTCACAGTGCCTATCTGAGACATATATACGGAAGCGATATCGGGATCGTGTTCATAGGACCCTGTATAGCCAAGAAGGTCGAAGCTGACAACAGTCCCGGATTTCCAGATGTGGCTTTGTCATTCAGGGAGCTGCGGAACTGGTTCGCCCACGAGGGGATCGATCTTGAAACTCTGCAGGGGACAAGTCTGACAGAAGAGGAGATCGGGACCATGGTCCCGGCATTGGCTGGTGAGAGTACGCTCTATCCGGTAGAGGGTGGCATGGTCGCAACGTTCGGCGTCGGAAAAGATGTATTCCAGGATCGGGCAGTCTCTGTATCAGGAGTCGAGTATGTCATGGAGACGCTAGACGATCTGAAAAATTCCCCCGGACCGGAAGCGACTCCGTTTCTCGAGCTCCTCAACTGTGAGGGGGGATGCATCAATGGCCCGGGGAAATCGAACTTCCGCTCGTCTGCGGTAAGCAAGACGAGATCGGCTCGGTTCACGAGAGCGAGACTACAAGAGGCTCGACCGGTCTTCGTGCCTCCGGCTGACTATGTCCAGCGCATGCTCGATGAGGGCTATGCGTTGCTCGATGTCAATGAACCGGGAACCTTCATACCCATACACGAGATTCGTAAGAGCAATTGGAGCATAACCGATGCCGCTGTTTCTCAAGCTCTGATCGATCTAGGCAAGACCTCTCCAGGCGATGAGTTGAACTGTGGGGGGTGTGGATACAACTCCTGTCGAGATATGGCGATTGCCTATCTTGAAGGGATGGCGGAGCCCGAGATGTGCGTGACAAAGATGAGAAAGCTTGCCCAGTCGAAGATCGATGTTCTGCTTCGCACCCTTCCTATGGGGGTGGTGATCGTGGATCGAAACCTGCATATAGCCGACTGCAACAGCGCGTTCCTCTCGCTCTTCGCCGACCTCGACGATGCACTGGGGGAGGTGGCGGTCGAGCGTGTGGTGAACCTTCCCCTGAAACGATTTGTCCCTTTCCACGGAGAGTTCGCGCAGCAGTTCGACAACCCAGGCTCTCCTTGTCAGTATAGACTCCACTACAAGGGTAAGTTTCTAAAGGTGACATTTTTCACAATCGAGAACCACCGATTGGTGGGCGCTATGTTCCAGGACATAACCACCCCAACTATTCGAAGAGAGACGGTCGTGAAGAAGGCCGATGCCGTTATACAGAAGAGTCTTGAGACTGTGCAACAGATCGCTTCGTTGCTAGGTGAGAATGCAGCTGAAACCGAGATCATGCTGAACTCGCTCATCGATGCATTCCAGGTACCAAACGGGAAGTCGAGCGACGGGTTCCTGCCCGATGTAGATCAAAGGGACTGATCGTGAAAGATATCTTTATCGATGTGGATTACCACCAGACGTACAAGACGGGACAGAAAATCGGGGGCGATGTGTTCCTCCAGTCCAAGAAGGCAGAGTCGAATCAGATCGTCTGCACCCTTTCGGACGGACTGGGAAGTGGCGTAAAGGCAAATGTCCTTGCAAACCTCACGGCCCATATGGCGCATAAGCTATCGTTCAGTCCAATGCACCTGACTAAATCGGCAAAGATCATCATGAACACACTCCCTGTCTGCAGCGAGCGAAAGATCAGCTACTCGACATTCACCATCGCCGATATCCGGTTTTCGAACAAGGCTGACATCGTGGTGCAACTGGTCGAGTACGACAACCCTCCAGCGCTTCACTTTGCGGGAACCTCTCGTGCACCGCTTGAGACCAAAGATATCAATCTGCACAGAGAGGGAGCGTTCAAGGAGGAGTTGGTTCGACAATCATCGTTCTCGATGGGAATGGGGGACAGACTCATCATGTTCACCGATGGCGTGACTCAATCTGGAATGGGGAAGAGCTTACCCCTCGGATGGCGAACCAATGGGGTGAGTCAGTATATTTCGGAAATCATCGCCAAGGATCCAGATATCTCATCGAGAGAGCTTTCCGCCGCGATAACAAGAAAAGCGTATGCACTCGATGGACTCTCGGCAAAGGATGACATCACGTGTGCCGTGGTGTACGTGAGAAGACCTCGAAGGACGCTCGTCGTTACCGGCCCCCCCTTTACGAAGGAGCGTGACGAGCAGCTCGCTCAAAAGATCGAGTCGTTCGAAGGAAGGAAGATCGTCTCAGGGGGAACTACGGCCCAAATTGTCTCCCGTCTCCTGGAGAAGAGGGTCTCTGTGGACTTGAGTTCTTGGTCTCAGGGCGTTCCTCCCGCTTCGAAGATGGAGGGAATCGATCTGGTGACCGAGGGGATGCTCACACTGGGGAAGGTCGCAACAGCGCTTGAGCAGCGGATACCGGTGAATACCATGCCGAACGATGCCGTAAGGCGGTTCGTCTCGCTCATGCTCGATAGCGATCAGGTGTTTTTCATAGTTGGTACGAAGATCAATGAGGCACATCAGGATCCGAACATACCGGTTGAGATAGGGATTCGTCGTACGATTGTCGGGCGTATTCGAAATGCGCTTGAACAATTGTATTTAAAAGAGACAGTGCTGGAGTATATCTGATTGGACACTAATTGGAGGATGATATGGGGCAGAAGCGAGTGAAAGTGAATATTTGTGTTGGTACCGCGTGTTTTGTACAAGGTGGAGCAGATCTGCTGCTGTACGAAGATTTTCTTGAACCCCAGTTGTTGGGCCTCTGCGATATAGAGGGGACCTCTTGTCTCGGTCTGTGCAAACAAGACAACTCTGACTGGAAGGCTCCCTTTGTAGAGATTGATGGAACCGTATATTCCAATGTCACACCGAAGAGGCTCGAAGAGCTGCTCAGGGAGGCTGTTGATGCTTGAAATAAATAATCAGTACACCCTCATGAAGAGGCATATCGATACCGAGGTGTTGCGGGCCTTCTTTGCCGGTACACTTGAGGATGTTGTCGATAATCTTCCCATACATATCATTCCAAGAACGAGAGATCCGAATCGATGTTGTGTGTACAAGGAGCGTGCCATGGTTCGGTACAGGATCATGGCTCTTCTCGGGGTTGATATCGAAAAGGATGATGATGAGTACAAGACACTCTCTTCCTATGTGAAGGAGTCTCTCGAGACCAAGACTCCTGTTTTTCCTTCCCTCACAACAATTTCACCCGGCTGTAGTAGTTGTCCCGATGAACAGTATCGAATCACAGATTCGTGTAGGGGGTGCTTTGCCAGGCCTTGTCTCGCGAACTGTCCGAAAGAGGCTATTGTGTTCGTGAACGGGAAAGCACATATCGATGAGAAGCGGTGTATCAAATGTGGCAAGTGTCTTGGTGTCTGTCCATTTCATGCAGTTATTCATGTCCCCGTTCCCTGTGAGGAGGCCTGTCCGGTTGATGCCATCCACAAGAATGAAGAGGGCTTTGTCGAGATAGATCGTGAGAAATGTATCGACTGTGGTCATTGTTCTCGGTCGTGCCCCTTTGGGGCAATCGCGGAGCGGAGCTCGTTGATGCAGGTAGCTGGCATGCTGAAGAAGAAGGAAGAGGTCGTTGCCATGATCGCGCCTGCCATCGAAGGGCAGTTTCCCGGTTCGCTTGGACAGATTGTCGCCGGGTTGAAGGCGTTGGGATTCTCCGATGTGGTTGAAGTGGCTGAGGGGGCGCATATCACGGCTGCACACGAGGCTGAAGAGTTACAGGAACGGCTTTCCCGAGGGGATAAGTTCATGACAACCAGCTGTTGTCCCGCCTATATGCAGCTGGTAGACAGGCATGTTCCAACTCTATCGGAACTCCGATCCAAAGCGCTCTCTCCCATGGGATACACTGCTAGACTCTGTGCCGAACGGAGACCAGAGGCAAAGCTCGTGTTCATTGGACCGTGTCTTGCGAAGAAAATTGAGGCTGCACAATTTCCGGAGATAGAGACGGTGATCACCTTTGCCGAGCTGGCGTCGTTGTTGGTTGCCAGAGACATCGATATAAAGGAGATGGTGGTCTCACAGGACGATGTGCACGTAAAGACGTATGCGGATTGTCGTGAGTTTGCTGTACCCCAGGGCGTGGCGAACTCGGTGATCCGACGATCCGAAAAGCCTATTCAGGTCATGAATATCAATGGTGTGGATCAGAAAACCGTGCGGCTCATGAAGACTTGGACAAAACGGGCACCCGAGGCGGAGCTCATTGAGGTGATGTGTTGTGAGGGCGGTTGTCTTGCGGGTCCTGGAGTGTTGGTGAATCCGAAGATCGCTAACCGGTTGCGCCAGGGAGCCAATGTCGCTACAGTAGGATCAAAACCGCTTGGAGGCGCAAAACATGTCTGAGATAAGGAGCAAGGGGGAGTTTCGGATAAGCCATGACGAGATCATTGAACAGCTTGATGCGCTTATCGTTAGCAATGATCGATCACCGTTGGGGCCAATCTCTTCTCTCGCGAATGCCAGCGCGCTGCTCGCACTCCATCTGACCGATATCAATTGGATTGGATTCTACCTGGTAGACGACACATCAGGAGAGCACCGATTGGTGCTTGGCCCTTTTCAAGGGGCTCCTGCTTGCGTAACCATTCCATATGGGAAAGGTGTGTGCGGAACTGCCTGGAGTGAGAAACGCACCAAGGTGGTTCCCGATGTCCTTCGATTTCCCGGCCATATCGCCTGCGATGCCGCAAGTAGGAGCGAAGTGGTGGTGCCGCTCGTCTCTCCTAGTGGGGTCGTGGGTGTGCTCGATGTCGACAGTCCGTCCCTCGATCGGTTCTCTTC
>Ga0334896_1001960_pt1 | contig 15596 bp, 14 predicted proteins | sample GraSluR3_MG_8_FD_207734 | JGI IMG/M metagenome (GOLD analysis project Ga0334896, IMG submission 207734) | Sludge microbial communities from methane-producing bioreactor in Wageningen University, Netherlands - Granular Sludge_27_06-R3 | ecosystem: Engineered > Bioreactor > Anaerobic >... | reverse complement strand
CCTCTCAACTCCGATTTTTTTGACATACTCCCGTCATAAATTCACCAAAAACTATTGCCGCAAAAAAATTAGTCGCCGTAATAATAATCCGCGCCGGGACCGGAAAACATCATCATGATTTCCTCAAGCGACATCTCGGTATAACCGGCAAGAGAAAACATAGAAGCGGAAAAAGCCTTTTCTTTAACGGACATAACTTCAAAATCCGTTTTTCCCTCTGCGTTGACCGACTTCAAAAGAATACCGTATTCGTCGGTAAAAAACAGGAAGGTAAAAAACAGGGATGATTTCTCACCTTTAAACTCTTTCTTGACGTTATCGTAAATACGAATAAGGCGGGGGTCTTTGGAGAAATAAGCAAGCGTTAAAACTTCGGATTCGCTCTCTACTTTAAACTCATCGGAAGAAAATCCCGCTATCTGCTGCGACTTCCCGGTTTTTTTGATTTGAGCGGATGCTATAAAACTATCCCATTCGGTTTTAACAAAGTTAAACATATCATCGGTTGACGCATCTTCATCGGACAAACCCATCATCGCAAGCAATTCCGTTGGGCTGAAATACTTCTTATTCTCGTCATCAATAAAATAAATCTCCCCGTCAAGAATAAGCATAGAACTCTCTTCGGGCATCAAAATCCTTGCATTCCCCTTTTCCCATTGAACAACAATAGATTCCATAGCGGCGACATCATCACTCTCGACATTAACCAAAATCTCCACGCCGGCAAAAAGCGGGGAAAAGAGCATCGCTACAAAAACCCCTGCCAAACAAAATAATTTCATTGAAAGCCTCCTGTATATAAAAAACTAATCCTTACTCTCTTTAAGAATCTCCAAGATAGCGGTAATAGTATCGGGACCGCCGGGTTTACACAGCTTGGTATCCGCTCCCTGCTCGACAATCGCCTCGGCATACTGGGCACATCCCGGGTAACCGCACGCCCCGCAATTAACAGACGGTAGCGCCTCGTTGATTTTCGCTACGCGAGGGTCAACCTTTACCTCAAACACCTTGGCAAATACGGCAATCATAACACCCAAAAATACGCTCACCCCAAGCATTACTAAAACAGCCCAAAGTATTATCATAACGTTTCCTCCATAATAATATAGAACCCCGCTATACTATGCCGAGAAATCCGAACATAGCAAGCGACATCAAAGCAGCGGTTATAAACGATATAGGCAAATCGACAAAGGCTTTCGGAATATCCGCCATCTCAAGTTTTTCCCTGACTCCCGCCATCATTATAAGCGCAAGCGTAAAACCGAGACCCGCCGAAACAGCAAAAACCAATCCCTCAACGTAGCTCATATTCTCCTGCACAACAATAAACGCCGCCCCGAGTATCGCGCAGTTTGTAGTAATTAATGGAAGATATATTCCAAGCGCGTGATACAACCCCTTACTGAATTTCTTTAAAAGAATCTCCACAAGCTGAACAAACGATGCTATCACAAAAATAAACACTATAATCTGGAGAAATTTGTCCAAGCCGAGAGGAGTAAGGATATAAAGATTAACCGGATGGATAACCAAGACCGCCATAGTAAGCACAAAAGTTACCGCAAACCCCATCCCGATAGCGGAATCCATTTTTTTGGAAACCCCGAAATACGGACAAAGCCCCAAAAACCGTGATAAAACAAAGTTGTTTACAAATATAGCGCTTATCATTATTATCATAATTTGATTAAATTCCATATCGCCGCTCCTTAAGATTGAGTATTAGCTTTGGCTTTAGCCGCCTTAGCCAATTCCTGCTTGCGTTTTTTCTCACGCTCAGCCTTTCGGTTTTGTGAGTTCTGGAAAATCCCAAGCAATATGCCCATCACAAGAAACCCTCCCGGAGGCATAATCATCACCACCGCAGGATTTTGTATTAATGTCGTTACATTAACGATATTCGGGTCATCCAAAATAGGTTGCCCGAAATTAAATATCTTTCCTAATCCCGCAAACTGCAAGGTAATAGTAGCGCTCCCGCTGAGTTCACGGATAAGCCCGATAAGCGTAAGCGCAAGCGTAAAACCTATCCCCATTCCAAGCGCATCAACCAATGACTTGGAAACCGTATTCTTACTCGCAAAAGCCTCTGCCCTTCCGAGAATAACGCAGTTTACAACAATAAGCGGGATAAATATACCCAGAGCGCGGTTAATATCCGGCGCAAATGCTTGTAAAAACAGAGACACAAGGGTTACGAACGATGCTATAATCATAATATATGCGGGAATCCTGACCGTGGAAGGAATAAACTTACGAAGCAACGAAACAAACATATTGGCGAAAAACAACACAAAAATTACCGCCACACCCATAGCAAGCCCGTTGATAGTCTGTGTCGTAACCGCAAGAGTAGGACAAAGTCCCAACGCCGCTATAAACACAGGGTTTTCTTTCGCGATACCCTTTACAAATTCAAACCAATTGCTGTGTTTATTACTCATCGTTACCTCCGTCATTATCTTCAGAGACTATCAGGTCAAACCTGTCGAAAGCCTGAGCGATACTTTTGGTAACCGCAACCGATGATATAGTCGCACCGGTTATAGCCTCAAACCCGTAACTATCAAACTGCGCTTTGCTAAGCGGGATACGGTCGGGGGAAATCTCCGAAAATTGGTTTTGCCAAGCCCGTTCGGTAATTTTATATCCGAGCCCGGGTGTTTCTTTATCGGCATTTAAAACAAAGATTGCCTCAGCCGTCCCCTCCAATGTAATTCCGACAAGCGTAACAACCTCACCCCCATACCCGATAGTTACTTCCCTGAAAATATAGCCTAAAATCCCGCCCTCGCTGTCCAAAGCCTCATAGTAGAAACCCGCATCGTTGGTAACCGCGCTAAACTCCGATGCTTCTTTAAGAACCATCCTTAACGCATCCTGCTCCTCGCGTCTTTGGGTTTCGGTAATAATCGGCTCAAGGAAATAATAACTTACTCCGAGCATCGCGGAGAAAAATACCGCTATCGCTACAAGAGGGAATATAGTCTTTAAGTAGTATTTCATTTTGCACCCTCCGTCTTAGGATTCCTTCGCCCGTAAATTTTGGGTTTTATATACCGGTCGATTATCGGCACAAATATATTCATCAGCACAATGGAATAACTTACCCCCTCGGGATAACCGCCCCAAAGACGGATTATGATGGTAAGAATACCCAGACACATTGCAAATATAATGCTACCCTTGATTGACATAGGCGAGGTTACATAATCGGTAGCCATAAAGATAGCGCCGAGCAAAAGCCCTCCGCTAAGTATATGATATAACGCATCGCCGGAGAAAAGTCCTCCGCCGAGAGGAAGTCCGCCGAAAACCCACGCCAAAAGCGCAACAGTCGCTATATAAACAAGCGGTATAATCGGCACTATAACCTTCCTGATACAGAGATAAACAAACCCGATTAAAAGAGCAAGCGCCGAGGTTTCCCCGATACAACCGGGTATGTTTCCGATAAACATATCCCAGTAGGAAAAAGTCTCGCGCATATTGGCAAAAGCGCCCGTGCCTATCGCCTCGGTAATATTGGTAACGCCCTCGCTTATATTAGTAACCGCAACACCCGCCGATGAGTATAAATCCTTCAGGCTGTTAAGCGGGGAGGCGGAACTTACCATATCGACAACGTTATTTGAAAAAGATATACTTTCACTGATAATACCTGTAGTCTCATTGGTAATAAAAACGGTTTCGCTGATAACTTCGGGAGGAAAAGCGTTGACAACCTTCTGGCTCGCATCGGCAAAACTATCCCCCCTGCTGATTAATGAGCGGATAGTCGGCGACCATCTGTTTACCATAGCCGTTGACCAAGCCGCCATAACAAAAATTCTTCCGCCGAGAGCGGGGTTTAGGATATTATACCCCAACCCGCCGAAAGCCATCTTAACAATCCCGATAGCAAAAGCGCTCCCGCCGACAACCACATACCAAGGCGCGGAGGGGGGAAGGTTAAAAGCGAACAGGATTGCGGTAATAAACGCGCTCCCGTCAAAAATCGTTATACGTCGCTTCATTATAATATTCATAACGAGTTCGGTTACAAGCGCGGTTATTATACTTATAGCAAGTATGCGTATTGAATTATTGCCGAAGAAATATATACTGGCAAAAATAGCGGGAGTAAGCGCAATGACAACATCCCACATAAGAGAATGAACCGATTTCGGTCCGTGTATATGGGGAGAAAAGGGCGCTGTCGCCGCCTTGCCTGAGGTAACCCTTGCCATTCACAACCTCCTGTAAGATTCTTTATGTGAATTATCTATTTTTTAGCGGTTTTTCGTCTCCAAAGCCCCTTGCCGAATCTCATCAACCCGACAAGCGGGATAGTGGATGGGCAAACATAGGCACAACTTCCGCATTCCATACAATCCATAAGCCCGCGCGCTCCCGCCTCTTCCCACTTCATATTGTCGGAAAGTTTGGCAAGCAACGAGGGTTCAAGTCCCATCGGGCAAACCATATAGCATCTTGAGCAACGGATACACGGCATATCCTTTACTTCATAGCTATGCTTCTTGGAAAGAACAACGATACCGCTTGTTCCTTTGGTAACGGGAAGCAACGTGTCGGAAATTTCGTGCCCCATCATAGGCCCGCCGAGTATGATTGATGCGTATTCATCAGGCAACCCGTATTCATCAAGAATATTTTTTATAGGCGTTCCGATTCTTACCTTAAAGTTCCCGCAATTCTCAACCCCGTCCCCGCTGTAAGTAAGCCCTCGTTCAATCAGGGGCTTGCCGTAAACAATCGCCTCGTAGATAGCATAAACGGTAGAAACATTAAACACCACGACTCCTATATCCGAAGGAAGCCCGCCGGATGGAACCTGCAAACCGGTAATAGCCTCAATAAGCTGTTTTTCACCGCCCTGCGGATACCTTGTGCGCAACGGGTCAACCTCAATAGGGTCGTTTTCGCCGATTTTATCCTCAAAAGCCGCTATTGCATCCGGCTTGTTTTCCTCTATACCGATATAGGTTTTTTCAGCGCCGAGTATCTTCATTATAATATTAACACCCTCAAGAAGCTCATCGGTCTTCTCAAGCATCATCTGGTGGTCGATAGTAAGATACGGCTCGCACTCCGCGCCGTTTAGAATAAACGTTGTAATCTTTTTATCTTTGGGAGGAGAAAGTTTGACGTGAGCGGGAAAAGTAGCGCCACCCATCCCGACAATACCGGCACCCTTGACCATAGTAATCAGCTCCTCGTTGGAGAGTTTGGAGTAGTCTTTTTTTTCTGCATACCAGTTCTTAACATTACCGCCGGTCTCGATTTCTATATATTCCACTCCCCGCGCCGTAGGGGTATCCATCTTACCGACAGCGGAAACCTTGCCGGGAACGCTCGCGTGTATATTAGCGGATATAAACCCGGTCGTTTCGGCGATAAGCTGTCCTTCCTCGACCGTATCACCCTCTTTGACCAAAGCCTTAGCGGGCGCGCCGAGATGCTGACTCATCAATATCCGAACGGTTCGCGGTATATTAAATTTTACTATTGATTTACCTGCGCTTATTTTAAAGTCGTGGGGATGAATTCCGCCCCGCTTAAAAGCAAAATGCTTCATTTTTTCCTCCAGAACTCTTTATGGGTGTGTGGTAGTCGGTAACAAATTGGCGTCTTATATCTTATTTGTAAAATCGCTATAAGTCAAGAAACCTAAGGGAAAAACTGTTAAGCGGATGGGAATTCCCTTGAGATATTCCGTGATGCGTTTTAAAAAATCCGTCTTTGGAATAAAAAACCCCGCTCTTTTTACCCGAACAAGAATATAACAAAACGTTCGGGCAAAAAAGCGGGGGCGATTTTTATTAAACCGATTTAATTTTATTTCCTGTCTTTAAGAGGGATAAATTTTTTATCCAAAGCGCCCTCATAGCGGGACGTGGGTCTTATGAGACGGTTATCGGTGAGTTGCTCCCTGATATGAGCAATCCATCCCGCCGTTCTTGAAGCAGCAAAGATAGTGGTGTAATACTCTTTGGGAATACCAAGCGCATTTTGCACAACCGCCGAATAGAAATCCACATTGGGATATATGCCTTTTTTCTCAATAACGATACTCTCAATCTTTTTCGCAATGTCATAGAGTTTTTCATGACCTTTTTTCTTTGCAAGTTTTTCAGCCCATTCGCGAAGGTGTCTTGCGCGGGGGTCTTCGGTTTTATAAACCCTGTGTCCAAATCCCATAATTTTTTTCTTGTTTTCGAGCATATTGTCGATATACTCATCAACCTTGTCAATGCTCTTAATGTCCTGAAGCATCTCCAAAACCTTTTGATTAGCGCCGCCATGGAGAGGCCCTTTTAACGTGCCGATAGCCGTAGTCAAAGCGGAGTAAATATCGGAAAGCGTAGATGTTGTAATTCTTGCGGAGAAAGTGGATGCGTTAAAGCCATGGTCTGCGTGTAGAACAAGTATAGTATCAAACGCCCTGACCTCTTCCTCCTCAGGCACTCTTTCAAACATCATATAAAGGAAATTCTCCGCAAAACTTTTGTCGAAATCCGCCTCAAGGATACGCTGCCCTGTTTTAACGCGATACATCACCGCAATTGCAGTCATTATACGTCCCAACAGCGAAATCGCTTTTTTCTCAAAAATCTTTCCCGAAAGCTCCTCAGCATCGGGGTCAAGCGCTCCGAGAAGAGAAACAACAGTTCTTAAAATAGCCATCGGGTGGGAATACTCAGGCATTTGCTTAATCAATTGAATCGCCTCAAACGGAAGATACATATTTTTAATCAACTCATGCGAAAACCGCTCATACTCCCGTTCATTGGGTAATTTATCGTGGTCATGCCATAATAAATACGCGACTTCCTCAAAGGAAATCTTCTCAGCTATTTCGTGAATATTATACCCGCTGTAAACCAAAAGCCCGTTTACGCCGTCAACGTAACTGATTTTAGTCTCCCCGGCAGCGACACCTTCCAATCCTCTCACAAACACTTTCTTGTCTGCGATGTCTTTGTCTTTCATAGCTTGCCTCCTTTGATAATAATGAAAAACTTAAACAGGTTTTAAACCCGAAAAACCTCCGCTTATTATATCATATATCTTCTTTTTTGGAAATATATTTTTTTAAAAAACCCCATATTTTTTTTAAATTTCATAAACTCTGATTTTTTGACATTTTAGGGTTTTTCTTTTATCTTGAAAAATAAAAAAACTCAGTAACGGGGGAATATATGGCGAAAAAAAGAGAAAACTGGGCTTCCAAGATAGGAGTAGTCCTTGCCGTTGCCGGTAGCGCAGTCGGACTGGGGAATTTCCTAAGGTTTCCTGGGGTAGCCGCGGCAAACGGAGGAGGCGCTTTTCTTATCCCATATTTTATCGCATTTATTTTTTTGGGTATCCCTCTCGCGTGGATTGAATGGACACTCGGACGCTACGGCGGACAATTTGAACACGGCAGCGCACCCGGTATTCTTAACGCCGTTGTCCGAAAGCCATGGGCTAAGTATCTCGGTTCGCTCGGCATTTTCGGTCCTCTGTTTATCAACTTCTATTACATCTTTGTAGAATCGTGGCTTCTCGGTTATGTCTGGTATGCAATATCAGGAACGCTTGCCAATGCATCGGGGGCTTTCCCCACTATGGGCGAATTTTTCTCGCAATATATCACATTACAAATCCAAATAATGGGCATTCCCGCGGCGCTTTTCTTCTTCATTATAACCCTCATCCTGAACTTTGCTATTGTCTTTTTCGGCGTAAAGCGGGGTATAGAACGCGCTTCGCGGATTATGATGCCTATACTCGTAGTGCTTGGGCTTATTATGCTTGTCCGCGTTCTGACCCTCCCCAATATCTCCCAGGGTCTCGGATTTCTATGGAATCCCGACTTTTCCAAACTGTTGGATATAAACGTATGGTTTGCCGCATCAGGGCAGATATTCTTTACCCTGAGTGTCGGTATAGGGGCTATTCTTACCTATTCTTCCTATGTAAAAAAGAATCAGGACATAGCTCTCTCGTCTCTTTCCGCCAATGCCGCCAATGAGTTTCTTGAGGTAATTATCGGGGGAACTATCGTAATCCCCGCCGCGATAGTTATGATGGGAGCGGGACAGGCTGAAAGTATCGCAAACGCGGGAACTTTTAATCTCGGGTTTATTACTATGCCGATGATTTTCGGGATGCTACCGTTTGCTATGTTTTTCCAGATTGTATGGTTTCTGCTTCTTTTTATCGGCGGCGTTACATCTTCCATTTCACTGTTACAACCCGGAATCTCATTTTGCGAGGATGAACTGAATATGAATCGCAGGCAGTCTATCGGGGTTTTGTTTTTTGTCTTTCTGATAATGGGACTTTTCTCGGTTTACGGGCTTGGCGCGGGAGTTGTCGATGAGATGGACTTCTGGGCGGGAAATTTCTCGCTTATCCTTTTCGGAACCATTATGGCGGTAATTTTCTCGTGGGTTCTCGGTGTCGATAAGGGATGGAAAGAAATGAACCGCGGAGGAGATATTAAAATTCCGGTAATTTTCAAATTCATTATGAAATATATCACGCCCACTTACCTGATAGTCCTGCTTATACTATGGGTAGCGCTAAGCGGGTGGAATACAATCACTATGAAAGGAATAGAATCCTCACCGTTTAAACCTTTGGACAGCCCGAATATTACTGCGATTATCGGGGATATAAAAAATCCTCAAACCCAAAACGCACATACCATCAGAAATAATGTAAGCTCCGAAACTTTATTGCTTATAGATAATTACTCCGATACGGTTAAGACAAGTCATAATCAACAGATACTCAAACTTAATGAATTATACACGATACGGGGCGAAGAATTTATCACGGAGGATTATACAGCCCGCTTTATGGAAATTATTAATATCGAAAACGTCCCTGCTGAACAGCTTGAAAATCTTGAGGCGCTTAAAAACCGTCAATTCCGCAAGGTTTTCGGCGAAACATACCGTTATAAAACCACATACGAAAGGACTATATCTGCGGTTTTGGCGGATTTATCCGCGCTTATAACCAAAGAGGATTTTTATTTAGATAACGCCTTTGATAAAGCGGGATTTTCGGGGGATACTCTAAGACTTATCGAAAGATACAAAGACGACAACCTTGATAAAGCCGATATCCACAAACTAAACCGTTTCATTATTGCGGACACTTTCGGCGAGAATCTCAGCAGTATGCCTCAAGCCGAATTTTTAGGCTTTACCGTGAATCAAAAACGGTTCATTTCCTTTATGCGAATTGGGTTTCTAATCCTGCTGTTGATTATAAATATCATAATCGGTTTGTTCTGGAAAAAGAACAAACTTGATTTAAAACTCCAAAAGGAGGATGCGTAAATGAAAAAGATATTGATTATAGCGACATTTGTATTCTTACCGCTATTCGTCTACGGACTTAGAATTGAACAGGCTCCCCTTTTGTGGATTATATCGCCGAAAGACGGGAGGGAGGTTTCACGCAGTTTTGAAATAAAAGGCAAGGTCGCCTATATTGATGATAAACCCGCTTTCAACAGCGTAATGATAAATATAGCTGGAGTCGGCAGCTTTGTCGTTGATGTTGACGGCAACGTATGGTCTAAAGAACTCAAGCTCCCCTATGGAAAACATACTATTGAGGTTTTCGGTCTCGACAAGAGCAACAAACCCGTTTTCAGGACATCCGTTTCGGTTATTACCGAGTTGCGTATGAGTGTAGGGGGATGGATTTTTATGGTGTTTGCATGGCTTTCCATTATCGCTTTAAATATTTTTACTTTCACTAATATATTTAAAATCAAGGAAGAAAAAATTGTAGAGCCTTTGGAAATCGACACGATGGATGAGTAAATTTATTTAAGATTCATTAAGGAAAAATAGTTTGAACAGACTTTATGAACTTTTAGTCAGTTTCTATTTCTGGTATTTTGTCTTCCTGATTTTCGGTCTCGGGATAAGCTTTGTAGTGCTGGCACGAAACCGCAAACGGGGAATAGAAAATTTCCCGACCGACGGGTTTCAGCCCATATTTACTGCAAAAAAGACAAGAAAGAAACGAAAACCCAAACCCAAATCCAAACCCAAATTCAAATCCAAATCCAAAAGCGCTATGTCCGAAAAGCTCGGCGAAAGAATTGTCGGGTATATGATAGAAGTCTCCCGTTCGGATAGCAAACAACTTGTGCAGGACAGGATTTCAAGAATCCGCTCGGAATGCGAACGCTTATCAACTCTACCGCTTCCCGAAGAAAACAAGCGAATCATATCATCCGTTTTAATATGGTCAAAGCGGTTTAATGTCGAAAAACATATCACCGAAATGACGCTTTACCGACATTCAACCCAAATCAAATACGATGCTAAAAAGCGGGATTTTAAACTTATGATTTTCGAGGAATAAACCCCGACGCTAAAACGCATAAACAAATTCAATCCCCATACCCAACCCGTTAAGATTAAACACCTTGTCAAGCTCATTCTGCATTTTACCGTCTTTATCAAACGCATAGACTTCCGAAGTATAATACCCGTAATAATCATCCGTGCTTGTTATTTCAATGGTATTATAAAACTCCTCATTATGCATAATGTAAGCGCGAAGTCCTATGTTTCGGGTAAGTTCTATTCCTATATATCCCTTAAACTTGAAAGAAAAATAATCCGAGCTTGCAATTATGTCGTAACTTTCACTATACCCCAAGTATGTATCAACATCTACCGTTCCGATTTTATAAGACACAAACCCCATTGAAAGGTCTATCTCTCCGCCGATATTAAACCATCCGCCCGCTCTACCCAGATTATATCCCATACCAACGTCTAAATAAAAGGAATCATACCCGTTCAGGAAGAAACCCAGCGCCAATCTGTAAAACAAGCCTGTCTTAGTTCTGTTACCGAAATCCATACTTGCTTCAATAACCGGAAATATCGTTTCGGTGTCAAAATAAATACTATTCGGATTACCGCTTATATCCTTAAAATGCAAAGAAGCCGGGAAATTTGCCTCCACAAACCCCGCATAAACATTCAAAAAGAAAAAAGGTTGATTTGCGATTTGCTGTTGTTGGGGCTTCGGCGGCGTTGGAGGCGGCGGTTGCCATGTGAAATTGACCGTTTCGGTAGCGTCTTTCCTGACAATCACCTGTTTTTCTTCCCTCTGCCTTCGAGAACCATACTCCATAGCTAAGGTATGTTGCCTTGCTTCAACGTCTTTAATACTTACCATCTGCCCCGCCTTCACATCGGCGATAAAATCCTTGCCTAAATAAAGTTTCCCGTCGTTACGCGTTATAACGGAAAGATTTCCGTAATCAACTCTTATATCCACACGGATTTGCCTTATTTCCTGCGGGGCTTTAATAATATCCGGTTGCTGAACCGGTGTCTGCGCCGGTGTTTGAATCGAAACGGATGTGCTTTTCAGGATAAAGTCCCCGTCCTTAAACCCTCTCATCTTACCGTATTCCGGGGTTTGCCCTCCAAGCGAGGCTTGTTCTACCTGCTGACGGATATAAAACGCGACCTCTTCACCCGTGATATACCCGTCGTTATTCAAATCACCCTTGCCCCTTCTCACAATATCGAGAAAGGCTTCGGTTACGGGGCTATGAAATGTCCCGTCGCTTGCCTCCTGTGCGGCTGTCCCCGCTGATATAACCTGTCTCACCGGCGCGGTTATTTTCCTTTGTATTAAGGGCGTGGGTACTGTCGATGCCCTTGATATATCGACAAAATGTCCGCTGAAACACGAATCGAATATATACATCACATGCTTTGCCTGATACATCTCCGTTATGTCTTTGATATTATCCATAGATATATAGGTAAGTATATTATTGGGATTTCCTTCTTTAGGAACGATATAACCCTTGAAAAATCCGTCCGTATGCGGAATAGCAACGGAATGCCCGTGCCCCGCGTAGTAAATTAAAACGCGGGCATTTTTGTCTTTATTTTGAAGTTTCACCAATTCGTTTAAAATATTTTCGCGGGTGGGTTTTTTGCCCATACTATCCGACAAAATAACGGCATCAAAACCCAAATCCACAAGGCTTTTATAAACCTCTTCGGCATCGCGATGCCCGTTACGAAGGTTAGGCCAGTGGTCATATTGGGATATGCCTATTACAAGGGCATAACTTTCGGTATATCCGTCAAAAACACTCCCGTCCGAAAGAGGTATAATTTCAAGCCCCCGCGACGTGGAACCGAATCCCACACCTGCAAAAATCAAAACCCCCGTCAACACCCCGAATATTCTTTTCATCTTTTTTCTCCTTTCTGAAAATATCTTATCCTATAATAATTGTATTTTATTAAAATTATTTAGTCAATATTTTTAATAAAAAACGAAACGTTCTGCTTATCAAACGTGGCTATATATATAGTAAACTTTCCTTATTATAATATACCCCGTTACAAACCAAAGGAGGAATATATATGCAAATATTTTCGATTTTTTCGCACAGAAAAAAAGCAAAGCACGCCAATTCTAAAGTAAGGCTTTTGCCCGGAAACCGCAATAAAGGCAATCCCGATATTCTTATTGCCGGTTATGAGGAACTCGCTCTATCCCCTTCCGATAAAGCATCGCGGGCATCTCTTATGCGAACCTATGAGAAAATGCTTCTTGACGACAAAGTGAGTCAGGTTATGGAAATAGTCAACAGCGCGGTGCGTTCTATGCCGTGGAGTGTCGTATCCGATAACCCCGAAGTCGCGGAATTTATCACCGGTAATCTCAATACTTTAAACCTCAAGCAATTTGTCGGCAATCTACTGTCCGCGCGGGCTTTCGGATTTGCAGTATTCGAAGAAATATGGGAAAAAGACCTGAGCAATCCCGAAAACCCCCGTTATCGTATAAAAGAGGAGAAACTCCTGCCTTACCACAGAATTGAGTTTGTTACCGATAAATATGCCGTCCTCAGGGCTATTGAATTTGACGGCGAGGAGAAGCCGCTTGAGTGGTTTCATATATTTACATATCCGCAAATCAAGCCGGATTCTTATCATTACGGGGTATCGGACTTGTGCAAAATCTACCGCGAATGGTTTACAAAGGACATCCTGAAAAAATACCGCAATCTCGGTTTGGAAAATTTTGCTTTCCCGATAGTCGTTGCGATATACGATGAAAACCGCTACCGTGAGGGAACGCGGGAATGGGAAGAGCTTTTGGCGATGCTTGACGGACTTAAAGACGATTCAAGGGTCGCTTTACCGTCGGGTATAAATCCGTCAAGCGGGGAACTGATGCCCGGGGTCAGGCTTGAGTTTTTAGAGCCGAAATTCGGAGGAGGGGGGTTCAACGCATTTGAACGCGCTATCGAAAATGAAAACCGCGCTATCGCAAGAAACCTCGGTTTGCCCGATGACTTGGGATTCAGCGACACGCGCACGGGAAGCTATGCCAAATCCCGCACCGAGATGCAACTTTATTTGCAGGTCGTAAACGATATTGCAGGTATAGTCGAAAAAAATATCCAAAAAATAATTGACCGTCTTGTGTTTTATAATTTTCAAGAAGCAAGCGCAAAATTCAAATTTGATTTAAAAGACGAAACACAGCCATAGAAAACATATTTTTATAGAACGGAACAAACCCCAAAACCATCCGATACAACGGATATTAAGCGGTTTTATACCCAAACTTATAGCAAAATATCTTCCATTAAATTTGCTTTAAATTTTGTTCTGTGCTAAAATTGCTGTGCTTGGCAATATAAATAATTCAACTACACTTCGTAATTCAAAATTTCTATTAATTAAAAAAGTAAAATACTAAAGGCAGAGGTTTAGGTATGGATAAGCAGGTTGTTTATAATGAAACCGAGTTGAAGGATATTTTGCTTAAAAACAGCAGTAAAATTGAGGAAATTTGTAACGACGGGGATTCCTGTCCCGAATGGTTCTACAAATTCATTATCAATTTTTTAACCTCAATAGATATGAGCGAGGAAGAAGCTAAAGAGCAATATTTTAATATTCTTACGCACAAATACTATCTTTCCGAAAAAATGGAGCGAAATATCGGTTTCAGGGTTGCTACTCTCGATTACTTCCTTAATATTACCAAGCATTTCATTAATCCCAAATTGGTGGAAATAACTCTGTTTGAACAGATACTTGATATGAGCAAGGTGGATTCTAAGACGGGATGTTTCAACTTTAGGTTTTTCAAGGAGATGCTTGACGGTGAAATTAAGCGGGCGGAAAGATATGAACACAGCTCTTCGGTAATTCTTCTCGATTTGGATAACTTCAAAGAGGTCAACGACAAATACGGGCATCTGTTCGCCGATAAGGTTCTTGAAAAAATGGCGAAAATTATAAAAAACACGCTCCGCAAAGAAGATATAATTGCAAGATACGGTGGGGATGAGTTTGTTATCCTGTTGCCTCATACGGGAAGAGTCGGCGCACGGTTTATGGGAGAGCGTCTCAAAGAAAATATCCTGAAATATTTTGAAGATAAAGTCTATCAGGGCGCCCCCTTCCGGGTTACTTTCTCTGCGGGTATCGCTACTTACCCGTTTGATGCGCGGGACCCCGAAAATCTGATAAACTGCGCAGACAGAGCGTTGTATCGCTCCAAGACTTTGGGCAAAAATTGTATCTATGATTTTCTCGAAGAGGAATACAAGCGAAACAATACATTCCACTCGGACAGGCGTAAATATACCCGTTACCCGATAAAAAAACACAACAAAGTGGAAATCTATGATGAATGCGGGCTTCTCGCTATCAGCGGAAGAATTATTAATATAAGCGCAGGCGGGGTTCTGCTTGAATGCTCCTGCAAAGTTAAAGATGATATTCTTAATAAAAGTCTTCAACTTACACTCAACGAACTTTTGGAGCAGGAAAATAATTCTTTAGAGGTTAGCGGTAATATTGTCCGTTTAAACAAGGAACATCAAAACCTCAAGTTTTACATAGGCTTAAAGTTCAACCATCTGCTTGACAAAAATATCTGGCAAAAAATAGAACAAAAAATTTTAGCCCACGCCGTTTAATATCTAACGGGAAAATATCGCCTTAATCAATGCAAATACCCGTTCCGCTAAAGCAGGTCGGATGCTAATTCCGCGAGTTGCGAGCGTTCGCCTTTCTCCAACGTTATATGAGCATAAAGACTCTGTCCTTTCATCTTGTCGATAAGATAGGTAAGCCCGTTACTTCGGGAGTCAAGATACGGCGTATCAATCTGGTAAGGGTCACCGGTAAATACAATCTTGGTTCCCTCACCCGCCCTTGTAATAATAGTCTTAACCTCATGCGGAGTAAGATTCTGCGCCTCATCAACAATAAAAAATACTTTCGACAAACTTCGTCCTCTTATATAAGCAAGCGGCATAATATGCAATCTCCCGTCATTGAGCATCTCGTTGATATTATCAAACTCCTCGGAAAACTCATCAAACTGATGCTGTATAACCGAAAGGTTGTCGTATAAAGGTTGCATATACGGGTCGATTTTGCTTTGAACGTCGCCGGGAAGATACCCTATGTCGCGGTTTGAAAGTGGTATTATAGGACGGGCAAGAAGTATCTGTTTATACCGTTTTGCAACATCAAGCGAGGATGCAAGCGCCATCAATG
>Ga0334896_1001931_pt1 | contig 15784 bp, 2 predicted proteins | sample GraSluR3_MG_8_FD_207734 | JGI IMG/M metagenome (GOLD analysis project Ga0334896, IMG submission 207734) | Sludge microbial communities from methane-producing bioreactor in Wageningen University, Netherlands - Granular Sludge_27_06-R3 | ecosystem: Engineered > Bioreactor > Anaerobic > Unclassified... | reverse complement strand
TCAAGAACGGCATCGGCCCCGACGGCGGCTTGATCCGCAATGCTCAGGGACAGCCCGTCGGACTGAGGAAGCTCACCGACGACGCCTTCGATCAGGGCGATCCGCAGGTCTCCGGCTCCCACGTGACCTGGTGGGGCAACACGGCGACCGACCGCGACATCTACATGTACAATATCGCAACCGGCACCACGCGGAACCTCTCGAACCGCGTCTACGACCACGCCGGGCTCTTCGACACCGCCCCGCAGATCTCCGGCTCGCGCGTCGTGTGGATCGGCAACGACGGCAAGGACAACGAGGTCTATCTGTACGACGCGGCCACGAACACCGCGCGCGCGATCACGAACAACGTGTTCGACGACGACTCGCCGCAGATCGACGGCGACAACGTCGTGTGGAGGGGCTTCGACGGGCAGGACTACGAGATCTTCGTCCACCAGATCGCCTCCGGCACCACCACCCGGATCACCTCGAACAACCTCGACGATCACGATCCCCAGGTCTCGGGCAACAGCGTGATCTGGCGGGGCTACGACGGGGCCGCGCCGGGAGACCGCGGCGACTGGGACATCTACCACTACGGAATCACCTCGGGCATCACCACGAACATCTCGGCGAACGCTTCGCACGACGACGGCCACGCGCGCATCGTCGGCAGCCGCGTCGTGTGGGAGTCGCTCCGCGTGGCGGGCGACTGGGAGGTGATGCACTACGAGCTCGGCACCGACGCCGTCGCGCAGAACGTTTCGGACAGCTTCGGCATCGAAGACCGCCTGCCCCGGGTCGGCAGCCGCCTCGTCGTCTGGCAAAGCTTCGACGGCGCCGAGCGCCAACTGAAGATCGCCCGGCAGGAAGAGCCTGAGCTTTCCAAGACCGTTACCGTGCTGGTCAACGGCGACACGGACGCGGAGCCCGACGAGTGGTTCGACGTCGTCGTGGACGACACGCGCATCGTCGGCGTGAGCGGAAGCAGCGTCGTCGTCGCGAAGGGCGCGGGCCGGGTTACGATCCTCGACGACGACAGCCACCTCGATTTCGGCGACGCCCCGGCGCGGTATCCGACGTTGCGGGCCGACGACGGGGCCCGGCACGTGGTCAGCCCCGGCCTCCATCTCGGCTCCTTGCCCAACGCCGAGTTCGACGGGCAGCCCAGCGACGACGCCCTGGGCGACGGCGACGAAGAGGACGGCGTGAACCTCGACGATCTCTGGTTCACCATCGGCGCCAGCCAGACGATTCGCATCGACGCGACCAACGAGACGGGCCAGCCGGCCTACCTCAACGCCTGGGTCGACTTCAACGCCGACGGCGACTGGAACGACCCCGGCGAGCAGATTCTCACGAACTATCTCGTGACCGGCAGCGGCACGATCACGCCCAACGTGAGCGTGCCCGTCACGGCGCAGCGTGCCATCAGCTTCGCGCGATTCCGCCTCAGCACCGAGCCCGACCTGGCGACCACCGGTTTGGCTCCGGACGGCGAAGTCGAAGACTACCTGGTTTACATCGTCCACGCGGTCGCCGATTACGGCGACGCCCCGGCGAGCTACCCCACGCTGTACGCGAACAACGGCGCGCGCCACGCCCGGCGGGAGGGACTCTCGCTCGGCGGCCGGATCGACGTCGAGTTCGACGGCCAGCCCAGCGAGGGCGCGGTCGGCGACGATCAGAATCCCACGGGCCCCTCCGACGAGGACGGCCTGATCGACAGCCGGCTCATCGTGGGCGAGACGTCGTACATCAACGTCGACTACACGAACACGACGGGCGAAAACGTCTTCCTCAACGTGTGGATCGACTTCAACGGCGACGGCGACTGGAACGATCCCGGCGAGCACGCCCTGCAGGATTATTCGCTGGGCGCCGGCCTGCGTCTGGCCGACGCCGACGCGCCGATCACGGTCGCCCTCGACGTGCCGGACGACGCGGTGGAAGGAGCGACTTATGCCCGGCTGCGCCTGAGCACCCAGGCGGGCCTCTTGGCCCAAGGTCCCGCAACGGACGGCGAGGTGGAAGACTACCAGGTCGAGCTGATGACCCGCACCGCGCGGATCAGCGGCTGGAAGTACAGCGACCTGAACGCCGACGGCGTCTTCCAGCGCCACGGCGGCACCGTGCCCGCTCCCCAGGTCACGATCCTGCCGGTCGGGCCCGGCGAGAACGTGATCTCCGGCAGCAACGACGCCTCGACCGAGCTGATCGACTTCGGCTTCGTGTTCGAGTTCTACGGCAGCGACTACGAGCAGTTCTACATCAACGAGAACGGCAACATCTCGTTCGTCGACGCCCAGGCCGCGGTCGATCCCTTCGGCTTCCCGCAGCGGGGCGAGCCGATGATCGCCCCCTTCTGGGCCGACGTCGATACCCGGGGCACCGGCGCCGTCCACCTGTCGCGCGGCACGAGCAGCCGGGGCAACCCCTTCGTGCAGATCGACTGGATCGACGTGGGCTACTACAACGCCCGCACCGACAAGACGAACACCTTCACGCTGTACATCGAGGATGACCCGGCGGGCGACATCGTGGTCTTCGACTACAACGACATGAGCTGGACCACGGGCGACCGCAACGGCACGTCCGGATTCGGCGGGCAGGGCGCCGAGATCGGGTTCAACACCGGCGACGGCGCGAACTTCTACAGCATCATGCGGCCCAAGTCGCTGGCCGACCTGCACGAGCTGATGCGGATCGGGCAACTGGCCTTCCGCATGGATCCCGCCACGGGCCACCTGGCCGGCGAGGAGCCCGGCATCGCCAACGTGTTCGTCTACCTCGACATCAACGGCGACGGCCAGTGGGGGCTCGACCAGTTCGGCCAGGTCGAACCCTGGACCTACACGCTCGACGCGCCCCCGGTCCCCGCCGACGAGATCGCGTTCCCGCAAGGGCTGGTGCAGATCAGCGGCACGGTCGACGCCGCCGACCCGCAGGCGGGCAACTTGCTGCGCGACCACATCCTCGGCGAGGGGATCACCGTCGTCGGCGACGCGAGCCTGGTGGGTGGGTCGGCCTCGGCCGGGTTCTGGACCGACGGCGTCAGCGAGGGAATCATCCTCACCACGGGCAACGCCAACTTCGCCGCCGGGCCGAACGTCTCCGACTCGAGCACGGGAATCGCCTCGGGCAGCGGCGACGCCGACCTCGACGCCGAGTTCGGCTTCGCCTCGGGAACGACGCGCGACACCACGGCGCTGGAGTTCCAGTTCCAGGCGCAGGGCGGCAACCTGTTCTTCGACTTCATCTTCGCCTCCGAGGAGTACAACGAGTTCGTCAACACGTCGTTCAACGACGTGTTCGCCTTCTTCCTCGACGGCCAGAACATCGCCCTCATCCCGCGCACCAACACCCGCGTCGCCATCAACAATGTCAACGGCGGCAATCCGCTGGGCGCCAACGCCTCGAACCCCGAGTTCTTCAACAACAACGACCCGGGCGACGGCGGGCAGTTTCTCGACCTGTTCGGCTACGACGGCTTCACCGACGTGTTCACGGCGGCCGTCGTCGACCTCGCGCCGGGAGTGCACACGATCAAGATGGTCATCTCCGACGTCGCCGACTCGGCGCTCGATTCGGGCGTGCTCATCAAGGCGGGCACCTTCTCGAGCCGGCTCCCCGGCGTCGACATGACCGGCTACTACGAGTTCGACGCGCTGCCGGCCGGCACCTACACCGTCCGCGAGATCCTCCCCCAGGCGAACGAGTGGGTCGAGACGGGCCCCAAGGATCGCGTCTATCTCAACGACGGCGACACGGTCGCGATGACCGCCGTCGCCGGCAGCCAGATCGTCGACGGCATGACGCTCGCGGTCTCCGACGCCGAGGGCACCACGTTCGTCTTCGAGTTCAACCGCGTCGGCGGAGTCGCCGGCGGCAACGTGCCCATCTCGTATACCCTGAACGACTCGGCCGCCGACGTGGCCACCGCGATTGCCCAGGCCGTCAACGGCACGACCGTTCTGGGCGTGTCGCTCGAGATCGAGGCGAGGACCGCCAACGACGTGATCACCCTGTCGGGCCGCAGGGTGGCGCTGGCCGGCCCGGCCGATCCCGCCGACCCCGCGACCGATCTGTTCGCGACGGAGTACCTCACGGCGGGCTCGTACGGCGAGAATCTCGCGTACACGATCCACCTCGACCGCAACGAGACCGTCTCGAACGCCGATTTCGGCAATTTCAAGCTGCCCCATCTGACCGTCTCCGACGTGTCGGTTGTCGAGGGCAACGAGGGGCCGACCGAGGTCGACGTGACGTTGCATCTCACCGAGGCCTACGGGGCGCCGATCACGGTCGAGTACCATACCGAGAGCGGCTCGGCCACCCAGGGCGTCGACTACGTGGGCGCCTCGGGCTCGATCACCTTCGAGCCGCAGAGCGCTCCCTGGGGCAAGTGGGCGGTCAACGACGTGGCGACGACCAGCCTGGAAACGGTCGCGACGAACCAGGTCGACATCGTCTTTCTTATCGACATGTCGGTCAGCATGCTCAGCAGCATCCTCGACGTGCAGGCCAACCTGCTCCAGATGGAAACCGCCATGGTGTCGGCGGGGATCGACGCCAACTACGGCCTCGTGATCTACCCGTCGAACCAGCCGTTCCCCGCGGGGAGCGATCCGCTCCTGGTGCAGAACATCGTCGACTTCGACACGTTCACCCTGCCCGGCAGCCCGTTCATGCAGTTGCCCACCATGATGGGCGGGGCCGTCGAGCAGGGGAGCACCGCGGTGCTCGAGGCGCTGAACGCCTTCAACCCGATGACGACCGTGAACTACCGGCCCGATTCGAAGATCGCCCTGGTGCTGGTCACCGATGAGGACGACGACAGCCCCACCGTCGACTTCCTGGCCGCGCAATCGGCCATCGCCACCAGCGATGCCGTGTTCAGCTACATCGGTACCCCGGGCGGCTTCGGCAACTCCGACGCCACCTACGGCGTGCTGGCGGCCAACAGCGGGGGCGGAGCCTTCCGCATCAGCGACTTCCGCGCCGATCCCACGAACTTCTTCAACCAGTTCAGCCAGTTCCTCGTCGGCACGCTCATCCAGCGGACCGAATACGAGTACGACGCTTCGGGCAATTACGTGGTGTGGTCGGCCAAGGACGGCAACGACTACGACATCTTCCTCTACGACGCGGTCAAGGACGTCGTCATCCAGGTGACCGACAACGCCACCGACGACATTCTTCCCAGGATCCACGGATCGAACGTGGTGTGGGTCGGCCGCGACGGCGAATTCGCCGCCGACGGGTCGGGCGACGACGCCGAGATCTTCCTCTATAACATCGAGACCGGGATCACCACCCAACTGACCGACAACTTCGTCGCCGAGACCGATCCGAGGGTGTCGGCGACGCACGTCACTTGGCTGCGCGACACGGGCGTGCCGATCGATCCCGCCGATCCGACGGCCGGCACGGTGCACGACGTGTACGTGTTCGACATCGTCAACGGCATCGACGAGGGCAACGTGGTCGTCCAGCCCGCCGTCAACGCCTCCGCCCGAATCCCGAACCACGCGGGCAAGGCCGACTACGCCCCGCGCATCTCGGGCTCGAACGTGGTCTGGTACGGCCACGACGGGCAAGACCTCGAAATCTACCTCTACAACGCGGTCGCCCGCACGGCCCGCCAGATCACCAGCAACGTGACCGAGGACCGCGATGTCGACATCTCCGGGCCGAACGTCGTGTGGCGGACGTTCGACGGCACGGATTACGAACTCGTCCTCTACCAGATCGATACGAACCGCTACACCCGGATCACCGACAACGACTCGGATGAGACGGGCGTGCAGATCTCCGGCAACAACATCGTCTGGGAAGGATTCGACGACGAGCAGGGCGATTGGGACATCTACCACTACGACGTGGCGACCGGAACCACGACCAATCTCTCGAACAACGTCCGCCGCGACGAGTCGCGCCCGCAGATCCACGGCGACCGCGTGGTCTGGGAGTCGCGGTACCAGGCGGGCAACGGCGGTTACGAGATCATGTTCTACGAGCTGGGCTCGAAGCGCCTGGCCGAAAACCTCTCCCGCGACCCCGGGGCCGACGAGTTTCCGCTGGTCACCGACACCCTGGTCGCCTGGCGCAACGACGACGGCGAGCAACAGCGCATCATGGTGGCCACGAAGGGCGATCCCGAGGCCACCGCGACCGTCACGCTCGTGGTCAACGGCGACGTGATCGTCGAGCCCGACGAGACGTTCCGGTTCGTCATCGACGACGCCCGGGTCGACGTGCCCGATTTGGGACCGACCACCGTCATCGTCGACAAGGGCTCGGCCGACGTGCTCATCCTCAACGACGACGGCGAGCTCGACTTCGGCGACGCGCCGAAGCCCTATCCGTCGCTCGTGGCGGACAACGGGGCTCGGCACCTGGTCGGGCCGTCGCTCCGTCTCGGCCCGACGATCGACTCGGAGCCCGATGCCTGGCCGCACCACCGTGCCCGGGGCGACGACAATCACGGGCTCGACGACGAGGACGGCGTGCTGTTGGACGGCGTCGTGCTGGTCGCCGGCCAGCTCAACGAAATCACCGTGAACGTGGTGAACACGACCGGTGAGTTCGCTTACGTGAACGCCTGGATCGACTTCAACGGCGACGGCGACTGGGACGACCCCGGCGAGCACCTCGGCACCCTGGCGACGAACTTCAGCGGCCCGCGAACGTTCCAGTTCCTGGTGCCCCACGACGCGACCCGCCGCGCCACGTTCGCCCGGTTCCGGCTGAGTTCCGAGCCCGACCTGGGGCCGACCGGATACGCGCCGGACGGCGAGGTGGAAGACTACCAGGTCTTCGTGGTCCGCGAAGCGCTCGACTACGGCGACGCCCCCGATCCTTACCCGACCCGCATCGACCAGGGCGGCGCAAGCCACGTCGTGGTCGACGGACTGCGCCTGGGCAACGCCATTGACGTCGATTTCGACGGGCAACCTCATGCCGCCGCCTTGGGCGACGACCGGGTGGGCCTCGACGACGAGGATGGCGTCACGTTCGACACGCACCTGGTCCCGGGGCAGCAGGCGACGGTCAGCATCGACGTGCGAAACACGACGGGAACCCAGGCTTACGTCAACGCCTGGATCGACTTCAACGGCGACGGCGACTGGAACGATCCGGGCGAGCAGATCCTCTTCGGCCGGCCCGTCCAGCCGGGCGTCAACCAGTTCGTCTTCGACGTGCCTCGGCTGTTCGACCAGTTCTCCCCCGTGGGCACGCCCTACTCAGTCGTGGGCGAGAGCTTTGCCCGCTTCCGCTTGAGCACCGAGCAGTACCTGTCGGTCTACGGAGTCGCGCAGGACGGCGAGGTCGAAGACTACCGGGTCGCGGTCGACGACGGCCAGTCGGTGGTGCGCGGCCGGGTGTTCGACGACCGCAACGGCGACGGCGTCTTCAACTCGGGAATCGAGGGGTTTGCCCCGCCGGTCCAGCCGGCGCCCGTCGGCGCCTTGGCCCTGTCGAACACCGACCAGGGAGTGCTCGGGCCGGTGAACCTCGGCTTCACCTTCCAGTACTACGGAGGCAACTACGGCCAGTTGTACATCAGTAACAACGGGGCGGTAAGCTTCGGGCAACCGGCCGCCGCGTTCCAGGCCGACGGGTTTGCCGGCCTGCTGACGCCGATCATCGCCCCGTTCTGGGCCGACGCCGACACCCGAAAGGACGGCGGCGGAGTGCACATCGCGCGCGGCACCAGCGAGCGCGGCAATCCGTTCATCCAGATCGACTGGGTCGACGTGGGGTACTTCGACCGCAACTCGCTGAGCAATCGCGATCTGCGGAACAACGTCACGCTGTATATCGAGGACGACCCGGGCGGCGACATCGTCTCGTTCTTCTACGGCGACATGCAGTGGACCACCGGCATGCGCGACAGCGGCGTGGTGGGCTTCGGCGGCCAGGGAGCCGTGATCGGCTTCAATGCGGGCGACGGCGTCAACTCCTACACCCAGATGCGGCCCAGTGCTCCCGAGCACCTCACCGCCCTGATGAACCAGGCCCAGTTCAGCTATCGTTTCAGCCCGATCACCGGCGTGCCCGGCGACATCGAGCCCGGCTTGGCCGGGGTGACGGTCTACCTCGACCTGAACAACAACGGCGCGCTCGACCCGGGCGAGCCCTCGACGATCACCGCCCGCGACAACCTGGGAACCCCCGAAGACGAGACCGGCAACTTCGAGTTCACCGGCCTCCAGGCCGGCCAGTACGTCGTGCGGCAAGTCGTGGGCGCCAACTGGAGCCAGACCACGCCCCCGCAGGACGGCCTGTTCCTGCCCGATGCCGACGGGAATAAGATCCAAACCCTGGCCGGGTGGCGCTTCGCCGACGGCCTGACCTTCTCCGTCAGCGACGGCAAGACGCAGATCGTCTTCGAGTTCGAAGACATGGCCATCGGCGACGGGCGCGAGTTCCCCAACAACAACGTGCTCGTCGAGTTCAACGCCTTCTTCACCCCGAGTGAGATGGCCCAGACAATCGCCGATGCAATCAACGACGCCGTCAACACCCTCCCGCCGGGCAAGGACTTCGACGTCACGGCCACCGTCGTCGGCGATGTCGTCCACCTCGACGGCCAGTCGGTCACGGTCGATCCGCGCCTTGCGCCGCTCACCGTCCTGGGCGATTCACGCAGCGAGTACGACGCGCAGCGCACCCCGCCCGGCTCGTACCTCGTCGAACTCGGCGTTGCCGACGACGTCGACGGGCTCCTCTTCGGTAACTTCCGCACGGCCCACGTCGCGGTAGGCGACGTCGCCGTCGCCGAGGGGAATCTCGGCACCACCCCGGTCCAGATCGAATTCCACCTGACCGGATCGTTCGGCGCCCCGATCGAAGTCTCCTACCGCACGAGGCCGGGAACCGCGCGCGACGCGGGCGACGGCAGCGAGCACGACGACTTCGTGCCGGCCGAAGGCTCCTTCATGTTCTCGCCGCAGGACATCCCGGTCGGCGAGTGGACGACCCAAGTCCTCACCCAGAACGCCCAGAACGACTACGATTACCGCCTGTCGGGGAACTCGGTCGTCTACGAAGCGTTCGTCGACAACAACTGGGAGATCTTCCTCCACGACTACCGGACCGGGGAAACGACGCGCCTGACGAACAACACGACGGCCGACCGCCTCCCCGACGTCTTCGAGGTCGACCACGACACGACCTACGTGGTCTGGTCGGGCGTGCCCCAAGGCGAAACGGATACCGAGATCTTCCTCTACGACTCCTCGACCGGCCAGACGCAACGCCTGACCTACAACACCTTCGACGACAAGGCGCCGCAGGTCTCCGGCTCCCACGTCGTCTGGTGGGCCCAGACTCCCACCAGCAACGAGATCTATCTTTACGACATTCGGACCGGCCTGGCCCCCGTCAACATCTCCAACAGCAGTTACCACGACTACGGCCCGCAGATCTCGGGCTCGAATGTCGTCTGGTACGGATCGGACGGCTCCGACCTGGAGATCTTCCTCTACGAGGCATCGAAGGGCTACGTCACCCAACTGACCTACAACGAAACCCGGGACCAGTTGCCGCGGATCGACGGAAACAACGTGGTCTGGGAAGGCCGCGTCCCCAACCCGACCGACGGGGCGCTCCGGGACGAGATCTTCCTGTACCAGATCAATACGGGCATCACCACCCAGTTGACCACGAACGACACCAACGACAACAACCCGATGATCTCGGGCAATAACGTGGTCTGGCAGGGCTTCGTGGGCACGAATCAGGAGATCTTCCACTACGACCTGTCGGCCCTCAACGTGTCGCTGGCGCCCGGCGTCATCTCGAACAACCCCTACCAGGACCAGCATCCGCAGGTCTACGGCGACCGGGTCGTCTGGCACGGGTTCGACGGCTCGGACTGGGAGGTCTACTTCTACCAGCTCGGCTCGGACGTCGCGCCCGTCGCCGTCTCGCAGAATGCCGTTCACGACTGGTACCCGCAGGTCTCCGAGGATCTCGTGGTCTGGCGGAGCCACCAAGAGGGCAACTACGAGATCATGCTGGCGACCCAGGAGGAGCCCCGGCTCACCGCGACGGTCACCGTCTACGTCCAGGGCGATCTGTTCATCGAGGACGACGAGGACTTCTTCGTCACCATCACCGACATCAAGGTGCTGGGAGCCCAGGACCAGACGAACGTCACCGGCGTCGGTGGCGAGGCTCGCGTGACGATCCTCAACGACGACGGCGGTCTGTACGGCCTCGACTACGGCGACGCCCCCGCTCCCTACCCGACCCTGCTGGCCCAGAACGGTGCGCGGCACGTGATTAAACCGGGCTTCCACCTCGGCGCGGGCGTCACGGCCGATCTCGACGGCCAGCCCGGCCCGTCGGCCGATCGCGACGGTCGCGACGACGGCGTGACGTTCAATACGGCGCTCTTCCCCGGCAAGACCGGCGCGACGATCACCGTCGACGCCACGCTGGGAAGCGATGTCGGGTTCCTCAACGCCTGGATCGACTTCAACGGCGACGGCGACTGGGACGACGACGACGAGCACTTCCAGTGGGCCCTGCAAGACGGCAGCAACCTGCTCACCTTCGACGTGCCCGAAACCGCGGTGGTCGGCGATACCTTCGCCCGCTTCCGACTCAGCAGCAACGCCGCTCTGAGCTACACGGGAACCGCCGAAGACGGCGAGGTCGAGGACTACCGCGTCTCGATCGTGCCGCTCGGGCAGGGCGGGGTGCTGCTGGCCGACCGCACGGTCACCGTCCTGGGCACCGATGGCGACGACGAGTTCGAGTTCACTCGGGGCGCCGTGTATACCATCGTGATCAACGGACAAACCCACGAGTTCGACCCCGCCGACGTCGACAAGGTGGTCTTCGACGGCGGCGCCGGCCACGATACGGCCCTCGTTCGCGGCAGCGGCGCGGCCGAGACGGTCGTGCTGTCGCCCGGAAAGGGAACCCTCTCCGACGCGGGACTCCTGGTCTCGGTCAGCGGCGCCGAGGCGATCACCGTCGAAGGCGGCGGGGGCGACGACTTCGCCACGCTGCTCGACGATCCCACCGCGGCCGACACCCTGACGGGATCGCCCGCCTCGGTCACGATGGCCGGAGCCGGCTTCACCAACACGGTCGTCGGCATCGCCAACGTCGAGGCCCAAGGCACGGAGGGCAACAAGGACCAGGCCCTGCTTTACGGCCGGAGCCGTTCGCCCGACCTCTTCGAGGGGCGAATGGATGCCAGCGTGATGTCGGGCAGCGGATACCGCATCGAGGCGGCGGGCTTCGACGAGGTGCACGCCTACGGGCGCAAGGGCGACGGCGACGTGGCCGAGCTGCACGACAACCCCGACGGCAAGGATTACTTCTCCGGCAACTCCCAGGTGGCCTGGTTCCAGGGACCGGGGCTGTTCTATCGGGCCAAGGGCTTCGATTCGGTCGTGGCCCATGCCACCGAGGGCAACGGCGACTTCGCCCGCCTCTACGGCGACGCGGCGACGGCCGGCACGTTCGCGGCCACGCCCGAGTACGGCGCGTTCTTCGGCGAGGGATTCTCGAACCGCGCCGAGTCGTTCGACGTGGTGTACGCCTACGGCTCCGACGGGGTGCAGGACACGGCCGAGCTGTACGGCGATCCCGACGGGCCCGACACGTTCGTGGGCCGGCACGACTACAGCGTGCTGTACGGCAGCGGGTTCTACAACCGGGCCTTCGCCTTCGACTCGGTGGTGGGCTACGGCACGAAGGGCAACGGCGATCTGGCCAAGCTCTACGGCAACCCGGCCGAGGCCAACCTCTTCGAGAGCCACCCCGAGCACGGCACGATGTCGGGCAAGGGCTACTCGGTCCGCGCCGAGTCGTACGATCAGGTTCTCGCGCGGGGCACGAAGGGCTCGGGCGACGTGGCCAAGATGTACGACGACCCGAACGGGGTCGACATGCTCGTGGCCAAGCCGACCTACAGCAGGATGTACGGCGAGGGATACTACAACCAGGCAACGTACTTCGATACGGTGTACGGCTACGCGACGCCGGGGCAGTACGACTCGGTCCGGATGTACGACAATCCCGCCGGGAAAGACACCCTCGACGCCTCCCCGAACCTCGCCATGATGAGCGGCGACGGGTACGCGTACCAGGCGGAGGGCTTCTGGGAACTCAAGGCGTACGCCACCTCGGGTCAGGACGACGTGGCCAACCTGTACGACTCGGTGGCGAACGACCAGTTCGTGTCGTTTCCCGAATACGCCGTCCTGAAAAACGCCGACTTCTACAACAAGGTCTACCGTTTCCGGTACGTCAACGCGTACTCGACGGCGGGAGGCTACGACACGGCCAAGCTGTACGACTCGGCGCTGGACGCCTACCCCGACTACCTCGAGGGGGCGGACGATTGGCTCCGTCTGTCGAACGACGCCTTGGGCTACTCGTTCTGGCTGCTGCAGTTCGAGTCGGTGCAGGCGAAGTCGAGCAATCCCAGCGACGTGGCCGACGTCGACCCCGACGCCTTGGACTTCCTCCTCCGCATGGAGGAGTGGTAGTCGCCGGCAAAAAGCACCCAGAATACGCAGTCGTTGCCCCTTATCATCTGCCAGCCTCACCGCGTCGATGCAGTCGACGCGAGGCCCCGCAGATCGTCAATGTCGCCAGATTTCCTGATTACGCCCCGTTGGGGCGTCGATAATCCGAAGGATGAGGGCATCGCCGGTCTCAGGCCGGACGGATCGCACCCTCGACCCAAGGGTTTCGTAATCAGGAGTCAGTCACCATGGACGGCCGAACTCACTCGACCGGGATGTTTCTGTTCGCTGCTGTGCTGGCCGGCATGCTGGCGCCGGTCGCTCTGGCCGAGGTGCTCATCCACGATGTTGCCCTCGGTGAAGGTGGCGTTTTGCAGGGTCGCGTGCTGGATCGCCTGGGATCGCCGCTCCCGCATTCGGAAGTCATCCTCCTGCGGGGTGAAACCGAGGTCGGACGCACCGTCGCCGCCGCGGACGGCCGTTTCCAGTTTGCGGGCCTTCGAGGTGGTGTGCATCAGCTCGTCGCCCACGAGGATGTGACTCTCTGCCGGCTTTGGACCGCCTCGGCAGCCCCGCCGGCGGCAAAGGCCGGGCTGGCCCTCTACGGCGACAGCGAACTCGTGCGAGGGCAGTGTGGGAGCTGCCAACCGGCCCGTGTAAGCTGCCGAAGGCCGTGCGGTCCGTGCGGTCCGTGCACCACCCCGTCGTATGGCACCATGCCAGGCTACGAAGGGGCTGCCGCGCGACCCGTGGTGCCGGTCGAAGAGCTGCGCGAGTTGGCCCCCGACCTTCCAGCCGAACAGTTCGCGGCCCTCACCCGGGCCGACGTCGTGATCGCCAATCCCCAACACATTTCGGTGGCCATCGCCTATCAGCAGGGCGTTCCCACGGTGGTCGCCAAGGGCGGCGACGAGTTGGCGCTGCAGATCCAGCGCGTGGCGAACCGCGGGGGCATTCCCGTGGTGCGGCGTCCCGAGCTTGCCCGAGCGCTGTTCGAGCGGGTCGAAGTGGGGCAGCCCGTCCCGCCGGATCTGTTGGGCGAAGTGACCGACATCCTCGCCAGCCTGAGTGCACCGGCGCCGGCGCCGCCTTCGCCGCCCGCCGGTCCCAGGCCGCTGCTGCCGAGAGGGGTTTCGACTCGCAATCTGCTCATCGGCGGCGCGGTGATCGGCACCGCGATTGCGCTACCCATCGCGCTCTCCAAGGACGACATCGTCGGGCCCGTCAGCCCTCCCGGCGGAGAGGGTTAGTCACGGGTTGCCTCACACGCGTGCCGCGCGACGGAACGGCTCCGCGCACCAAGGCGGAGCGACAATCCGTCGCCGCGGCTTCCGGCGGTTTCTTCTCGTGGACGCGCTCGTTCCAGGCCGTCGCGCAGATCGGCTCGGTGCCCACGGGGCGCGTCACCGTCGTGTACGGGGTGCGCTGCAGCGCCGGTCGTAGCACCCGGGCGGGGCGGCGGCAAGCGCGTCGTTCCTTGGGAGTGCGGTGACTGCCCGCCGCCCTTCGGGCTTTGGACCGCGACGGCGCGGGACCGGACCTTCGATCCGCCTCGACGCCGTATTCCCGACCGCGCCCTCTCCGGGGACTTTCGCGGGGCGTCGATTCCGGGTATTCTGTGAGCGCCTGCCTCGGCTGGAAGGGCAAACGGACGCAGGCACCGTCGCCGCGATCCCGGGGGATTCAGAGCATCCTCGTTCGCGACGGTGCCGGTCGCCTTTCGCCGCTCTCGCAGTCTTAGTAAGGAAAAACACCAGGGAGACTCACCGATGGCCGCAAACAAGAACGGGAACGTGCGTTGGGGCGTGATCGGGTTGGGATGGTTCGGCGAGGTGCACGCCGACGTGGTGGCCGACATGCCGGGCATCGAGCTGGCCGCGTTGTGCACCCGGCGGGCCGAGCGCGTCGCTGAGATTGCCGACCGCCACGGCGTCGCGCGGCGGTACACCGACTATCGCGCGCTGCTCGACGATCCGTCGGTCGACGTGGTGAGCATCACGACGCACGTCGACGACCACCGCGACATCGCCGTCGACGCTTTGCGGGCCGGCAAGAACGTGCTGCTGGAAAAACCGATGGCCCCCACGGTGGCCGACTGCGATCCGATCGTCGAAGCGGCCCGCGAGAGCAGCGGCCTGTTCATGGTGGGGCACATCTGCCGGTTCGATCCGCGCGTGACACGGGCGAAAGAGGCGATCGACGAGGGGCGGATCGGCACGATCCTCTCGATGCACGCCCGGCGGAACCTCTCCAAGACGATCGGCCACATGGTGCTCGACAAGATCTCGGCCCTGATGGGCGACGGGATCCACGACGCCGATCTGATGCTCTGGTTCAGCGGGTCGAGGCCGGTGAACGTCTACGCCCAGGAGGTGCATCCCGGCCCGTGCAAGTACCCCGATGGCGGCTGGGCCATGTCGCGGCTCGACAACGGGGCCGTGGCCGTCGTCGAGTCGGTGTGGCACCTGCCCGAGACCACCCCGTACCAGATCGATGCCCGCATGGAGGTGATCGGCACCGAAGGGGCGATTTACATCAATTGCGGCGAGGCGGGGCTCGAAATGCACGACGCGGGCGGGGCCCGGCTGCCCGACACCCTGTACTGGCCCCGCGTGTTCGGCGAGTATTTCGGCATTCTCCGCGCCGAGCTGCGGTACTTCGCCAACTGCGTGCTCGAGGGCCGGGCGCCCGACCGCATCACGCCCGAGCAGTCGCGCGCGGCCGTCGCCTGGATGGCCGCCGCCACCGAGTCGGCCCGGACGGGCAAGATCGTCGAACTGTGAACCGTTCGCTTCGCGGAGGGACGTTGTGAGCTATCTCGGACTCGACGTCGGCACCACCGGCTGCAAGGCGGGCCTGTTCGACCCCGAAGGGCGCCTCGTGGCCCAGGCGTATCGCGAGTATCCGCTGCTGGCGCCGGAGCCCGGTTGGGCCGAGATCGACTCGGCCCGGGTGAGCCGGGCCTGCGCCGAGGTGATTCGCGAGGCCGCGGCGGCGCGCCGATCGGACCCCGTGCGCGGGCTGGGAATCAGCAGCCAGGGCGAAGCCTTTACGGCCGTGGGCCCCGGCGGCGAGATCCTGGCCAACGCCATGGTGTCGTCCGACGCCCGGGCCGCGCCGCTCATCGCCGCGTGGGGCGAGCCCTTTGGCGCGCGGCGGCTCTACGAGCGGACGGGCCACACGTCCCATCCGATGTTCACCCTCTTCAAGCTCCTCTGGCTGCGGGAGCATCGGCCCGAGGTGTGGAAGCGGGCCGAGCGGTTCTACTGCTTCGAAGAGCTGATCCAGGCCCGTCTGGGCATCGA
>Ga0334896_1001925_pt1 | contig 15839 bp, 10 predicted proteins | sample GraSluR3_MG_8_FD_207734 | JGI IMG/M metagenome (GOLD analysis project Ga0334896, IMG submission 207734) | Sludge microbial communities from methane-producing bioreactor in Wageningen University, Netherlands - Granular Sludge_27_06-R3 | ecosystem: Engineered > Bioreactor > Anaerobic >... | reverse complement strand
CGATACGCCTCTATTTCCTTGCCCTGCTTTTTCAGTTCCGATACCCTGTTTTCGAGTTCTTCTTCAATGCGCTCAACGGCAATCTTGAGTTTATCATCGGTAGTCAAAAAGAGTTTGGCGGGGTAAATTACAATCCTGTCCAAGTTTTCGATTAATTTGCCGGTAATAAACTGGATACGCTTGATAGCTTCAATCTCATCGCCGAAAAATTCCACGCGGACAATCTCGCGCGAATAAGCGGTGTGTATATCTATAACATCGCCCTTAACCCTGAAGCCTGCGCGGGAGAGGTCAAAATCATTGCGCTCATACTGGATTTTTATCAGGTGGCGGATAATATCATCACGCGAGGTTTCCATACCTTTTCCCAGGAACAGCATAAGTTCCTTGTAATCGGTAGGGGCGCCAAGTCCGTAAATACACGACACCGATGCCACGACTATAACGTCCTTTCTGTCTATAAGCGAGGCAACCGCCGATACCCTCATACGTTCAATCTCATCGTTAATCTGCGCCTCTTTTTCCACGTATAAATCCCGTTGCGGAACATACGCCTCGGGTTGATAATAGTCGTAGTATGATACGAAATACTCCACCGCGTTATCGGGGAAGAAATCCCGAAATTCGCGAAAAAGTTGCGCTGCGAGGGTTTTATTATGCGACATTACCAATGTCGGGGCTTGGAGACGGTCTATAATGCCCGCCATAGTGAACGTTTTACCGCTTCCCGTAACGCCGAGAAGGGTTTGCGCGGTCATACCGTTTTGATAGTTTTCGACAATTTGATTAATTGCTTCGGGCTGGTCGCCTGCGGGTTTGTATTTGGAATAAAGTTTAAAATCCGGCATAGGTTATCCTTGTATTTTATAGAATCTTAAAACGGGAACAGAGATTTGTCAATAAGCGGGTTAAAAATTGAGGCGGAAAGTCCGCAGGGTGGGAATGAGGTCTCAATTATCCGCTTGACAGGAATTTTATTATATGCTATTATTTTTAAAATATGCGGAGGATATTATGGGTGTAAAACATAGATACACTGAGTTTATTAAGGGGATTGACAAGCTTTCTTCGGAAGAACAACAAAAGTTATATCAATATATGAAAGACAGGATTATCGAAAGCAAAGAAGTTTCCATTGATTTGAAAAAATATTGCGGGCGTTCAAAAGGGATATGGAATAAAGATGCACAGGAATATATTAACGAGATGCGTAGTTATGAGCGTCTATAAGAAAGTTTTTATTGATACAGCCCCTTTTATTTATCTAATGGAAAGCCATCCTTTATTCTACGATAAAATGGAATGCTTTTTATCTTATTGCCGGGAAAACGACATTGCAATAGTTACTTCGGTTATCAGCTATATGGAATTTTCAATAAAACCTTATGAATTAGGCAGGATTGAAGCAATAGAAGATTTTAAAGAAATGCTGATTGACTTAAATGTGCAAATTTATGATATTAACCTCAAAATTTCCGATATAGCCGCACAAATAAGAGCATCAAATCTGAAATTTCGCCAAATAGATTCGTTGCAATTGGCAACCGCTATTTATAGCGAAAGCCGAATATTTGTTACCAATGATAAGCAATTAAAATCGTTCAAAAAACTGAAAATTGTATTGGTTGATGACTTATCGAAAATAGTTAATAGCTGATAAATTTTGGATATACAAGTAAACACTCGAATTTCCCCGCTTGACAGGAATTTTATTATATGCTATTATTTTTAAAATATGCGGAGGATATTATGTCAAATATACCTGAAAAATTTATAGATGCCATACCTAAAACCGACCTTCACTTGCACTTGGACGGGTCAATGCGCCCCGAAACTTTGATTGAGATTGCTAAATCCAACAAGATAGAGCTTCCATCTTATGACGTAGAGGGGCTTAACGAGTTGATTTTCAAAGAAAATTACGACTCGCTTGACGAGTATCTGCGGGGATTTGCGCTTACCTGCGCGGCGATGCAGACAACGGAGGCTATTGAGCAGATTGCCTACGAACTCGCTATCGACAATTTTAATGAGGGAGTCCGTTATATAGAGGTCAGGTTTGCCCCTCAGTTATTAATCAACAAGAACCAGAATTTTGAGGACGTGGTAATTGCGGCGGATAAGGGGCTCCGCAGAGCCAAGAGGGAGATTAACTCATCGTTGAAAGCGGAAGAGCCTCCGTTTGAGTATGGCATAATAATATGCGCGATGAGGTTTTGTAATGAGAAATTCTCCCCGTTTTACAAGCAGTTTTTCGAGGCGCACAGGTATTCACCCGGCTTGCGGGTAATCCGTCTTGCATCAATGGAGGCGGCGCAGGCGAGCGTAAAAATCCGTAATGAAAGCGACGTGCAGGTTGTGGGGTTTGACCTTGCGGGGAGCGAATACGGCTATCCCGCGGACGACCATAAAAAATCCTACGACCATATACATCGCAACTTCCTTAAAAAGACAGTTCACGCCGGCGAGGCTTACGGGCCTGAGTCTATCTTTCAGGCAATTACCGAGCTTCACGCGGATAGAATCGGACATGGTCTCCATCTGTTTGATGATAAAATGGTGTATTCGGAGAATATTGCCGATAAAAAACAATACGTGGAACGTCTTGTAAATTACATAGCCGACAGGCGTATCACGATTGAGGTTTGTCTTACAAGCAATATCCAGACCGACCCGTCCATAACGCTTGAGAACCATTCTTTCGGCAAGATGCTTGATAACAGGTTGTCCGTAACGTTTTGCACGGATAACCGTCTTGTCTCGCATACGTCGGTAAGTAATGAAATCCGTCTCGCTTTAAAGCATTTCCCGATTACGTCTAAGCAACTGAAAAATATAATTATTTACGGGTTTAAGCGTTCGTTTTATTACAATCCCTATAAACAAAAACGGGAGTATGTCCGCAAGGTCATAAACTATTATGAAAAACTCGAAAAGCAATTCGGGGTTGCCGAGTAGCTGTTTAACCTTTTTGCTTTAATTTGACATATTTTCACAATGGTTATATCCTATATTGGATTGGAAATCTTTTAGCTGATTTAGAGTTATCTATCTAACTAAGCGGGGAATGATGGATGGGTAGGTAACTATTTAAAGTTAAAAAGAATTTCCCCAGGGGGTGGCGATGAAGTTTATAATATTGTTGGGATTCGCCGCGTTATTTCTTATCATTTTTTCCTGTGCTAAATGTGTCAAATCTGATTTGCTGCATGGTATTCAAGGGTGGGTTTATTTGTCTATTAAGGGGTATGTCGGGTTCTATTTCGTATATGGCATTTTCTCCTACCTCAATCTTAAATTATACTTTGGCAACCCTATTAACTACTCCTCCGAATATCTTATTACCCCCGAATGCATACAAGCGGAAATCGACTTCATCGCCGACAAGGGCATTACTTACCCAAAAATTATTCACAACGAAATTCACACCTACCATTACTACCATTTTAAAACCTCTGCAATTCAGCGAATTATCATTTTTAACTCTACGCGCAACCAACACGCCACAGAACTCTTGAGACACGCCATCCAATACTTAACAGCTATGAACACAAAAATTGCGACAACTGGGGAAATTTGTTTGCCAAAGTATCTATTAAACTATTGGGACTAAAATAAAGCACAAAGGGAGAAAAAATAATGGTAAAATCCATTGTTAAAGAGGATGTAATACCAATAGTTGTAACGGAAATTTTTTGCGCCTTGTACCTTTTGCATTCAGGCACCTTGCCTTGTTTTGATAGTGTATTTGGTAAAAAATATGGGGTTAATTCCGTTGAGATGACAGAAGCTGTTTTTAAAAGTTACTCTTTAAAAATTTGATTTCTATAATAAGATAGGAGGTTTATATGTATAGGGGAAAAGTTATAGGTATAATATTTCTTAACTTGTTTATGTTTAGTTCATTTATAGGAGCTTCCGAGCCGGAAACCAAAAGACTATATTCTGCTGAAGAATATATAAAAATGGTTGAGAATTTCATCAAATTGGACTTAATAATACAGGCAGATAAAAAGGAGTATATCCAGTATGAGCCTATAAGAATCAAGGCAATTTTATCAAATTCAACCGAAGAAGAGATTGATATTGTCGCGGAACTTCGCGCAGCTTCGGGTTACGGCAAATATTATATAGAGTACCCTGATAAAACAACCAAAATTTATAAAGATATATATCATTTAAGCATGATACCCAAAATAATTACTTTAAAGCCACAGGAAACTTATGAGACTATAGTTTCAATATTCTATGGAACGGATGGATTTTATTTTGAGGATATAGGAGAATATAAGATATGGGGAAAATACTATAATCGTGTTGTATCGGAAAAAATCAAGATTAAAATTAAAAAACCATATTTAAGAACAGATAAAGAGTTAGTAAAGTACTTTAAACAAAGGTGGATGGGAAATTTTTTGCATTTGGATGGAGGAGGAGATCAAGAACCTGAAGTTGAAAGGATAATAAAAAAATATAAAGGCAGGAAAAGTGTATATTTAGGTTATGCAAAATTGTCTCTTGCTTTTTCGTATTCAATAGGAAGACGCGGACCTTATGAAGGTGGACGGCGACCTCCAAAACCTACAAGAGCAATTGAATTATTAAAGGATGCTATCGAAGAAATACCGCCGGGGTACCATAATGAAGTAGCATTTGGCGCATTGTTTAATCGTTATCTTGAAATAGGAAATAGGAAGAGCGCAGCTGAAGTAAAGAATATATATTATAATAAGTACAAGGAACCCCGTTTTGAGGTTGACATTGAAAAAATTTGGAGAAAGAACAATGAAAAGTAAGTTATTATTCATAGGATATTGCTTTAGTATTTTTTTATTAATTTTTTGTTCATTTAAATCGGGAGAAGTAGAAAAAATTGATTTTCCTAGAAACAATATAGTATTAGAAATTGGGCAAATGGAAAATACGATTCCTATTTTTATTGATGCGTATACAAATGATTTTAAGAAAACTGCTTTGACTAATTTAATGTTGAAAGAAGGGAATAAATTTGTTGATTCTTTGCCAAAATTATTTTCGTTCTATAAATTTAATTTATTTGTTGAAACAAATAGTAATTATATTAGTTTTAAGGAAGTGGTGGATATAGCTGAAATACAAAAAATAATTTGGGATAATAAAAATGGACAAACAACTTCTGAAGCAGCGTATTTTTATTTTTTTTCAGCCAACTATTTTTTATTTAAGGTAGGCTATATCGTGGAGACAGACAAAAACACTTTAGGTATTGCTGTTAAAGCAGATGGTCATGTTTACATATCCTATTCAGAAGAAAAAGGTGAAGAAGTGGTTTTTACACCAAAAAGAAAATCTAGCACTTCAAGTCAAATTTTTTCACGACCTGAAAAGGATGTAATGGGTGGTGTTATATTTACTTCAGCAATAACGAATTGCGAAGATATGAATACTGGTAACACTGAGATTAAGAGAGCATATAAGAGTATGTGTGCTATGGCACATGAATTAGGTCATTGGTTTAGCTTTGTACATACACACGATTATAATATTTCAGATTTTTACTGGCCTCCGGGTTCTACTAATAAATATTATGTTGATATTTTACGAGAAGAGGAAAAATGGCACACAATTATGTATTATTCATACTTTTCTGAATTTGATATGGTTGGTGATCTTGGTCAGTATCCCAAAATCAGATTTTATTTCTGTCAGCCTTATTCTAATACATTGCTAAATGCAAATTTTTACTTAAACTTAGATGAGTCTTTTTTGTATTAAGGAGGTTTTATATGTATAAATATATTTTATTTTTTATTTTTTTTCCGATTATGTTGTATTCGTTAAATTTAAAAGATAACATTTTGGTTTTGGACACAAAAATCGATCAGAAATTTGTTCAACAATATACAAGAAAAAAAGTTTATGATTCTCCAAAAGGTTTATCTATATGGACGCTGGATGGAAATTTAAAGTTTTATGCGGTAGATAGTGCGCAAACTCCTAAAATTTTGATTTGGGGTGGTGGAAATACAGTAAATGATTATCAGAGAATAACCTTTCCTGTTCCGGTAAGTACTCCTTGGGGACTGGCTTCTTCTTCAAAAGATTATATCTATATGACAGATAAAGATGGTCATAGTATGATATTTAAAAAAAGAAAAGGTTCGAAAATTGTAACGCTGCTTCGTGTGGGTAAGACAGCAGGGCATCGCGTTGGGGAATTTAATTCTCCTACAGGTATTACAGTAAGAGAATGGAAAAAGAGAGATATGGTTTATGTTGTAGAAGCAGGAAATAATCGTTTGCAAGCTTTCTTAGAAACAGCTCCTCATTATATTCAGTATTATAAAGACATCGAAAAAATAAATTTTGTTTTCTTGAGTAATGAAAGTCCTATGGGAGTTTCCGTTATTGTCAATGACCAAGATGATTACACAAAAGATAAGATTATTGTCAGTTATACCTCAGGAATATTAACGATGCTTGGTTATAATTTTTTGTACAAAGGGGTGAGTCTTTTAGATATTGAAAAAGAGTTTAACCTTCGCACAATTTCTCCAAACGCTTCACTTTGCGGGATTGCTATCGATAAATACAAGCATATTTTCGTAGTGGACAACTCCAATAATAAGTTGCATATCCTCGATAGTACACTTTCCTATCTGTTTAGTTACAATCTATCCAAGGATGGAGTTTGGTCACCTTGGTATATTGACATCCTTAAGCCTCAGGGTATGCTTGCAATTACCTGGGGAGGTGGTAGTGATGGAGGCGGAATGGTATATTGGATTGGTGCGAAGGTGTTTGATGTCAAGACTGAAACAGGCTATTTCTCGCCGCATAGTAAAACAAAAAATACTGCTCGTGTAAGCTATCGCCTATTTACTCCATCAAGTGTAACTATAACGGTAGAGGATACTGCCGGCAGGCTAATTACTACACTGGAAAACCAGAGCTACAAGGACATTATTACCACTGATACCTTTAATGTAGAATGGAATGGAAGAGATACCTCTGGTAAAGCAGTCTTGCCCGGAAAGTATAAAATTCGTATCCGTGCTACAGCCACTTATGGTGCTAATAACGATGATGAAGCTATTGCAGAAGTTAACGTAGTTGAGCCTTTGGAAATAGATATTGTGCCTATATATCCAAATATTATTGATAATCAAAACCAAGAGATTGTTATTGATTATACCTTTAACAGAACCCCTGTAAAGCTTACTACCTATGTGGAACGCAAAAAAAGTGGGGAGTGGGAGACTGTCAAAACTATTGCACAGGATGTGACTACCAGTGGGGGTAGTCTTGCGTGGGATGGGACTGCCTCTGGTGAACAGATAACCTCCGATGGTATTTACCGAATTATCCTTATAGCTGTTGACAACTACGGGCTTGAGGCGATAGCTTCTGATTGTGTTGCTGTAAATTTGGAAGAATTAGAAATAGATAATTTTATCTTGAGTAGGACTAAAATTAATCCTTTGCACAAAGATTATAATACTCTTGATTTTAGTTTTGAACTGTCGGAAATTGCTCATACGAGGATAGAAGTTAGTCAGGGTGATGAGCTACTGAAAACTATAAACTTAAACGAAATTTCACCGGGGATCCAAAATCTTACATATTTGGGCGATGATAACAATAATCTTCCACTTCCGACTGGAATGTATAAAATCAACATAATAGCTACCCAAGATATAACAGGAGATAGTGCTGAAATTTTCGCTAATCTGACAATAGACTCAACATCGCCGGAAATTAATATATTGCTCCAAGCTGAAAATCAATATTTTTCGCCTATCATAGATAGTCCTGGTATAAAAGATACGATTACTATTCGATTTAAGCCTATAACTGAAGAGGTGGAAAAACTTTCAGTTCAAATTATGAATTATAATAACGAAAATATTACCAATTTATATAGCGATACTTTACCTGCAGTTGGAGTTGGTGAAAATGTTGACTTTATATGGGATGGCAAAGATTTTTCCGGACAAGTTGTGCCTGATGGAGAATATTATTTTCAGTTTAGAGCTGCAGATGATGTTGGAAATGAGACATTACGCCACTTCAATGTGGTGGTAGATAACAATAGGGAACTCGAAGTTATAACCACTAATTTCTTTTTTAAACCACTCTTAAATATTAGTTCAAGAGGCGTATTTGTTAAAGGCGAATTGCTTAGTGAATATGTTTGGAACTGGAAATATGATAAGATATATTACTCTGCAGATTATAGCGGGGCAAGACATCTTTTTATGATAAACTCAGATGGCACTGGTTTAAAGAGTTTACTAGTTCCTTTAACAGAATATCCTGTGGTTGCTTTGAGCAGGGATGCAGAAAAGCTTGCGGTAATAAAACGAGTAGATGATGGTAGTTGGAAACTTTTTATTTTGTCAGGACGTAGCGGTGATGTCGAAAAGGTAATTAATGTTGGAGTTGAATTTAGGCCAATAAATTGGTCTCCAGATGGGAAGTGGCTATTGGGAATGGTAAAGAATAATAACTCGTGGGATTTGTATAAAATAGATGTGGCATTCAGTTTTGGAGATATTGTATCAACGATAAGGCTTACAGGTGTAGCAGGGGAAGAATCTTCATCAGATGAGAAACAAGCTGAGTTTTCCCGTGATGGGAGAAAAATTGCATATTTTCAAAATTTTGCCAATAAAAGCTATCTTATGGTAATGGATTCAAATGGTGGAAACAAGAAAATTATTAAATATAGGGGAATTGCCGGTTCTTTTCTGAAGCCTTTATGGGCAGGCAAAAAAATAGCATACTATTATCTTCCGAATCCAAGTGATATAAATATAAGAGAAGTCAGAATTGTAGATTCAGAAACAGGAACTATGGTTAACATATCTGATACGTCAGATTTTGCCTCAGCATCAGAAATTTCTCCCGATGAAAAATATGTATATTTTGGGATGAATTATACTAATCCAAGTTTACAGGATAGATTAGTGAGAGTTGACGTGGAAACAGGCGTAATGGAAACTCTTTTTCCTACTTCCGGATATGTTTCTAGTTTGGAATTTTTCAAAGAAGGAAAAGATAAAATTGTCTTTTCTTTTGATTCTCAACTCTACGAGATGAGAATAATAAAAAGTGTGGGTGAAAATCTTGTGGCAAAAGTCAATTATCCTGAGAACCAGTTCGTCAAAGGCAATCTTCCAATTGTGGGTTCTGCTAGTGATAAGAATTTTAAGAAATATAGTCTATATTGGAAATTTGAAACCGAAAGTGAATATAATTATCGTCTTATATCCCAAAGTTATAATCAAGTAAAAGAAGATGATTTAGGGTATCTTGATACTATTCCTATTCCTGACGGCTCCGAAATTTTGATAAAGCTACACTCGGAAGATCTAGCTGGCAATTGGCGAACTCATTTTGTTACAAATAAGGTAGCTAATTATGGTGAATACATATTGCATGGAGTTGGTATTACCAAACATTATTTGAATTCAAATGATGGTAATGAAAAAATTAAATTTTCCCTCAGGGAAACCGGAAGCAAAGTTACAATTAAATTGATACCCAAAACAGGTGCTTCCATAACATTGGTTAATAACCAAAACTTTTCTTCAGGGACATATCAAATTCCATTAGGAAAAGAAAATCTTTTGGCACTTAATGAGGGAGATATAGAATTTGAGGTAGTAGCTTCTTTACCATCAGCAGGTATAAATATATCACGAACAGGAAACTTTGTTTTAGATAAATCACATCCAATCATAGTATTGGACTTGGAACCAGATACTATTATAAATGAAGATAATAAAAATATAGTAGCCAGTGTCACAGATGCAAATTTATCCAAATTTGATGTTTATATCAACAATGTTTTCCTTGTATCAAAATTTCAACCTCTTACAAATAGTATTATTTGGACGATTGATATAAATACATTAAGCGGAGGTCTGCATCACTTTAAGGTGATAGCTTGTGATTTGGCAAATAATACCAATATGTTCCAGGTACCGTTTAATGTAGACAAAACACCTCCTGTTGCCACAATTCTATTTCCAACAAATAATACTATAGTAAATAAAACGATTGATATACTTGGTTCTGTTTATGATAACTTAGCAAATAATTTTGCTTTTTATGAGTTATATATAGATAATGTAAAAAAGCATTCTGGAAATGAGGTAATAAAGAATGGAATATTATATTCTTTCGATACCCGTCTTATAGAATTTGGCGCACACACATTAAAATTGGTGGCTTTTGATAAAAATGGAAATAACGCAATTCAAACAGTTTCTTTTAAAGTAGATAATAATCCGCCTGAAAGCCAAGCTATAGTAGTCAATGGATGGATTTATACCAACAATAATCTCTTTTTTGCTAACAGTAATAATACTTACGGATTTAGGATAGTGAATGATGATAAGTTGAGTTCTTTTCGGGAACTTTATTATTCAATAGATAATGGACCTTTTCATGCTACCTCTGATACGAATAATAGCTTAATTAGTTTTATCGATGAGGGTAAGCATATAATTAGTTTTTACAGCGTAGATGAGTTGGGAAATGAAGAGGAGATGCAACAGTTTTCAATTGAGGTAGATATAATTCCTCCAGATGTTGAGATGATAACCGAGAATTTAATTATTATTTCCAATATAATATATGTAGGGTTTGATAATAGTGTTGTATTTAACGCTATTGATGACAGAAGTGGTGTGAAAACGATCGAGTATTCTCGAAATGGAAAAACTTATCATCCTTTTACAGGGGAAGGAGTTCTTCTTACTACACCCGGATTAAACACTGTATATTATAGAGCTATAGATAATGTGGGTAATATAAGCAGTGTAAAAAGCAACCAGATCTACCTTGATGTTTTTCCTCCTATTACCGAGGTTTCCTATGATAAACCTCTAATTTTTTGGAATAATACTAATTACTCTCTTTATGATAATCAAATGAAATTTACTTCGCTGGATTTCGAGAGTGGAATTAAGGAACTTTTGGTTTCTACAAATGGCGGTATAAGTTGGATTACAAATAAAAGTGGTAATTATAGCTTTATGCTGAAGAATGCCATTAATGAAATTCAATATTATTCTATAGATAATGTGGGTAATATGGAAACAATGCACGAAATTACCATTATTGCTCCACCACCCGATACCACGCCTCCCGTGACCTATCTTGTTTTGGATGGAAATTACACACAAGACGGTAATACGATATACGCGAATTCAAACGTTATATTTACTCTTTATGCTGAGGATTTACTTGGAGAATTTGACGGGTATGTATCCGGAGTTGACTATATTGAATATGAAGTAGATGGAAACGGATGGGTAAGATATGAAGCTCCGTTAAGGTTTATAGATGACGGAGACTATAATTTCTTGTTCAGAGCGGTTGATAATTATGGCAATATAGAGACGGCACAGCAATTTAGCGTGAGTATTAATAATGCCGTTCCGGAAATTAAAGAACTTCAAAGCTTAGTTCTTTATCTATCTAATATTTATTACGAATGGGAAACGGAAAGTATCGTTGATTCTCTTAGCTATGAGGTTAGCTCTATAAACACAAACTTTATAACCGAATACAATAGGTTTATGCTTAGCAATATTGATTTGAGCAATGTTCCGCTAAATGTGGTTGCGGGGGTTCGTCCTTGGACAAAATTCGGCGTGTCGGGAGATTGGAAGTCAATAACCAATGTTTTGGATTACACACTTGAAATAATATCTCCCGTAAGCAATTTCTATCACAGAAAGGCAGTTCCTGTGGATATTAAAGTGAATGCAAATAATAGAGCCATAGCAACTATTTCTTTTGGGCGTCTTGATGATGACGGCGATATACGAATTCCTCAGGAGTGGGTAGATGTTTATAGTATTAACCATTACCGAATGATAAGGAATATTAAGCAATTCATAAAAACAGATTGGCCTTCGCCTAAAAAAGAATCTCTTGAAGACGGCAAGTATATAGTTAAGATGTCATATAGAGATATTTCCGGAAATGAGAGAGAGGATTCGCGGATTATCTATATTGATAACAGCCAGCCCTATGTAGATTTCTATATTAATCAACAACAGATTGGTGAAGGGTTTGTTACGGCATATAAGGGAGACCAATTGATCCTTGATGGAATTGATCCGTTGATGAACGGAGTTGCTTCCGGGATTAAAGATATATGGTATAGTTTAACTGCAATTCATAAACAAAACCATATTCATTTTAAGAATGTATGCAACCGGTTTGGATGGGGACATGGTAAAGGATTATTTGCCGGCTTGAATCATAAATACGGGAAATATGAGGTGCCGATTACTTTACAACAAGGTTACTATGTTTTAACTGTAATAGCGGTTGATAATGCTAAAAACGGATATTTTTATAATCAGGGTAATCAAGGGAATAAACCTTGGAATGATTTTGAAGGCAATTTCAGTATGCCGAAATATTTGATAATTGAGGTTAAAAAAGATAGTTCTCCGAGCGGTCCTACTCAACAGCCTCCGACAGAACCGCCTGTTGATGAAACCGCACCGGAAATATTTATTACCGGGGTGGAAAACGGTAAATATTATAATAGTGAAGTTTATGTGGAAATTACTATTCAGGATGAAAATTTAGCAGGTAATAAGATATTCCTAAATTCTCAAGTAAAGAATGATAGTGTATTTACTGTTTCTAAAGAAGGCGGTAATAGTATTGAGGTTATTGCATGGGATAGTTATGGAAATACAAATACTAAAGCACTATTGTTTGTGATTGATAGGATTAAGCCTGATATATCGGTTAATGGGCTTGACGAAGCCAGCTATATTAATTCAGTAACGTTTAGTTATACGGTAGTTGATGATAACCTTGATACAGTTTCGGCTAAGCTAAACGGAGAAATTATAAGCGGCGATGTTATTGAGATAAGCGAAATAGGGGAATATACCTTGATTATAGAAGCCTACGATAAAGCCGGAAATAGTAATAGATTTGAGAAAACATTTACCGTGATAGAAGAAATAGTGGACAATGATCCGCCTATTATTACTATATCCGGTATAGCAGACGGAGGTATTGTTAATCATGACGTTAATATTGTTATTACGGTGGAGGATGAGTATTTGAATGAAGATGAAACGGTTGCTTATATTAACGGACAGGCAAATAGTATTATTAACGGAGTTTTGGAATTGACGATAACAACTGAAGGATACCATAAGGTAAAGGTTTTTGCATCGGATTATAGTGGTAATGTATCTATTGCTCAAAAAGAATTTGTTATTGATAAACTTTCGCCGGAGATTATAGTAAAAAATATCTCCGATGGTCACAGGTATATTAGAGTAATGCCTAAGATAGAGGTTAGTGATAACATTAGTGGAGATACAAATATTGAGGTGAATAAATATTTGGTATTTAACGAGACCAACACTGTCCAATATACCAATTGGGTAATTGATGATCCGGGAAGCTATACCTTAATAATATCAGCACAGGATGAAGCCGGCAATACCGCTACTAAGAATATTAATTTCTATATTGTTTCGGATTTTGAGCAAACATTAACTTTCTATGCAGGGTATGAAAATTCCGACCATGCTTATGTTCCTTTTGCGGATTATAGTCAATGGGAATTTAATTTAGGATTTATTCCTTGGTATGTAAATGGAACTTCAGGAAAAGGAATTTTAACCCATTATTTCTATTCACCGGGAACGGTTTATAGTGTGGCAAGTAATTATGCAGTCAATCCTTATAAGGGAACGATTAGGTTTGATATAGTTCCTATTGATATGCGTGGACATGGACATACTGTAGGAGGACATTTTGCTCCGGGAAGATTTTGGCTTAATTCCCGAATGTATCTTTTGAATTTAACTAAACATACAAACTCATTATTGCAGCTATATATTGATCCATATGAGGGAACGGTAATCAGATTAGGTAGTAATAAGTTCTTTTTAGACGCCGGTGCAAAAAGGGAATGGTATAGTCATTCACGCTGGAAAGATATAAAGATAGAATATGATGTTGAACAATCTCATCCTTATATTAAACTTTTTGTGGATAATGAGATTGTTGGAACAGTGGATTTAAGCCAATGGGATTACCAAAATGGACTCTTTACACCTGAGAAATTGTTTATCGGGTTTGCTCCATATACTTACTTTAATCCTAATCAATATTTTTATCTTGATGAGTTTAGGATTTATGGAGATATAAATTATAATCAATTGGATTTGCCGAAACCGGTTGACGAAGTGAATTAAGGGGTGACTTGTTTACATAATAGTTAGTTTTTGACTTTATATGATTGTTTAAAGAAGGAGGTTTTTGTAATGAGATCTTTGTTTTGTATAATTCTGCTGTGTGTATCTACCGTTTTATACGGATATAATACTCAAAGAATAATGGCGGAACTTCAAAGCCATTTTGATTTGATAGAATATTTCTATGCCGATATTGTTTTGGAGACTTCAGGCACTGGGAAAGTAAGAAAGCAAACAGGCAACATCGTATTCAAGGAAGGCGATGGAACTATTTTTAGGTTAGACGGCGCTACTCCTATGGAGGTGCAGATTAAAGAAAACGGCGACATGTATTTTAATGGTATAAAACAAGCGACTACAGATAAGCCCGGTCAAACCCATCAATTGGGCGATATTTATTTTATTGAACTTTTGAGAGGGTTTGATATTGAAGTTGAGAGAGAAGATGATAATTATGTATATCTGACCGGTTATGATAAGTCAAGCCGTATAGAACGTAAAAGGCTGTTAAATGCAAACTACAATAAGTCTCTGAAAGTTATTGATAGAGTAAGGTATATCGGCCAGGAATATGATTACCCTTATGATATTAGAATTAAATATAAGTCTTATGATGGTATTCCAATTGTGGAAAGTCTTTCTACTATTGTGTCGGCATTTTCCGTTACTTTAAATTCTACAATGAGATTTGATAATATTCAAATAGACAGAAAATAATCTAATAAGATATTTCTTGAGGTGGATTATGGAAGCACAAAAGAAAAGAAAACTTGGTTACTTAATTATTCTAATACTGATATTTGTTATCGGTGGAGTTGCTTTAGTGATAAATTTGTCTTCCAAGGAATTGGGTAAGCAGGATTTTCTATCGGGAAAAGATGAATCTATGGCAGATGGGGATATTGAGCCTGACTTAAATTTGGAGCAAGTTGTCGAGAAAAATTCGGATTTAGATATTTTGTCAGTGCAAGCTGAAAGTGAAATCTCATTTAAACCACCGGGAAATAATCGGAAAATGGTTTTTCAATCTAAACCGGAAGAAAACAAGAATACTATTAGCGAGCAGGCAGAGAAAATAATGGATTATAAGATAAAAGACGACTTTGTAGAAATCAAAAAAATTGAAAAAATTGAAACGGAACAGTCCGATATTTCTTATTTTATTGAATTTGATCAGGATGACACTAAAACTATTTGGATTAAACGAAAAATTTCGGAAAATGAAGTTCACGATGAAGCTGTAAAAAGTGTTCAAAGTGTTCAAAAAGATTTAGTTTATGAAGCTTTTACCAATTATTAAATGCACTGGTCAGGACTTGATCTGACATTCATTTTTCAAAAGACTATACAATTGGCTTTCTCAAGTTGCTATTCTTCCAAAAGCTGGACTAATTAAAGAGTAGAGTGCCGGTTTAAAGGAAAATCTATAATAACACTACCTAAAAACCGTTTTTTTATGATGGATTGCATCATTGCTCATAACTTTATATAAATTAAATTCGGCAGTGTAAACTTAATTGTGTCTAAAGAGGCACATAATGATAAGTGGAGAAAAGAGTTATAATGATTTATACTATTGTCATGAGCAAAAAGAAAAAAAAAGAT
>Ga0334896_1001912_pt1 | contig 15936 bp, 10 predicted proteins | sample GraSluR3_MG_8_FD_207734 | JGI IMG/M metagenome (GOLD analysis project Ga0334896, IMG submission 207734) | Sludge microbial communities from methane-producing bioreactor in Wageningen University, Netherlands - Granular Sludge_27_06-R3 | ecosystem: Engineered > Bioreactor > Anaerobic >... | reverse complement strand
GGGGGGGGGGGGGGGGGGGGGGGGGGGGCCCCGGGGGGGGGGGGGGGGGGGGGGGGGGGCCCACGCCCCGAGCGCGAGGCCCGACGCCTGGAAGTCGCCCGGGCCCAGCTCGAGGCCCTGCGCGACCGCATGGTTCCCGTTCCCTGTGAGTGCCTGGTGGATGGGGGTTCGGCGGCCTCGGTCATCGTCGACCAGGCGGAACGCCAGGACGTCGACCTGGTGGTCATGGGCAGCCGCGGCCGACGCACGGTGGTGGGCATCCCCCTGGGAAGTACGGCTCGGGTGGTGGTGCGCCGGGCGGACCGTCCGGTCCTGATCCTCAAAGGCCCCAAGGCCACCGAACTGGTCCGCACGCCCCCCACATCGTCCTGAGGGCCCCGCCTCAGGGGACGGGCGTGAACCACGGGGCCGGTCGGTTCGGCGCCTGCGAAGGGTTGAAGGGGATCTGGGGAGCCAGTTCCCGGGCCACCTGAATCCGCTCAGAGGTCAACGGGTGGGATCCCAGAAGCGAGTTGAGGAACCCGGGGACCTCCTGACCTGCGTCGTGGCTCTTCAGCGTCTCCAAGGCCGCCACGGCGCCCTGAGGATCGAACCCTGCCAGCCCCATCAGCCTCATCCCCTCGCGATCAGCCTCCCGCTCGGCCTCCTGGCTGTAGCGACTGCTGACGATGGCGTTGGCGACCTGGACGGTGTTGAGGGTCCCCCGATTGTTCCTCCCGCCCCCCAGGATCGAGATCAGGGCCCCGACCCCGACCTGGGTGTAGATCTGCGCTTCCATCTGCTGGACCGAGTGGCGCTTCTCGACATGGGCTACCTCGTGGCCCAGGACGAAGGCCAGTTGCCCGTCGGGCATCGCCTCCATCAAGCCTCGGGTGGCGTAGATGAAGCCCCCGGGGAAGGCCAGGGCGTTGAGGTCGCGCACGTCGATCACCTTGAACTGATAGGGGATTCCCCTCGAACCCTGGCTGGCCAGGGCCTGCCCGATGCGGGTGATGCGCTCCTGGACGGGCAGGTCGGTCACCACCCGGTAGCGCTGCTCCAACTGGCGCGCACCTTCCCGGCCGATCTGGATCTCCTGGTCCTGGGAGATCAGGCTGGCCAGGGCCGGCACGCTGAACGCCAGGAACCACAGCAGCATCAACAGGGCAGGTCGACGGAATTGCAGGGGCATCTTGGCGGTCCTCCAGGGCCGGTTCAGTCCTCGGTCGTCGCTTCTTCAGACTTCGTCATGGGCGTGGAGGTTTCCCCGGACGACGCAGCCAGGCGCACCCCGACCAGATGCTTCCACCCCTCCCCCACCAGGAGGATGGTCGAGGCCAGAGCGGTCAGCACGACCAGTTCGACCGGCGTCAAGGGGACCAGGGAGAAGAGCCTCCGCAAGGGCTCCCAACCCAGAAGCATCATGGTCAGTGCCCACGAGACCAGGCAGGCAGCCGGCACGTACCGATCCCTCCAGGCCTCGCGGCAGAAAAGCGGTCCTGGAAGGGGCTGGAAGTTCATGGCGTTGAAGAGCCGGGCTGTGACCACGACGTAGAAGGCTGCGCTGCGGGCCCGGTCGGGGTCGGCCCAGGTTCCCGCACCGGACAGGTCCCAGGAACCGGGCAAGGTCACGACCCCCCCGGAATACAGGCCGTCCAGGACCACCAGCAGCAAGATTGCCACCCAGCCCCCCGTCACCCCGAGGAAACGCCACAGGTCGGGTGAGAGGATGGGCGAGTCGGGCCGGCGGGGCGGTTCCTCCAGCATCCCCGGGCGGGTTCCGCTCAACGAGAAGGCCACGGCCGGAGCCCCGTCGGTGACCAGGTTCATCCACAGGATCTGACCCGCGGTCAGGGGGAGCAGAATCCCCCGATGATCCATCAGGCTGTAGATCCCGGCCATGATCGTCCCGGCGAACATGGCCAGCACCACCCCGAGATTCCCGCTGAAGAGGAAGGCGATGAACTTCTGGACGTTGGTGAAGACCCCCCGTCCCCCTTCGATGGCGGTCACGATGGTGGCAAAGTCGTCATCCAGCAGGACCACCTCGCTGGCCTCGATGGCAACAGCCGTGCCCGAGCCCATGGCCATCCCCACGTGAACCTTCTTCAAGGCCGGGGCGTCATTCACTCCGTCGCCGGTCATGGCCACCACCTCGCCCCGGGCCAGCAGCCGCTCGACGAGGCGCAGCTTGGCTTGAGGCGAGACCCTGGCGAAGACCCGACAGGAAAGGAGCGCCAGGTCGAGCTCCTCGTCCGGCATCCGGGCGATCTCCGCCCCCGTCAGGACCTGGGGGCCGGAGGCATTGGAATCCTGCTCGGAGAGGCCCACCGAGCGGGCGATGGTCAGGGCCGTGTGGGGGTGGTCACCGGTCAGCATCAAGACCCGAATCCCCGCGTCCCGACAACGCCTCATGGCAGCGGGCACGGCCTCGCGGGCGGGGTCGTGCATGGCCGCCATGCCCAGGAAGACCAGGTCCTGCTCGAGGTCCTCGGCAACCGGGTTCTCCCCCTCCCCGACCTGCACCTGGCGGAAGGCCAGGGCCAGGGTGCGCAGGCCCTGATCGGCCAGGCAGGTCTCCGCCTCCAGCAGGGCCTCCCGCTCGGAGGGAGGCAACGGGACGGCACGAGCACCCTTCCAGATGGCGGTCGATCGAGCCAGGACCTGCTCCGGGCTGCCTTTCAGGTACAGGCAGGGCCCCGAGGGGCCCTGCCTCAGCGAGGACATCCGAGCCCGCTCGGAGCTGAAGGGCGCCAGGGCCAGCTCCGGCTGATCCAGACGCAGGGCACGCCAATCCAGTCCCGCCTTGTCGGCCAGCACCAGCAGGGCGGCCTCGGTCGGGTCCCCGAGGGCCCGGCGGGGTTGCCCCGGGGTCTCCTGCAGATCCGCGGTGCTGGCCAGGCAGCCCGCCGCCAGGAGGGCCTTCCAGCCCCCCTCCAGGCCGGGTGCTCCCGGGATTTCTCCGGCCGCCTCCCAGCCCCGGCCCGTCACCTCCCATTCCTGGCCATCGAACCACACGCGCTGGACCGTCATCTGGTTGTGGGTCAGGGTGCCCGTCTTGTCGGTCACGATGGTGGTCACCGACCCCAGGGTCTCGACCGCCGCCATCCGCCGGACCACGGCCCGGCGCCGTGCCAGGCGTCGGGCCCCCACCGACAGCGAGATGGTCAGCACCGCAGGAAGCCCCTCAGGAACGGCCGCCACGGCCAGGGCCACGGCAAACATCAGGACCCGCAGCAGGACGCCCATGCTCATGCGCCCCTCGACGGCCAGCAGGGTCAAACCGATCAGGACGCTCAGGATCAAGACTCCCAGCCCGATCTGCCGGCCCAGGTATTCCAGGCGCTGCTGAAGGGGAGTGGGAGGCGGGGTGGTGCTGGCCAGACTGGTCGCGATGCCGCCCAGTTCGGTCGCGCTTCCGGTGCCCACGACCACACCCCGGCCTTGCCCTGCCGTCAAGGTGCTGCCGGCGAACACGCAACACGTCCGAGAATCCACGGGAGACTCGGCCGGCACCGGCCCGGGGCGCTTGCTGACGGGAACCGATTCTCCGGTCAGCATGCTCTCGTCAGCCCGCAGCCGGCGGGCCGAGAGCAGGACCAGGTCGGCCGGGACCCGATCCCCTTCCTCCAGCAGGACCAGGTCCCCGGGAACCAGCTCCTCGCGCAGCACGCTGGTCTCCTGGCCCGCCCGACGCACGCGGCTGCGCACCGAAGCCATGCGGCGCAGCTCCTCGATGGTCTTCTCGGCGCGGAACTCCTGGGCGAAGCCCAGTGCCGCGTTGAGCACCACGATGGCGGCGATCACCAGGGTGTCGGCGGGAAGCCCCTCGGCTCCCTCCAGCAACCATGCCCCCAGCGAGATCGCCGCTGCGGCCAGCAGGATGGCCACCATGAGGTCCTGGAACTGGCGGGTCAGGATCCGCCAGGGCGACACGGGTTCGGCCGCGGAGAGCTCGTTGGGGCCGAAACGGTCACGGCGGCGCTGCACCTCCTCCAGGTCGAGACCGGCCTCCGGGTCGACCTCCAGAAGGCGGATCAGCTCGTCTGGCGGCAGGGCGTGGGGCGTTGGGGGCAACTGCAAGGACATGCCCGGCCCATTCCCCATCGGATTCCTCGAATCCCTGTCCGTTGGGCCCGACCGCCGGCCCCTGCATCCGCCGCAGATCGTGGCGTTCGGCCGCCGATCCGGGCCAGGCGGGGGATTCGCCTCCCTGGATGGAGTTCAGCATCCCACGAGGCAAAGGAGGCGGGAACTCCCCCGCGAACCTCCGCGCGCCCACGCCCCACGGCGCCGGCAGCCGAGAGCCCGGAGGCCCCTTGAGCCATCGACCTTCCCCCCCCCCTGGACCGAACCTGGTCCAATCCTCACAAGGCACGGCCTTCTGGGTCTTTGCCCTCTTCTTCCTGTCCGGGGCCCTCAGCCTGGTCTACCAGGTCCTCTGGAGCCGGAGCCTGACCCTGATCCTGGGCAACTCCACCTCGGCGGTGGGCCTGGTGGTCGCCGTCTTCATGGGTGGCCTGGCGCTGGGAAGCGGACTGGGCGGGCGCCTGGCCGAGCGACTCCAACCGGCCCGCGCGCTGTTCTGGTATGCCCTGCTGGAGGCCGGGCTGGGCCTGTACGCAGCGCTCACCCCGACGTTCTTCGAGCGGATGCATCACGGCCTGGCCGGCCTGGCTGGCGCGGAAGGGGTTCCCCTGGGATGGAAGGCGGCCATGGTGGGCCCTGTGTTGCTGCCCCCCACCCTCGCGATGGGGGCGACCCTGCCCTTGATGTGCCGCGCGGCCGCCTCCTACCGCAGCCTGGCCTCCTCGTTTCCCCTGCTGTACGGCCTGAACACGGTCGGAGCCATGACCGGGGCCGGACTGGCGGGTTTTTCGGCCCTGCCCACCCTGGGCCTGCAGACCACGCTCTTCCTGGCTGCCGCGGGGAACGTGCTGGTCGGCCTTCTGGGAGCAACCCTCTCGGTGCGCTGGCCCTCAGCCCTGCTCGATGACCCTTCCGGAGAGGGCGACCGGGAGAGCGGAGCGGACGCACGCGCGGCGGACTCCGGCCCCGGCCTGCCCCACCCCTGGTTGCTGGCTGCCGCCGCGCTCTCGGGGATGGCCGCCATGGCCCACGAGATCACCTTCACCCGGGCCCTGGCCCTGGTCCTGGGCTCTTCGGTCTACAGCTTCAGCCTGGTCCTGACCCTCTTCCTGGCTGGGATCGGCCTGGGGAGCCTGCTGGTTCGGCGCCTGCCGGACCGGCTCAGCCCGGCTCTGGCCTTCGCGGTCTGCCAGGGCCTGATGGCCTTGGCGGTCAGTGGACTGCTGCTCTACTTCCCTCTCCTGCCCCGACTGTACCTGGCCGTGTTCCCCTCCGTCCGCGACTCGTTTCCGCTGGTCCTGGCCGCCAGCTTCGGCCTGGCCGGCTCGGCCCTGCTGGCGCCAGCCGTGCTGATGGGCCTGTCGCTGCCGCTGCTGGTCCGCCTGGGAGCCAGCCGCAGCCAACGCCGCTACCAGCGTCTGGGCGAGATCTATGCCGCCAACACGGTGGGCTCGATCGTGGCCTCGGCCGGGACGGGCCTGGCCCTGCTGCCCTGGCTGGGCGTGGAGAACAGCATCCGCCTGGCGATCGGGGTCAACCTCCTGGCTGCCGCAGTGGGCCTGGCGGGTGCCGACGCTCGGATTCGCCGGGCCCTGGCGCTCGCGCTGGCAGTCGTCCTGGGGCTGGCCCTGGCCATCCCTCCGTGGAGGGAGCAGGTCATGGTCAGCGGCCCCGCCATCTACGCCTCGGTCTTGGAGAAGGCGGGTATCGCCGCCCCCGAAGCCCCCGGGGACGTGCTTTTCTATCGGGACGGATCCGACAGCACCGTCAGCGTCCACCGGGCCGGCGAGATCCTCTACCTGCGCGTGAACGGGAAGACGGATGCCTCGACGGTTCGGACGGACATGGCCACCCAGTCCATGCTCGGGCACCTTCCCATGCTGGCCCACCCCCAGGCCCGGAGAGCCCTGGTCATCGGTCTGGGTAGCGGCATCACCGGAGGGGCCTTCACCCTGTATCCCGGCCTGGACCATCTGGACGTGGCCGAGATCGAACCCGCCATGGTCCAGGCGGCCGAGTACTTCGCCCCCTGGAACCGGGAGGTCCTGAAGAACCCCAAGGTTCATCTGCGGCTGAACGATGGGCGCAACGTCCTGATGGAGTCCGCCCCCTACGACGTCCTGAGCATCGAACCATCAAACCCCTGGATCTCGGGAATCGCCTCCCTGTACACCCGGGAGTTCTACGAGGTCTGCCAGGATCGGTTGACTCCGGACGGCATCCTGTGCCAGTGGATCCACCTGCGAGCCCTCCAGGAAGAGGATCTCAAGATGGTGATCGCAACCTTTGCAGAGGTCTTCCCTCGCGGCCAGGTCTGGATGGGTGCCGCCAAGGACCTCCTGCTTCTCGGCTGGAAGGGAGAGGGCCCCGCCTCCCATCTGCCGCAGCGTCTGGAAAGCGTCTGGCGCCAGATGCCCGAGGTCCGCGCCGACCTGCAGGCGATGGGCGTGGCCACCCCCCTGGCCTTCTATGGACGCTACGTGTGTGACCTGGAGGATCTCCGGTCCTGGCGGGCCGGAGCCCGGCTCAACACCGATGACCTGCCCTTGCTGGAGTACCGCGCTCCCCGAAACCTCTATCGGTCCGAGCAGGACCTGGGGCTTCGCAGGTCCCTCATGCAGTACCGCCGAGGTCTTCTGCCAGCAGGAACCGACCTGCAATCCCACGAGCGGAACCTGGCCCCCCTCATGGCCGAGACGGCCCGGGCCAATCGGGACCCCGAGCTGGAAGCCTGGCTTCTCGAACAAGCTTCGAACCCCTCGAAGTGAAGCGAAGAGCCCCAGGGGGACCCTGGGGCTCTTCGGCCTTCGAGGCGGGCCGGCAGGACGCGGTCTTCTACTTGACCTCGTACTCGGCGTCCACCACTTCTCCCTCGACGGGGCCCTGTTGAGGCTGCGTCCCGGCTCCTTCAGTCGCCGGGCCGGTCCCTCCGGCCTGCCCATAGAGGTGTTCACCGATCCCCTGGGCCGCCTGGGCCAGTTGTTCCATCGCGGACTGCAGCTCGCTGCGGTCCAGGGTCGAGGCCTCCAGAACCTTCTTCACGCGGTCCCGACCGGCTTCAATCCTGGCCTTGAGGTCTGCGGGAACCTTGTCCCCGGCGTCGCGCAGGGCCTTCTCGGTGGTGTAGACCAGACTGTCGGCCTGGTTGCGCAGTTCGATCTCCTCGCGGCGACGCTTGTCTTCGGCAGCGTGGGAGTCGGCGTCGCGGACCATCTTCTCGACCTCGTCCTTGGTCAGGTTGGTCGAGGCCGTGATGGTGATCTTCTGGCTCTTGCCGCTGGCCTTGTCGGTGGCGGCCACGTTCAGGATCCCATTGGAGTCGATCTCGAAGGTGACCTCGATCTGGGGGACCCCACGCGGGGCCGGCGGGATCTCGGTCAGCTTGAACTGCCCCAGGGACTTGTTGTCCCGGGCGAACTCGCGCTCGCCTTGCAGCACGTGGATCTCCACCTGGGTCTGCATGTCCGCGGCGGTGGTGAAGGTCTCGCTCTTCTTGGTCGGAATGGCCGTGTTGCGCTCGATCAGCCGGGTCATCACCCCGCCCAGGGTCTCGACCCCCAGGGACAGCGGCGTGACGTCGACCAGGACCACGTCCTTGACCTCACCGGAAAGCACGGCCCCCTGGATCGCGGCCCCCATGCCCACGCACTCGTCGGGGTTGATGTCCTTGGAGGGCTCCTTGCCGAAGAACTCGCGGACGAAATCGTAGACCTGAGGCATGCGGGTCGAGCCGCCGACCAGCAGGACCCGATCGATCTCGCCCTTGCTCAGCTTGGAGTCTTCCATCGCCCGACGGCAGGGCTGCTTGCAGCGGTCCAACAGGTCGTGGGTCAGCTCTTCGAACCGGGCCCGGGTCAGGGTCACGTCCAGGTGCTTGGGCCCCGAGGCATCCGCGGTGATGAACGGCAGGTTGATGTTGGCCTGGAAGACCTGCGACAGCTCGATCTTGGCCTTCTCGCAGGCGTCCTTGAGGCGCTGGGCGGCCATCTTGTCCTGGCGCAGGTCGATCCCATGCTCGCGCTTGAACTCGTCAGCCACGTAGTCCATGATGCGCCGGTCCCAGTCGTCGCCGCCGAGCCGGGTATCTCCCGCGGTCGCCTTGACCTCGAAGACGCCCTCGCCGATCTCCAGGATCGACACGTCGAAGGTTCCGCCGCCGAGGTCGAAGACGGCAACCGTCAGCGTCTCGTGCTGCTTGTCCAGCCCATAGGCCAGCGCCGCGGCGGTCGGCTCGTTGATGATGCGCTTGACCTCGAAGCCGGCGATGGTGCCCGCGTTCTTGGTCGCCTGGCGCTGGGAGTCGTTGAAGTAGGCGGGAACCGTGATCACCGCCTCCTTGATGTCCTCGCCCAGGTAGGCCTCGGCATCCCGCTTCAACTTCTGCAGGACCATCGCCGAGATCTCTTCTGGAGAGTATGGCTTGCCATCGATGTTCACGCGATGGTCGGTACCCATCTCCCTCTTGATGGAGGTGATGGTTCGATCCGGGTTGCTGACGGCCTGGCGCTTGGCCAGCTCGCCGACAAGCCTCTCTCCGGTCTTCGAGAAGCCGACCACCGACGGGGTGGTGCGACTGCCTTCCGCATTGGCGATGACCGTAGGCTTCCCGCCTTCCATGAGGGCCACCACCGAATTGGTCGTGCCCAGGTCGATGCCGACGATCTTGCCCATACCTGTCGTCTCCTTCTGCCGTGCCGTGGAGGCACGCGATTGATGTCTTCCTCCTGATCCTAGTGGAACGGCATTTGATGGGTGCATGTCCTTCGTTAGAGTATCGTTAGAGGCCCCGCGCGGGCCCAACCCGGGACTCGCAGGCGTCTGCCCTCGAACGGCGAATCCCCTCCCGCATCCGACCGTCGGGAGCCCCGACGCGTCCGACCCCAGACCGACGAGGTAGCGATCGCCATGAAGAAAGCCCTGGCCTGCATCCTGATGCTCGCAGCCCTGCTGGGGGCGACGGCGAGCTCCGCTGGAGCGGATCAGGGCAGGTTGACCCGAACCGAGGTGGCCCGGCTTCTGGGGGACCGGCTCTTTGCCTTGGAGGATGGCAGCATCGCCGTGGAACGCGGACAGGTCTTCCTGATGGCCCGGGATCGCCGAACCCGACAACTGGAGTGGTTCCTCCTGGACCCGAAGGCGCCCCGAATCCTGCGTCAAGGCAAGGTCCCCTTCCAGGTCTACCAGGGAGTCGCTGTCTCGCCCGACGCCCAGACGGCGGTCGTGCAGGCCCGCTTCCCCACCTCGCTGTGGGTCCTCTCCCTGACGGAAGGGCGCTGGGCCTGCGCCCAGACCAACAACAACCCCGGACGCCTGGCCCTGACCTCGCTCTCCAGCCTGGTCTACACCGACTCCGGCCACGCCTGGAGCATGATGGATCGGCACGATGCCCAAGGATACGTGGTCGACTCGGTCCTGGTGCGCTTCGCCACCCGCCCCTTCACCCTGACCAGCCAGATTTCGCTGCGCGACCTGCTGGGAAGAGCCCTCCAGGTGACATCCGCCGTCGGCCAGGACTACCAGATCAACCTGGTGCGCTTCGGCAAGGACGGGAGTTGTCTTTTCGTCCTGCAATCGCCCGCCTCGCGAAGCTCCCGCTACCTTTTGCGCCGCAACCCGGACGGGAACCTGAAGGTGCTGGACAAGAGCGAGTTTGGCATGATCCCCCTGGACTACGACCCTGCCAGCGACCGGATCCTGTATCGGACCGTCCAGGCGGGGGGACCGGTCCTGGCCATGCTCTCCAAGGGGCTCCGCTCCATCGTCTCCAGCCGCCCGTTGGTGGGCGCGGCACTGCTCGACGCCACAAGGATCGCCACGATCGCCGTGGCCGAGAATCAACTCGAGATCTCGGCTGGCGTCCCGGGGACTCCCCTGCGCAAGGTCCAGACCGTCACTGGAACCTATCGGGCGGCCTTCCTGCGCCATGCCCCTCGGCTGGTCTTGTGGAACGCCCGCGAAATCCGCACGGTGGATCTGGGCGAGTGAACGCCTTCTCGGATTTGTAAACGGACCGCGGCAGAATCGACCTTCATTGTTAACATCCGGTCTACCGACGTTCATCCGACCCGGTGGTATGCTGGAACCAAGATCGAGCACCGGCTTCGAATGGAGGGTTTCCTGGGATGAAGAGATTCTTGGGCTGCTTGGCCCTGGCGGGAGCCTTGACGTTCGCATCGGGAACCATCGCCCGGGCCGGAGTGGTCGGGGACGAGTCGGGTGGCAGCCCGACCGATCCGACCAGCACCACCGTCATCCAGACGACGACCAAGAAGCACTTCAGCGACGACGTCCATCGCGTGGTTCGGGGCTACGCCAAGGTCCGTCTGGCTCCCAACTTCCTGGACAACGACTGGGATCGGGGTAGCCTGGCCGGCCTGACGGCCTCGGAGAGAGCCTACCTCAAGACGGTTTCAGGCCTGGACAACGGGTCCTGGTACTATATCGACCTGACCGGTCAGACCGTCCAGACCAACAGCGGCTTCACCAATTCGGACTATGCCCAGACTGGCGAGAAGACCGACCGGGTCACCTCGGTCATCCGCGTCGACGGCGGGACTCTCACGGTCCATCAGGATACCCGCAACATCTACCTGGAGCGGGACGTGTATCAACTGGTGGCCGACGTTTTTGACAACTCCCCCCTGGTCCTGGACCTGAACCGGGATGGGAAGCTGGATGTGGCCCGCAACGAATGGCGCCCACACGCTCCCGAATTCTACGTCGAGTCGGCCCGCTTCTTCGACATCACCGGGGACGGGACTCCCGACTTCACCGAGTGGAAGACCCTGGGAGCGCAGGATGGAATCCTGGTCCGTCCCGAGAACGGGAAGGTCGAGAATGCCCTGCAGCTTTTCGGCACCGCAGGCGGGTACAAGCATGGCTTCGAGAAGCTGAGCCTGGTCCAGGATGCCAACCAGGACGGCTGGATCGAGGGAGCCGAACTGGAAGGCCTGTTCCTCTGGGTCGATGCCAACTCCGATGGGACGATGCAACCCGCCGAGATGCGCACCCTGGGCGAGTATGGAATCGTGCGGATCTCGACCGACCACGACAACTTCGTGGGCCGCTTCATCACCCGCGACGGGGGTGAACAGGTGATGTGGGACTGGTGGCCGGCCACCAAGGAGACCCGGCGCTTCCGGGCTCACTAGACGACCTTCTCCCCTGCCCCGACCGCCGCAGCCCTCCCGCTGCGGCGATTTGTTTTTCGCCCCCGGGGAGGGTCGACGCGACGCGCAGGAGAACCTCCCCCGCCCATGGCCAGGTCGTCCCGCTCCTCCCCGGCTCCCGTCCTTGCAAGTCCCCCCCCCGCGCCCTCGGTGCGCTCTGCCCTGACCGCAGCCCTGGGTTTGGGATTGGGAATCCTCCTGGTCTACGTTCGCACCCTGGCCCCAGATGTGGTGGCCGGAGATGGCGCAGACCTGCAGACCGCCGCAGGCCTTCCGGGTATCGCCCACCCTCCGGGGTACCCCCTCTTCACGATGCTGGGCTGGCTCTTCTCCCGCTTTTCGGACTCGCCGGCGTGGAGCGTGAACCTGCTGACCGCCGTGTGCGGAGCGATGGCCGCCGGGGTCCTCACGTGGCTGGTCGCTGATTTGACCGGCCTGTGGGCAGCCGGCCTGGTGGCCGGTGCCTGCCTGGGTCTGGCTCCGCTGTGCTGGCAGCACGCCGTGGCAGCCGAGGTCTTCACCCTGAACAACCTCCTGGCCGCCGTGTTGTTGGCGTTGGGGCTGCGCTTGTCCAGGCGGCCAGATGCTGCGACCCTGGTCGGCCTGGCGGGGGTCTTGGGCTTGAGCCTCTCCCACCACCACACGGTCGTGCTGATCGTTCCCGGGCTGGCCTGGCTGGCCTGGCCGGCCCGCCACCTGCTCCGCGGTCGAACCCTGGCTCTGGCCGTGGCTGCGCTGGGCACGGGCCTGCTGCCCTACCTCTACCCGCTGATCCGTGCCCAGGACAACCCTGGCCTGAACTGGGACGACCCGCGCAACCTGGGGGCTCTCTGGCACCTCTTCCGCCGGGCCGACTACGGCAGCTTGTCGCTGCTTCCCGAATCGGTCCGCGGACTCTTCCAGGAGGCCTCCCCCCTGGACCAACTGCCCGTCTACCTGCAGACCATGCTGGGGGGAAGTCATCTGGTGGTCGCCGGGCTGATCTTGGCCGGCGCGTGGTGGCTGGCCCGACGCGACCATCGGGCCCTGGGAGCCCTCCTCGGGGTCTGGTTCGTGAGCGGTCCAGCCTTCCTGATGTATGCCCGCTATCCCCTGGAGGACCCGTTCTGGGTCGGCGTCGTCCAGAGGTTCTACCTGCTCCCCCACGTGGCGCTGTCGATCCTGGCGGGATGCAGCGTGGCCTGGGCGGGACGGCGTCGGGCCCTGCCGGTGGGGCTGGCCCTGACGGCACTCGTGGCAGGGCTGGGCTTCGCGCACCTCCCTGAGGTGGACCACTCCCAGGACACGGTGGCCCGGGACTACGTCGAAAACCTGCTCCAGGGAGTTCCCCAGGACGCCCTGCTGCTGACCTCGGGAGACGCCCCGGGGATGCTCCTGGAATACGTCCGGTACGTCGAAGGGCGACGGACCGACCTGGTGATCCTCGATCAGGACAAGCTGGCCTACCCCTGGTATGTCGATTCCAAGCGCCGGGAACACCCCTCGGTGGTGTTCCCCTGGAAGCGCCTGGACGGGGAGACGGCTCTTCTGGCCGACCTGGTGGCCGCCAACTACGGAACCCGTCCCATCCTGCTATGGGACTTCATCGACCCCTCCCTCACGGGTCGCTTCCGTCTCTTGCCGGCAGGGTTGACCCAGCGGGTGGCCGACCCTGGCGAGGACCCGGATCCGGCCAGAATCGCAGACCAGATCGTCGCCCTCTGGGAGTCCTACAACCGTCGAACCCTCCAACGCTCGTGGCCGCCGCGCAGCTTCAACCACCTGCTCACATCCTTCTACGGGTTTCCCTTCTACTCGGTTGGGTTTGAATTCGAACGCAGGGGGCGACTCGACGAGGCCGCCGGATTCTACCGACGCGCCATCGAGGCTGCGGGCAACTACGCGCCTCCCTACCGCCGACTGGGCCTTCTCCTGGCCGGCCAGGGACACACCGCCGAGGCCCGCCGCAGCCTGGAAGGCTACCTGCAGGTCGAACCCCGGGCACGGGACCGCGACCAGGTTCGGCGCGTGTTGCAGGAGCTCGGAGGAGCAATCAGCCGACCCAGGCCATCAGCTTCCAGGCCAGGCTGACGGTCAGCATCAGCACCAGGACCATCCCTGCCAGCAGGAGGCGCACCACGGTTCCCAGCGCCCGGGTCATCTCGATCCGAGCCAGCGCCGCCATGTCTTGGGAAACCTTCTCCAGGCGGGCGGGAAGGTTTCCTTCCTCTTCCCCCTGCGCGATCTCGGACAGGACATCCTCCGGGAAGACCCCGGTCTCGGTCAGGGCCTCCCGAACCGGTCTGCCCTGAGCGGAACCCTCGGCGGCGCAGGCCAGGCGACGCCCCTGCCGGATGCTGCCCGTGCAGCAAGCCGCCAGGCGAAGTGCCAGGTGAACCTGCAGCCCCGCCTCCAGCAAAGGGCCCAGTGAGCGGAGGAAGCGCGCCGCAGCGCGCAGGCGGAGGGCTGGCCCCAGAACCGGGATGGACTCCAGGAACAGTTCCTGCTGGACCCGGAAGAAAGGGACCAGCCCCGTCAAACGCACCAGCATGGCCAGCAATCCCGCCAGGGCCGCGGCCAAGACGACGCTGCCCCCCAGGGCAATCCCGAACTCGCGCAGTCCTTCCGATTGCAGGGCGGGGACCAACAAGAGGATGGTCAGTCCAAAAAGGAGCAGACCTCCCCAGAACAGCCGACGAGCCAAGCTCCGACGCCAGGCCAGGGACTCGGCCAGCGAATCCGCCAGGACCTGCAGCTCGGCCGCCAGGGTCCCGGCTTCCTCACCGGCCCCGACCAGACCGGTCTCGTAATGGTCGAAAGTTCCCGGGAAGCGGGCCAGGGCTTCTCCCAGGTCCCGGCCGGAACGCACCACGAAGGCCAGGTAGGGGGCCAGATGCGGCAGCGCCAAGGCAGCGGCCTCAGCCACGGCCAGCAGGATCGACTCCCCCTTTTCCAGGCGCTTCGAGAGTTCTTCGAAGAAACGGACGCGGGCCGCCAGCGAGCCCCCCCGCAACAGGTCCCGCAAGCGCAAGCACACGGGAACACGCCCCCCGGTGACCCCCACCGGGGCAGGCGCCTCCACCGGAGGCGGCGCGTTCTTCCGTTGTTCCTCTTCCTCGGCCAGCAGGGCCAGAGGAATCCACTGCAGGGTGACCTTGCTGCCGACCTCCAGCTTGTCTCGGGGATCCAGCAGCGTCGTATCGGGGACGACCTGACCGTTGAGCAGGGTGGTGTTGCTCTTGGATAGATGCATCAGCATCGGGACGCCGTCGAACCAGTCCAAGGCTGCATGGTAGCGGGAAACCGAGCGTTCCCCCAACTGGACCTCACATGCCGGCGAACGACCGATCAGGCTTCGCTTGTGGTACAGGGGATAACGGGTTCCCGGCCGGGGCCCCCTGGTCACCTCGAGGTAACCCATCAAGGTGGTCTCGCCGTGGGCGCGGCCCTGGGCCTCGGACGAGACGTAACGCACTTCGACGAGCAGATTGCCCAGTTGGATCCGGGACCCGGGCTCCAGGCGGATGCTGGAAGTGGCCGGTTGACCATCGACCCGAACCGGACTGGTCAGGGAGCGATTGGACAGCTCATAGGCTCCCCCGGGGATCTTCGTCAGGACCGCATGAACGCGCGAGACAGAAGGTTCCTCAAACTCGATGGCACCCTCGACGCCGGCCCCAGGTCGCCCCAGAGTCACGCAAGATCCCTCGAGGGGGATGATCCTGCCCAGGTCCTTCCCCTCGATGACAACCAGTTGATATCCGCCCACGGCATGCAGACAGTTCGGTTCGAGCCCGGGGGGACCTCCCGAAGACGGCCTGCCCCCAACGGAATCCCCCCAGCGAAGGGCGGTTCGGCTTCATTCCGACGTGGTCAGCCGCTGACGGCGCAGCAGTCCCGGGCGACTCCGCAGGCGGTGGGCCCACATCACCGTGCGCACCGCTCCGTCCTGGGTCAGGATCACCGTCGCTCCGCGCAGGCGGTCGGCCAGCCTGGCGCAGGGGGTGCCTCGAAGGCTGCGATCGCGGATCTCGAAGACCACGTCTCCGTGGCAGTCTCGGCGATGGCCGCAGGCCAGGACCAGCTCGATGAGCTCCCGCCCGATTCCCCTCTGTCGGCTTCGAATACTGGAGTGTCGCGTCATCCTCAACATCCTTCCAGCTCCCTTCCCCGCCATGATGAGGCCGCTCGGTGCCAGGACGTGTCACCGAGCGGGCTGAACGACCTCGCGAACCGGCTCTGCGAGCCGACGGAGGGGGGCCAGAAGCCGGGGCGAATCCTCCCACGTGCCAAACCAACAGGCGGAAACCCTCCTGAGCAGACTTCAGGGCCTCCACCTGGACCCGGATGGCGGGCTGATTCGACTGATCCTCCTTTCATTGGCCCTCTTTGCGGCCTTCCTGGTCTTCAGAAACCTCTTGTCCAGGCTCCTGGTCCGGACGGTCGCCGACGGCGACCGACGCTACCTGATCTCCAAGACCCTCAGTGGCCTGCTGAGCTTGGTCTTCCTGGCGAGCCTGGGATGGATCTGGCTGGCGGGCGGGTATGACATGGCGGCGTTCCTGGGCCTGCTCTCGGCGGGCCTGGCCTTCGTCCTCCGAGAGCCATCTGTGATCGGTTTGCGACCTAAATATTCTATGGTCACATAGATTATCTGACGCTGGTGGGCTCGGAGGCGACCCTGGCAACTTGAAGGTCCCTCAATGAAGAGTGGCCAATG
>Ga0334896_1001910_pt1 | contig 15945 bp, 12 predicted proteins | sample GraSluR3_MG_8_FD_207734 | JGI IMG/M metagenome (GOLD analysis project Ga0334896, IMG submission 207734) | Sludge microbial communities from methane-producing bioreactor in Wageningen University, Netherlands - Granular Sludge_27_06-R3 | ecosystem: Engineered > Bioreactor > Anaerobic >... | reverse complement strand
CATCGAGATAGGTGCGGAACTCGGACTCCTGGCCCGAAGGCGAATTCACCGAGATTAGATCGATCATAACGGAAGCAGTTTTCTCTGCAAGCGATATAGGCATGGATTCCTCCTGAAGTATGGCTTCTGAGCATACCATACCACCATTGGTTGTTCCAAGTCTCTAGACTATTAGTGGTTGCTCGCTTATGGTAGAGGGTAAGACTTTTTATTAGATGGTGGTGAGCATATGATTACTTTCACTCGGGACGAACGTCGAGTTCTTGATGGATGTCTGCAAAAACTGAAACAAGAAGACTCTTCGTTCTCCTCGCTGGTGGAGTCTCAGGTGGCCGATCTTGAGCAACTGGCAGCAATCGTAGATCGCGCCCCATCGCCTTCGGTGGATCTCATGAAGGGAGAAGGGGAGCGGTCGATCGGATCATTAGCCCATAAACTATGTAGCCACGGTCTCGATCATATCATCAATCTCCCATCTAAAGCCGTGTTGGGTCACGGCTTCACCGTGATGAAGCTTCATGTCTTCGGATTTCTCAGCAAGATAGCGAAGACATCCGAAGAGCTCGCCGAATTGAGATCGAGTATCGACAAAGAGTACAACGATCTCCTGTTCACGCTCATGGCCGAAGACCTCTATACTTCGCTTGTGTCAAAGCAGGATATCGACGCTCCCTGGGTACAGGAGGCTGCACACGAACTGATCACCATGTGGGATCATAGAACCAGTGGATACCTCGAAACCTTCGCACTGGCAATCAGGGAACTCTGGCACGTAAGACATGCGATCGTCCCCGTTCTCGGAACCCTGTTGGGAACCATGGAGATCATGAGACTAAACTCAATGCTCCCACCGGTCTGGTTGGATTTCATAGGCAATGCATCGGATTCCGATTCCATGGTCTTCGCCTTGGAGGAGTTCATCTTCGACCTTCGATACGAGGAGCTTGCTTTGCTCAGGGAGAAGATGAAACAGGAACATATTACGATCATTGACCGGAACGCAGCATGGCTCATGCTAGAGAAATATGAGGCGGATCCGGTCGAAGTGAACCCTGCTCTGGCGCTCTACAAGAGCTTCATGGATCGGCAGAGCATGGCAAAGAAGCGGGCTGTAAGGGGCGATAGTGGCCCAAAACGATCATTGGAAGAGTATTTTGTGATCTATCTGCTCTCCAGCGAGCATCATGTTCCAAAAGATATTGGATATGACAAGTAAGAGCCCGCTCCCTCTTGGCATAACGGGACACTCCGAGTACACTTGTCGGGAAATCTGAAAAAAGTCGAAGGAGTGCCCAGCCAATGCAAGAGAGAGACGGCATATACATGCCAGCCGACAGACCCCCTGTATCGAAGTGGATCCCGCTCAGCATACAGCACGTATTCGCGATGTTCGGAGCTACCGTTCTCGTGCCCATCCTTACCGGTCTGAGTGTCACCTCAGCACTGTTCACTGCGGGAACAGGAACACTTATCTATATTCTGATAACAGGAGCCAAAGTTCCTGCGTTCCTCGGTTCATCGTTCGCCTTCATTCCAGCCATCATCGGAATTGCTGCAACCTATGGCGTACCGTACGCTATGGGAGGAGCTGTCGCTGCCGGCATATTCTATGGAATTATCGCCACCATCATTCGAGCATCGGGCCTTACTTGGGTCAAGAAGGCATTACCTCCAGTCGTGATAGGTTCGGTAATCATCGTCATCGGTTTGAGTCTGGCTCCCACAGCCATCGATATGGCCATGAACGATGCATCGGGCAATTACAGTCTCGTGTATCTCTCGATGGCCGTCGTCACCCTTGCCGCCACCGTGGTGGCAAACATCTTCCTCAAGGGATTCTTCAGCATTATTCCCATACTCATTGGACTGGTCTTCGGGTATCTGTTCACACTTGTCATGGGCTTTGTGTTTCCCCTCTACGCACTGATCGATTTCAGTGGTGTCCAAGAGGCTGCCTGGATGGGCCTTCCGCAGTTCCAGGTTCCGAAGTTCAACGTTGTAGCTATGGTGACTTTCATCATAGTTTCACTTGCGACCATGGCTGAGCACTTGGGAGACACGGTAACTTTGGGAAATGTCGTAGGGAAAGACTTTACGCAGAACCCAGGACTGCACAGAACTCTCGCCGGTGATGGTGTGGCGACCGCATGGGCAGCTTTCTGGGGAGGACCGCCAAACACTACATATGGAGAGAATATAGGTGTTATGGCAATAACTCGCGTATATAGTGTCTGGGTCATAGGTGGTGCAGCGGTGGTTGCTACCATCCTCTCCTTCTTCCCTAAGGTCGGCGCACTGATTCAAACGATTCCTACTCCGGTTATCGGAGGAATTTCGATGTTGTTGTTCGGTATCATCGCTTCGAGCGGTATGCGAAACCTCGTGGAAAGTGGCGTGGATTACAAAGATAAGCGGAATCTGATCATCTCCTCGGTCATTCTCGTCATTGGAATAGGTGGAGGCTTGGTAGCATTCCCTATCGGTGGTGGACTTGAGTTCCAGATGGGTGGTGTAGCCCTTGCAACGCTTATCGGTATCGTATTGAACTTGGTCATTCCCAAGACTGTGCCGTAACGTAGAGAGTATGATGGATTATACACTTGTACAATCGGACGCAGCTCTGCGATCGTTGATTCAGCGATGGAACAGCGAACAGGTCTCCTCCATAGCCATGGACTTCGAAGGTGAATACAACCTCCATATCTATGGGGAGCATCTGTGCCTTATTCAGATCAATGATGGCTCGCACTACTATCTGATCGATCCGTTTCGGGTATCGAAAGAGTCCATCAAGGAGCTCCTCGAGTCTCAGTACATCGAGAAGATCATGTTCGACTGTACAAGTGATGCCGCTCTGGTGAGAAAGCAGTATGGCATAACGTTGACCCATGTGTTCGACTTGCGCATCGCCGCGCAACTGCTTGGATTCAATGGAAACCTGACCAAGCTTATGGAGGCGTATCTCGGAATTCCGTCGACTACGGGCAAGAAGGGCAACCAGACGGCGAATTGGCTAATTCGCCCATTGAAGCAGAAGCTGATTTCTTATGCTCTAAGTGATGTTGAACACTTGTTCGAGCTGAAAGATGCGCTCATACGTGCATTGGAGAAGCAGAATCTCACCGAACGGAATCGAGAGCTGCAAGCAAGTGCAGCACTTCCCAAAGGTCCCGATCGACCAGGATGGGAGAAGTTGCCCGGTTATCGCTACCTGTCGCCAGAGCAGCGGGTGTACCTCCGCTGGTTCTTCGAGGCAAGGGACATGCTTGCTAGGAAGTTGAACAAGCCAGCGTTTCAGGTTCTGGACAAGCGCGTACTCGTATCTCTGGCAAAGAATCCACCCCAGAGCGTAGAAGAGTTCCGTGTCCAGGCACCGCACCGAAGCAACGACATTGAGCGAGATCTCGTGGCACTCCTTATGGTTGCCAGAGATGGGGCTGTCAGTGAGCTGGCCGAGTCTACGCGAAAGAGTTGATTACCCCTTCTTATAGGCAGTCTTCTCCAACGGGAGTTTGGTTCTGAACTCATGGTCGAACCGGTAGTATGCGTTCTGCACTGCTGGAGCCGTGGCGATAGTGCTCAACTCCCCGATTCCTTTCGCTCCATACGCCTCAGATGATACTTGGTCGCCTTTCACCATATATGTCTCAATGACCGGGGCTTCGGTGGCTCGAAATAGTCCGAGCGTACCGTATTTCACCTTTGGATACCCTGCTTCAATAGGATAGTTCTCTGTGAGCGCGTATCCGAGACCCATGACGACACCACCTTCAACCTGTCCCTCGATAGCAGTGGGATTCACTACCGTGCCAACATCGACTGCAGCCGTCACCTTGACCACCTTTCCCTGGTCATCGAGTTCTACGACCTGCGTCGAATAGCTATAGGCTATATGACTCTTTGGATTGGGTTTCGTAGATCCCATTGGGTCGGTTATCGCAATGAATTCGTCATAGTACTCAGTTCCGTTGAGAGCACCGAGCGATCCTGCATCGGAAAGAGCACTCTTCAATTTGAGCGCGACACGACGAATTGCCTCCCCTGTGATCACCGTCTGTCTCGAGGCCGTGCTGGTCCCAGCATCGGGAGTCCTCCTAGTATCTGCCGGCTCGCAGAAGGTTTGTTCAGGTGAGATCCCAACAGTTTCACATACCAGCTGGGTGGCAACGGTGGCCAACCCTTGTCCCATGCAGGCTGCCGAGGTACGAATATGGACAATGCCCTCCTCAACGGAGAGGGTGCATCGCCCAATATCGGGAACACCCACACCAAAGCCACTGTTCTTGAACGCACAGGCAATGCCCGTACGGCCATGTGCTTCGAATGCCGGTTTGACGGCAAGTAGACACTTGTCCAGTGCGGTGTTCGGATCGGCAATCTGACCGTTTGGCAGTGATTGTCCCGGCCGTATAGCATTAATAAATCGAATTTCCCATGGAGATATTCCCACCTGTTCAGCGAGCAGATTCAGCGTGTTTTCCATGGCGAAACAGCTTTGGGTTACGCCGAAACCACGAAAAGCTCCTCCGGGTACGTTATTCGTATAGACGGCTTTTCCGAGAACATCGACGTCATGAAAGTTGTATGGACCAGCAGCATGTGTACAGGCTCGTTGTAAGACAGGGCCTCCTAGCGAGGCATAGGCTCCCGTATCGGCTATGAGTGTAGCTTTCATTGCGGTAAGGCGGCCTTCTGCATCGCAGGCAACGGTGAAATCCATCTCCATTGCATGCCGCTTGGGGTGGATGTTGATACTCTCCTGCCGACTGAAACGGACCTTTACCGGCTTCCCGGTGTGCCACGCCATGAGTGCTGCATGATGCTGCACACTCATATCCTCCTTTCCTCCGAAACCACCTCCGACAAGTTTTGCCTGACAGTGTACCTTCTCCCTTGGAAGGTCCAGCATGGTGGCGATCTCTCGCTGTTCGTCGTAGACCGACTGACTTGCGGTGTAGACCAACAGTCCGTCTCCTTCAGGAACAGCCAGTGCACACTCTGGTTCCATGAATGCGTGCTCAGTAAACGGGGTGCTATAGTGCTGCGTCACCACATGCGCAGATTGCGCTATCATGGTATCGGCATCGCCCCGTTTGAGCCGCTCAGTGGTAAGCACGTTTCCACCATCATGGATAGCAGGAGCATCCTCCATTAGGGCCTGCTCGGTAGTGGTTACCGGTTCCAGTACCTCGTACTCCACCAAGATGAGATCGAGAATGGCATCTAGGCTTTCACGGGTTCGTGTAGCGACCAGTGCGAGTGCATCGCCGATGTATCGAGTGGTACCACCCTCTGGAATCAAGACATCCCAGTCCTGCACGATATGGCCAATCTTGTTTTGCGGTACATCCTCTGCGAGCAATATCTTCACCGTATCGGGGTGTTGCAGAGCCTGGGAGATATCGATTCGCTTCACAATGGCTCGAGGATATGCGCTTCGTAGCGCCTTTGCATGGAGCATCCCTTCCATGTGCATGTCATCGACATAGATTCCCTTTCCAAGGGCCTTTTCAGCGGCATCTATCCGTGTGAATCGTTGTGACAGGCGGGCTTCGGCATGTTCGTGCGGAATCTCGAGATTCTCTCTGAAGAACCGGGCAGCCATGAGGATTGCCTGTTCGATCTTCACATATCCTGTACAGCGACAGATATTTCCCTTGATCGCTCTCTTTACCTGCTCTCTCGTGGGGTCGGTACTACTGTCTAGGAGCGCTTTCGCCGACATGATCATGCCAGGAGTGCAATATCCGCACTGAACAGCTCCTGCCGTGGCGAAGCAATAGCTGTAGACTTCCTGTTCTCGTGTAGAGAGTCCTTCGATGGTGATGATCGACTTCCCCTCAAGCTTCTCTGTTGGTAACAGGCAAGAGCGTAAAGCTTTGCCATCTATTATCACAGTGCAGGTACCACAAGCTCCTTCACTGCAACCATCTTTGGCTCCGGTGAGACCGAGATTCTCTCGAAGAAATGGTAGTAGCTTCTTGTTGATTTCCGTCTGGATGCGTTTCCCATTCACAAAGAATGTATACACGAAGGGCCCCCCATAAGCGTTAGCTGCCACCAGATGTCCAGTGAATTCTATAAACCGGAAGGCCACGAAGTCTCCCCTGAAACACGCTGGTGATCTGTCAATGATTAGCCGCTTAGTACCTGCATCCCTGCGTGCTACAGAGGCTTGCTTTCGGTTATCTGCTCGCGCAGTTTCGATGCAACTGACTGTGATACTATCATCGTCTTCAATTCTATCTGACAGGGGGTATTTGTCAATGCTTTTTCAAGAAAAGTGTTGCAAAAGCGTGCATTGAGTCGCCATGGTTGCAAGACTCCACAAGGACTGTAATACTGTGAATGATAGGAGAGGACGATATGCAAATCACTTTGAAGAAAGAGGATATTCTCAATCGTCTTGTGAGTGTCCACACGCTGTCACAGCGAAGCTCCGTCTTTGCTATATCATCGGTTGTCCGAGTGATCGGTTTTCATACCCCTGCACAGGATACACTCGACAGGCAACTCGCATCGAGGATTACAGGATATGTTCAACAGGATGCAGAGCGATTGCTCAATGAGCATAAACTGGTTCGCATGTACGATGTTCGAGGTAAGGCCATGACCATATGCCCCCATGATCGATTCATGTATCAGGAAGCGCTCGTACCCTCGGATGAACAGGACATTCGATTCATAGTAGGAAATGCTGCATCTCTACTGACTTCTCTCGATATGTCGGCATTGGATCTTATGCACCTTATCGCCAATTTGCTGCCTCGGGCACTGGAACACGGTCCTCTGTCAGAGGCTCTACTAATCGAACAGCTTGCAGAACTCGTCTCTGAGTATCACGTTCCGGGCGATCGAGAAGTATGGGCATGGCCATCTCCGATTGAACACGAAACTCTCGGTGAGACCCTTGTTCGTGTGCTGCTACCAGGGGCTTCCCTCTCTGTTCCGATTATGCTCGTTTCCGACCCAAAAAGCTCTGGATATCTACTTGCTTTAACTACACCAGAGACAGATCTGAACAACGTAACGAACGAGGAGCACTTTACATACAGATATCTTCATGCTTACGGACCGTCGGACTGCAAGGAGTTTGCCCTGTGGGCCGGAATCTCGATCTCACACGCCGAGCGTCTCTGGAATCTGCTCGATCCATCCAAGCTCATACAGGTGAGTTGGGAAGACAAACCAGCTTGGATGCTTGTCTCCGATCTGGAGCATCTGGAGTCTATCGAGCCACCAACTGGCCTCAGGCTCATCGATGCATACGATCCTTTTCTCCAGCTACCCAAGAGGAGTCTCCTTATCCATGGGAAGCGGCAACATACTCACTTTTTTCGCTCCGATGTGAAGCGAGGGATGGTTCTCTCCGATGGTCGGTGTGTGGCAAGCTGGCGAATGAAGTGTGTGAAACAGTACAGTTCGTTCGTCGTGGAGGATATTGGTGAGCCACTGGAGCGAGTGGCTGTGGAGGAGTTGGAACAGGAGGCATATACTATGACTCAAGCTACCGGAACACAGTTTAGCGGTCTCACGGTAGAGTAGCTATGACAAACCTCCCGCCACTGATTTGACAGGAGGTCGTTCTGGAGGTGGGAATCGGTCTGGTCAGGTTCGCATTTCCCTGTTGAAGGGTTTTCCCAGCGCTGTGGGTCCCATGAGCAGACTTTTCTTCGAAAATGCAAGGACAATGATAACCAACAGGTAGGGGAGCATGACGAGGAACTCGTACGGGAAGTCGATCCCGAGGCCCTGAATCGCTAGCTGCAGTGCTTGTGCAAGTGTGAACAGCAAGGCTCCGCCCATGATCTTCACCGGGTGCCAATGTCCGAAGTAGACGAGTGCCACAGCAATGAATCCACGCCCGGCGATAATCTCATCGCTGAACATCTTGGCCTGGCAAAGACTAAGATATGCACCCGCCAAGCCGGCTAACGCCCCACCGAGTGCTAGTGCTTGGAACCGTACCCGGTTCACCTGAATGCCTATGGAATCGGCTGCTCTTGGTTGTGTCCCCACTGCTCGGACACGGAGGCCCCATGGAGTCTTGAACAACACGTACCACGAGAGCGGAACCAAGAGGAAAGCCACATAGACCAGAGGGTTGTGGTTGAAAAACAACGGACCCAGAATCGGTATGTTGGAGAGCCCTGGAATTGGAGCTGTGTTGATACCCGGGATACTCTGTGTTCCTCCGACGAAGTGTCGGAAGAGTGTTCCTGCGGTCCCTACACCAAACATCTGCATGCCGATTCCGGCAATACCTTGAGGGGCTCTGAACGTGACGACCACGAGTCCAAAGAAGAGCCCTAACAACGCTCCGACACCTGAGGCTAGCAGGAGTCCGAGGTAGTTGTATATTCCTGGTACATCGGCACCCTGGCCGATCGAGTAGGGGACAAGCATGCCGAGAAAGGCGCCCATGGCCATCATCCCCTCACACCCCAAATTGAAGATACCAGCTCGTTGATTGAACATCTCTCCAAGAGAGGCGATGAGCAGTGCGACCGAGAACGGAATACCGAGTGAAAGAATATTTATGACGAAGTTCATGCTTCAACCTCCTTGGAGGAGCTTTTTCCTGCGAACAACGCATTCCATCTAGCTTCTGCCCGTTGCATGAGATAGGGGTTCGCTATGATCATCTTCGTTGCGACTATCACCAGAATGATCACTCCCTGGAGCACCTGAACCATGTTTGCCGGCACCCCCACGAGCCGTTGGGTCATGTCGGCACCGTAGATCAGGAGACCAAAGAAGAATGCCGCCGGGACGATTCCCGCCGGATGCAGTCCACCAAAGAGTGCAACGACGATACCCGAGAATCCGTATCCACTGGTGACCCCTTCGATCGCTCGTCTATGGACTCCAGCGATTTCAATAGAGCCTGCAATTCCAGCAAATGCTCCCGAGATCATCATGGCTATGATGAGATATTTGGGAACATGGATTCCTCCGTATCGGGCTGCTCGTTCCGAAGCTCCTGCTGCACGCATCTTGAATCCGTATGAGGTTTTCCACAACAGAAAGAAGATGATGACTGCGAGAGCGATAGCGATGAACAGGCCGCTGTGTATTCTCGTTCCCCGAATGAATCGAGTCAAATCGAGATTTCGGCTGAGCCGCATGGATTGTGGTGTCCCGCTTCCCATGGTGAGCTCTGCAGGATCCAGCATTGGGCCTCGAAGAAAGAATGTATAGAGCTGCGCAGCAATATAGTTGAGCATCACGGTAGAGAGGAGTTCGCTGACTTCCAGCTTGGCTTTCAATGCTCCAGGGATGAATCCCCATGCCGCCCCTCCCACTGCACCGGCAAGAATGGCAAATGGAATCAGCACCCCCCGAGGAAGATTGGGAAAGGCCAGTGCGATTGCCGTGGTTGCCAGAATACCGATTGCCATTTGTCCTTCGGCTCCGATGTTGATGATCCCACTCCGATACGCCACGGTGATTCCGAGTGCTATTATGGTCAGAGGCACAGTACGCAACAGCACCTCTGTTATGCCGATCTTATTCTTCAAAGGCTCGGTGAGAATCACGAGGTAGGTCTTGAACACATCTGCCCCAATAGCCCAGAGAATGATTGCTCCCAGAAGCATTGCCGTGATTATAGCGAGGATGATGACCCCAATCCTGTACCCGGTTTTAAATCTCTTCGTCATCTTTCACTCCTGCCATGAGAATACCCAGTCTGCGTCTGCTTGCTTCGCTGCTGGGAATTACTTTCTGAATTTTTCCTTTGAAGATTACCGCTACCTGATCGGAAAGGTTCGTGATCTCCTCAAGCTCTTCTGAGATAAGGAGAATGCCGACGCCTTCGTTTCTCAGGTGTAGAAGCTGTTTGTGTATGAATTCTGCAGCTCCCATGTCCAATCCTCGTGTCGGATAGACTGCAATGAGAAACTTTGGATTGCGGGAGATCTCTCTGGCAAGAATCACTTTCTGGATGTTCCCTCCCGAGAGTGATCCTGCAGCGACATCGGTGTTCGGACTTCTGATGTCGAACTCCTTTCTCAGACGTTCGGCGGTCTGGTCGATCTCCTTCTTCTTGAGGAAAGCGTGAGAGCTGAACAGCGGAGACTCCGAATCTTTGAGAATGAAGTTCTCCTTCATTGAGAATGCGGGTACGATACCCTCGGTGTTTCTCTCCTCCGGTATGTATCCCATGCCCGAGGAGATCACATGAGCAGGGGTGTGGTTGGCGATGTCCTCACCGTCGAACAATATCTGTCCGGATTCCACTTTTCTCAGTCCATTGATTGCCTCGGCAAGTTCTCTCTGCCCGTTGCCTGATACACCTGCTAAACCTACAATCTCTCCCTTGCATACGTAGAGGGAGAGGTCGTCGAGCGCAAGGTGGCCTCTGTCACTACGCACTTTGAGATTTCTCAATTGCAGCATAGGACCGAGTGTGCAAGCCGGAGCATCGTTGTGTGGGAGTACCACTTCATGCCCGGTCATGAGCGCAGCGATGTCACTCGAGGAGTGATCGATGGTATTCCCTTGAAACACGACCTTACCATGTCGAAGGATAGCCACCTTGCTTGAAAGATCTTTCACCTCCTGCAGTTTGTGACTGATGAATACGATCGACAGCTCTTCGGACATGTTCCGCAGCAGTGCGATCAGATCGTCTGTCTCCTGAGGAGTGAGTGCGCTGGTCGGCTCGTCGAGGATCAGAAACTTCGCTCCGAGGCACAGGGTCTTCACCAGTTCCACTCGTTGCTGCTCTCCTACCGAGAGTTGCCAGATGTACGAGTCGGGATCGACGACGAGACCGTATTGCTTCGCAACTTCCTTCACCCGTTTTCGTACCGATTGAAGGTCGAGTCTCAACCCCTTCCATGCTTGTTTGTATCCGAGCGCAATATTCTCGAGGACCGTCATATTCGGTACCAGCATATACTGTTGATGAACCATGCCTATGCCATATGCGAAGGCGTCGTTGGGTGATTTGAAGTGCACTTCCTTGTCGTTGATGAATAACTTTCCTTCATCGGGGTAGTACAAACCCATGAGAATGTTCATGAGTGTGGTCTTCCCCGCTCCATTCTCTCCCACAAGAGCGAGAATCTCACCTCGCTTCATCTCCAACGAAACGTCATCGCAGGCTAGAACCCCGGGGAACCGTTTGGTGATGTGTTCAATACGTAAGCTGTCGATGGCTTTCGTCATCTGTTCCATGCAAGTCCTCCAATTCGGACCGTGTACGTGGTGTAAAAAATTCCTGCACGTCGATGTCTCTCACCGCCATGCAGGAATATATCCATTGCTACATCTTCCTGAAGCGCTATTAGTTATATTTTACGCTACTCCAGTTCACCACTGCCGGATGTCCTGCCTGGCCCTTGAATGCGTTGAGCGTTTCATTGACCTTGGCTTCGATTTCAGCAGTGATCTTCGACTTGGTCGCTTCATTGAACTTGAAGACGAATCCGTCGTTGTTGAAGTTCATGGGGATGTTCTCTCCACCGAGAACTCCTGCATCGATTTTGTCGACAAGCGTGTTGATCACGGCAGCATAGTTGTAGGAGGAGGCGCTGAGCACCTTGTATCCTTCAGGAATGCCGATCTGTGCAAGATCCTGACCCACCCACCAGATGTCCTGGTTTCGGTAGTCGGCTACAGCACGAAGTCCACCAAGAGCCTGCTGTGACGAACCGGTGAGGATATCGGCTCCGCTTCTGATCTGGGACTGAGCAACCTCGGTAGCTTTCACGAAGTCGGAAAAGCTTCCTGTGTGAGCGACCATGACATTGGCCGAAGGATTCACTTCTCTGACTCCAAGCACGAAGCCACGGTTGTACCGTGCAGCATCTCCACCATCGACAGGGCCGATCAGACCGATGATATTGCTCTTTGTGAGCATACCAGCGATCAGGCCGTTCAGGTAGCCGGTCTCTTCACTTTCGGGCATGTAGGAGAATACGTTGTCGCCAACGACTTCACTGCTGGTTCCGAATGCGAAGGAGATATCTGGGTATTCTTCTGCCATCTCGGTAATCAGGTTCTTATACTGAGCTCCATGGCCGATGATAATGTCGTACCCCTGTCCTGCATACTGCAATACTGCCGAACCGGCATCGACTGGTTTCATCTTTTCGCTGTAGCTGTATTCGATTCGACCAGGATTCTGTTCCATGGCGAGCATGATGCCATCGTGCATTGCTTGGCACCAGCCTTTGTCATCGATGGTATTTTCAATGATGAGCGCGATTTTAATGATATCGCTGTCTTCCTGTACTTCGGCCCCACCCTGAGCGAATGCCATGGTGGCAACCAGTGACAACATGATCAAGAGCATGAGATACTTCTTCATATAACCTCTCCTTGTGTGGTGTGTGATCTGTGCTCACTACAACCCGTAATTGGACTGTTTTGTACACTTCTCCACCAGTATACTAGGTGTTGCAGAGTGTTGTCAAAGACTATCGTTAGTAAATTATCCTATCATTGTTTGATGATTTGAAGTTCTGCTTATGATAGTCATGTTAAATTTATCCTTACCGTAATATATCGATAAAAGATTGCTTGATACTGAAAGGTAGTAAGTCGCATATATTTGTTATAGTATCGTGCCTGGTCTGAGACGCTCCGCATTTATCCTTCCGAAGGAGAGTCCCGTTGCAACAGCTTTAGTGAAATCTTCACCTCTATCGAGCTCCAAGGCTATCCCCGCAGTCACTGCATCGCCGCAACCGATGGTGTTCACTGGTTGTACTTGCTGTACTGGAAGCTCTTTAAATCCAGAGTCATCGTAGATCCAAACCGGATGTGCTCCTCTGGTGAGAAGGATTGCGGTTCCGTACAGAGCATGCAATTCCTTCAGTTTCGTTACGACGATCTCCTGAATTTCTGAGGAGTCCTCCTGTTCCAGTACGCGGACGCCGGGGAGAAATGTTGCCGCGAACTCGCTCAAGTTCGGTTTTATTACATCAACTTTGAAGGCAAGGCTCTCTTCGAGGTCCGTCCCTTTTACATCGAGCACTACACGTTTTCCAGCCTTTTTTGCCTCTTGTACGAACGAAGGGTAGAGGTTCTCCGAATAGCCGGGTGTTCGAGTGCCAGAGATAACGACAGTCGAAACTTCTGTAAGCGCATCGGTGAACAGCTTTCGGACAAGAGCATCTGTATCCGGAGATACCGGTTCCGGCTCTTCGACTAGTTCAGTGGTAGTAGAGTTTTCCGTGTTGATGATGGTTGTGCAGGTCCTGATCTGGCTCTTGGAGTCGGCATAGATCGTTTCGAAGCCATCTGCATCCAACATATCTAGTAGTTCTTGCCTTCTAGGACCTCCTGCATGGGTAAGATGGATGGCATGACCACCTGCTTGTGCGATGATTCGGGCTACATTCACCCCTTTTCCCGATGCATCGAGACGATAGGTACTGCACCGATTTACCTCCCCCTCGAGAAATTGATTGAAAACCATAGTTCGTTGAAACGTCGGATTAAGACAAATGACTAGTATCGAACCCATGCTAAGCCTCCACTGAGAAAGAAATGGTAATCTCTGGCCGATTCAGATTGAGCTTTCTCAGCTGAACTCCTGCCTGGTTCAGCATCCGTTTGGAGGCTATCACGTTATCGGTACCGTCATACTTGTCCGAGAGATAGACGATCTCCTTGATACCAGACTGAATGATCGCCTTTGCGCATTCATTGCACGGAAAGAGGGCGACATAGATGGAGCACCCTTTCAAATTCAATGAGATGCTGTTCAGAATGGCATTGAGCTCAGCATGACAGACATAGGGGTACTTGGTCTCTAGGTATGCTCCCTCGCGCTCCCAGGGAAGTTCATCGTCGCTACAACCGGAGGGAAACCCATTGTAGCCGACACCCACGATCTTCCTATCTGGGTTGACTATACAAGCGCCCACCTGCGTATTCGGATCCTTGCTTCGTTGCGCAGAGAGCAACGCAACACCCATGAAATATTCATCCCAGCTTATGTAGTCGTCTCGTTTCATCTCGATTGTTTCTCCTTGGTGTGATTGTCGAAAAAGGAAAGGATCTCATTGGTGAGCTCCTCCTGGATGGATCGATACATGAGCAATACATGCCTGTTGTGATTCGCCTCCATTCTGGTAGTCCGGGCAAAGAAGGGTTGTGATCGGACACCAGACTGAATCACGGCAAGATTCTGAAAAGCGATGGTCCTATCCTGTAGATCGTGTGCCGAATAGAGCGGTACGGTTATCTTGTGCAAGTTGGCGCGTATGCCTCTTAACGCATACATGAGACTCACTCCACCTCTTACGAAAGCACCGCCATATCCGATCCACAACTCTTCACCATCGTTCTCACGTTTTCCCCCTGTATGGATATGTGGATTCAACGCAGGAGTGAACAGTGCGACCAGACGCATGAAGTAGTATCCCCACCGTTGCACGACACCCAACCGGATATCGTTGAGAAAGACAGGTGCCGCCACCGTTGCTATCGCATCTGGAGCCTCTTCAGAATCGGAAAACTCCTCCCCTATGCGAAGTGCCATAGCACCCCCCATGGAAGTGCCTAACACAAAGACGTGGTCATACTCCAGTTCGATATCACGGTAGTAGCTTTCCAGATATCCATACCATTGGGTGAACGTGGTGTTGTACAGATCCTTAGGATTGGTGCCGAAACCAGGAAGGAGGGGAGCATACACATCGTATCCCCGTTCGTATGCTCTGTTCGCAGCATACTCGAATGAGGATGGCGTACTCGGGTAGCCATGGATCATGATCACAGCCCGATCGACGGGAGGGTCGTGTTGCAACACAATCGGTAAACACCTCGGATCGAATACAGCATCCACATGTGGTTCGATCTGCTTAGTGTTCTTGTCTCGATACCCCCAGAGCAGAGCACTCCAGCAGAAGATCAGACATAGTGCTACGGTGATAACCACGTATATCATAGCGGTAGCATAGACGATATTCGGCGAGGCGACAAGAACATGGGGATAAAAAACAGCTCCCCGGTTTGAGGAGCTGTAGTTGCAAAAATCACTGTGTTACATGAACATTCCAAGTGCTGGGCGAACACCATTTACCAGTTGTTCCATGAAAGGAACGACCGCAAGGAGGACACCTGCAGCGACCGCCGAACCGAGAACACCGGCCACATTTGGTCCCATGGCGTGCATGAGAAGGAAGTTCTGCGGATTGTACTCCTGACCGACCTTGCTCGCGACACGAGCTGCCATGGGAACAGCAGATACACCTGCAGCACCGATGAGCGGATTGACCGGGTGCTTCTTGTCGATCTTGTTCATCACCTTGGCAATCAGAACACCAGTTCCAGTACCGAACGAGAATGCGACCATTCCGAGGACCAGGATCCCAAGGGTATTCAGGTTCAAGAAGTATGCAGCCTCCATCTTGGAACCGACCGAGAGGCCCAAAAAGATGGTTACGATATTCATGAGAGCATTCTGCATGGTATCGCTCAACCGATTCGTGACACCACACTCCTTGGCGAGGTTACCGAACATGAGTGCACCAACCAACGGTGTTGCCGATGGGAGGAGAATTGCACAGACGGTAAGAACACTGATCGGGAAGAGGATTCTCTCGACCTTCGAGACAGGGCGAAGCTGCTCCATCTTGATCAGTCTCTCATTCTTCGTGGTGAGCATGCGCATGATCGGCGGCTGGATGATGGGTACCAGCGCCATGTACGAATATGCTGCCACGGCAATCGACCCGAGCAGGTCGGGAGCGAGGCGGCTCGTGACATAGATAGCTGTTGGTCCATCGGCTCCACCAATGATGCCAATCGATGCTGCTGCATGCAGATCAAAGTTCACACCAGGGATGAACGACAACACGAGGGCTCCAATCAGTGCGAAGAAGATACCCACCTGGGCAGAAGCGCCGAGCAGCAGGGTCTTCGGGTTTGCAATGAGCGGACCGAAATCCGTCATTGCTCCTACACCCATGAATATCAGAATCG
>Ga0334896_1001906_pt1 | contig 15991 bp, 11 predicted proteins | sample GraSluR3_MG_8_FD_207734 | JGI IMG/M metagenome (GOLD analysis project Ga0334896, IMG submission 207734) | Sludge microbial communities from methane-producing bioreactor in Wageningen University, Netherlands - Granular Sludge_27_06-R3 | ecosystem: Engineered > Bioreactor > Anaerobic >... | reverse complement strand
AGGTGCTGTGATAAAAAGTGCAACCACTCTTTCTTTGTTGTAAAACCTTCGGCCATCTTACCTGCTTCTGTCTCTAAGCTTGCTGGTAAGAATGATTTCAAGCGTATGCGATATCCTGTTCATATCATTATTTCAGCTCTTTCCATGTTCTATCTTGGTAAGGATTCCTTCAGGAATATCGCTTTGATACTTAGGATTACCAATAATATCAAAGTTTCCCATACTACCATCAGCAACTGGTGTAAAAAGTTTGCTCCCTTGTTCAATAATCTTTCTTTGGAGCTTATGCCTTTGATGAATTTTGATTCTGATGAGTGGCATGCAGATGAAACGGTAATTAAGATTTCTGGCAAAAGATATTACATTTGGTTTGTGGTTGATTCTGAAACTCGTTTTGTCCTTGGCTTTCACTTATCACCCTACAGGGACTCAGCTCAGGCCTTTACTATCTTTAATTCTGTAAAGGGTATGGGAAAGGTTTCTTCCATTGTCAGTGACCGTTACAGCGCCTACAAGGTACCTGCCAAGTCTGTGCTTGGCTCTGATGTCAGGCATATCAGGGTCGCGAGTTTCAAGGATGATATCTCAAACAATCTGATTGAGTCTTTCCATCATCAGTTCAAGGCTTGGTACAAGACAAAACAGGGTTTCAACTCATTTGACTCTGCCAATAATCTGATCAGCATGTTTGTGTTCTTCTACAACTTTGTCAGGCCACATTCATCTCTTGGTGGTCTTACACCAGCTCAAGTTGCTGGACTAAAACTAACTAAGAAGCAAAAGAGAAAGTATCTTCTCATAGCTTGATTTGTGTTTGATTTCGCCTAATTTGTTTTCAAAGGAGCGGCCTTGGAGTGGTCAAGGGCGCGCGTAAGCGTGTTCATTTTACCCTTGACCAGGACTAGGATGATCCTTTATCATCTTCCTGGCGAAATCTGAAGCAATTTTGAGCAATTCTATGAAAACATTGTGCTAATCTTTCATATTTAGTTTACAGAGCCTAAAATTGTATAATTTACCTGGTAAAACCGTAAATCTCGCTTACCTCCCTTCCTTTCTTATTAGCTATATTTGATCCGTCCTCAAGGGAGGTCAGTATTATCCTAATATCAACCCAACCCTTGAATCCGAATGAAAAGCCCTTGTGATACCTGAATTTCTCAATGCTCCTTAATACGTTGCCATCTATTTCATTAAGTGGTTTATCCACCAGTATTACACCTGTAATGATGCTTGACATATGCTCGTCATGGAGCTCCACCAGTTCATCAATGCTCCTAACCATATTATCTGTAAATCTCTTGAACTCATTGGTATCGAGATTTTCTACTCTTTTTACAAGAATATATTCATTATTCTCCATAGCATATATCTTAGCTGACTTGGTAAGGAAATACTTTTCAGCCCTTAAATGATACCTTGCGAACAAGTCATATTCTTCATTGTCGACCCTATGATTCCTTAATATATCAAAGCTTCTAATCAGCTTTTTTTCCAATTCATCCAAGTACAGCTCCAATTCCATCCAATCACTCTCTTCATATTAAATTTATGACAAATGTTTAATTTACACCTTTATTGTACTCCTGCTCAAGTTCAATGTCAATAAAATGAAGGTGGAAATTTTATTCCTTTAAAGTGCAGTCTCCTTTGGACTTTCCATTGGAAACACCATTATCTAATTATCAAATCCATAGCCCTATTTTGAGCCATGTACTTAATCCTTTCCAAATCTATTGTCTTCATTTCACGTTTATGCATCAAAACCCTTCCATCAACTATTACTGTGTCCACATCACTTCCATAGGTTGAGTAAGCCAATGCAGACACGAGATTATGTCTTGGAACAAGATGCGGTTTATCTAAATCCACCAGAATGATGTCCGCCCTTTTCCCGACTTCCAGGGATCCAATCTCCTTATCCCATTGTAATCCTCTGGCTCCATTTATTGTAGCCATCCTTAATGCATCCACCGCCTTTATGCTTAATGCGTCCTGATCCACTGCCTTGTTTACCAAGGCTGCCAGGTTCAGCTCCTTGAACATGTTAAGATTATTGTTTGAAGAAGCTCCATCTGTACCAAGAGATACATTAAGACCTTTTTCAAGCATGCTTTGAACCGGAGCGAATCCACTTGCCAATTTGAAGTTGCTTCCAGGATTGTTTACCGGATGGACCTCCTTTTCAACCATAAGCTCAATGTCATCCTGGTCTACATGTACGCAATGTGCAGCCAGAGTATGCACATCCAAAACACCAAGATCATAGACGTGCCTTATGGGAGATTTGCCGTATATTTCATAGCTTTCCTGAACCTCTCTTTTTGTTTCAGACAAATGTATATTGATACCTGTTCCAAGGTCATCTGCCAAGTTTTTGGCCTTTACCAGAAACTCCGGACTGCAGGTGTAGGGAGCATGAGGGGCTATCATGACACGTATTCTATCATTTGAGGTCTTGTGGTAGCGGTTGAAAAGTTCCCTGCTCTCATTGAGTTTTCTGTCGGGATCATTTCTGTCCTCTACAATTCCCCTTGTTATCATTGCCCTGAGTCCAGACTCCGCTGCCCCCTTGCCCACCTCATCCATAAAGAAATACATGTCACAGAAGGTAGTTGTTCCAGTCTGAATCATTTCAGCCATGCTGAGCAAAGAGCCCCAATATATATCCTCACCGTTTAGATTGGCCTCAACAGGCCATATCTTTTCAGTTAGCCATTGATGCAGGGGTAAATCATCTGCATAATTCCTCAATAGACTCATCCCCATGTGGGTGTGTGCATTTACAAGTCCTGGCAATGCTGCCTTGTTTCTACCATCAATTGTTTCATCTATTTCAATCCCTGGAATTTCATCACCCAAATGTATGATTATTCCATTCTCAATATAGATGTTGCTATTATTTAATATTCGATTTTTTTCATCAACGGTTACTATATCAACATTTTTTATCCTTAAGACCATAAAACCCTCCTATTGGTAAACGCTTCCCACTTCTTCCTTGCCTGAATTGAATATATCCTTTCTCCTATATGTTAAGACTGCGAGTATGAAGCGGACCAACAGATCCACCCCCATCATCAGCCATATCCACTCAATCCCTGCATCCATAACGTATGTCATTAAGAGAACCAGCGGCACCCTCACAACCCAAAGTCCCACTCCCACATTTATCATTGAAGCCTTTGGATATCCAGCTCCTCTAAGTGCTCCATTCAGAAGACCTGCCAAGTTTTGTGGTATTTGCAATAGACCCATTATAAACAGGTAAACTGCTCCTACTGCTATAATTTCAGGATCATTTGAGAAAGCCCTCATGATTTGTGATGGCAGAAATATCATCAGACCCCCAGCCACTGAGGTTACAACAAGAGAAAGCCTTATTAGATGCTTCATGTAGGTTCTCCCCATTTCATTGTCTCTTGAACCTACTGATTGTCCCACAAATGTTGATGCGGCTATTCCAAAGCCAGCAGCTGGCATATATGATATGGACTCAGCCTGTAGACCAAGCTGGTATGCTGCGTAGGCAACTTCACCATAGGTCAGTACAGCTCGTGTGATGATTATGGAGGCAAACTGCCAGAAGCTCATTTCGAATGATGTGGGTATGGCAAACCTTATTAGTCTGATTGCCTGTTCCCTATTGAACTTTAATCTGAAGCCGCCACCAAGCTTTGCAAATGTTCCATTCTTGCCAAACAATACGAAAAGACCCATTAAAGCTGCTATACCATATGATATGTTATAGGCGATTGCAGCACCCTTGAGTCCCATTTCAGGCAGTCCAAGCTTTCCGAATATCAGGATGTAGCTGAGTATTATGTTTACTCCATTGAGAACTCCAACTATTATCATGGGTGTCTTTGCATTTCCCATCCCCTGCAAAATCCCTGCTGTCAATAAAATGACTGCAGTAAATGGCAAGCTCCAGGACAATATTCTAAGATACATTGCCCCACCAGCCAATAAAGCAGGAGTGGGGTTGAAAACACCAATTAAGCTCTCAGTGTTCCAGTATATAAGCTGCTGAAAGAGCACGGATACACCAAGGGCAAGTATAAAGGCCTGTTCAGTGGTATCCTTTAGCTTCCCGTGATCCCCCGCTCCAAAGTTTTGTGCAACGAAAACCGAGTTCCCCGTCCCTATTCCCTTTAGAACTGCCCATATAATCCTAAATAGGATATTACTCATTCCAATTGCTCCAACTGCTACAGAGTCTATCCTTCCCACCATCGCCATTGACACTACCCCGGCAGTCATCTGAAGAATGTTTTCAGCGGTTATGGGCAAAGCCATGGAAAGAATTTTTTTCCTTACTTTTTTATCATCGATAGCTATTGTCGTCATGTTCTCTCCCTGTTGTTATACCGTAAAATGTAGGAATCTCAATACCTCAATATAATCGTCTGTTGTAAAGCCTACTGTGGTGCTATTTAAAAGAGAAGCTCCAGGATAGAAGGAATTTCTCCTGGCTTCGTAATGTCTTGGGTATTCAACCTCAACATTGAATTCTTCCGGAAGTTGAATCATCAGGTCGCCCTTCTCCTTGACCAGTCCCTTCTTCACCCCTGCCTTTATAAGTTCAATTGCTCGTTCAGGGTGAATATTGATAGTGGAATTACCCCTTCCTTCCTTGACAGCAACAGTTTCTATGAATGGATTAATCTTTATTACCTCCTGACATAACGACTTGTCACCAGATAGGAATATTACAGGGACTTTATGATAGGCCGCAATATATGCATGAAGCATAAATTCATCTACAGGCTTCCCATTAATACTTATGGAAAGAATTCCAGTGGTCAATGTATGTGACAGAGGACTTCCGTCCATACCCGCACCTGAGTGATATCCTATAAATGCCACACCGTCAAAGGAATCATCCAGCTCCTGTACCATTGAAAATAGCCCTTCATCCCACCCCCTGATCAGTCTGACATTCATAGGGAGCCCGTTGTGATCCAAATTTCTTCCACTGTCATGGGCATCCTTAATTATAATCTCCATTTCATCGAGCTCATTTGCTCCCTCACATGCCGCTCTTACTTCAGCAGTCATCTGATCTGCAAATTGTGAATAGTCCCCCTTGTTTTTCGAGGTTTCATCCCAATGTGTTACACCAGTGATACCTTCAATGTCTGCACTTATGTATAATTTCAATCCAATTCCTCCCCCGTGCTTTCTTGTTATTTCCTTCTAATTATAACATTTAAAAGTTATTTTTACAGCTGTTTTAAAAATCTGAGTGAACTCCAAATCGAATTATCATTTCAAAATTTAGTACTTTTGGAATAGTATCACTTTGATTATTTTACTAAAATAAGATGAAATTTATCAAAATCCTGTTATAATTGAATGACAGAAGGGAGGGTTTTAAATGGATTATATTGTAAAGGCATTTATAGAGATTCCAAAAGGAAGCAGTAACAAGTATGAGTACAACAAGGAGTACAAGGTGTTTGAACTGGACAGATCACTTTTTTCTCCAATGTTCTACCCTACTGACTACGGTTACATACCTGACACCCTGGCAGAGGATGGCGACCCCATTGATATCATGGTATTAATAGCCAATCCAACATTCCCAGGCTGCCTTGTTCATGCAAGGGTAATAGGAATGTTCCTTATGAAGGATGAAAAGGGTAAGGACGAAAAAATTATTGCAGTTCCAAGAAACGACCCGAGGTTTACTGAAATTGAAACAGTAGAAGATATGGGTGCTCATATGAAAAAGGAATTTGAACACTTTTTCTCCGAATACAAGCGTCTCGAAGAAAAGGAAGTCATAGTGAGTGGCTGGGCTGGAGTTGATGAGGCAATTGAAGCTATTGAAAAATCAAGGATCGCATACAAAAAAGCTAAGGATGCCTTGAAGTAATTGATATATATTATCATTTACACCTCGTCACTTATGTGGTATAATGTCCATGGCTTAAAAATTATCGCGGCAAATTTCTTTATGGAGATGATAATTAATGGCTAACATGAAAGGACCCAGATTCAAACTGAGCAGAAGACTTGGTTTAAATGTTTATGGACATCCTAAGGCTATGGACAGGGCCGTAAAGGGCACTTCCAGAGCAGACAGAAAACTGACGGAATATGGACAGCAGCTACTTGAGAAACAAAGACTTAGAGCATACTACGGTGTTATGGAAAAGCAGTTCGTCAAGTACGTCGTCAAAGCAAAAAAAAGTGAAGACCAAACTGGTCATGCTCTTGTGAAAATTCTTGAATCAAGACTGGATAATCTTGTGTACAGATTGGGCATTGCCTCTTCTATTCGACAAGCCAGACAAATGGTTGTTCACGGTCACATACTGGTAAACGACAGAAAGGTTGACATACCTTCATACCTTTGTGATCCAGGTGACAGCGTGACCCTTAGAGAAAAATCCAGAGGCGTTGAGCTTTTCAAGGAGAATTTCGAAAATGCTCTAGCAAGCTCTCTACCCTATTTATCAAAGGATGCAAATCGTTTCGGAGGTACCTTCGAGCGACTTCCTGAAAGGGAAGAAGTACCAATTGAAATAGAGGATCAGCTTGTTGTTGAGTATTACTCAAAGCTTATATAAGCACTATGAAGGAAGGACTCAGATTTGAGACCTTCCTTTTTTTATTCCATATTCATAAATTTTGACTGGATAAGATTTTCCAGCAGCTTGTATAAGAATGCTGTTGAAAGAAATATTATGACTGCATAAATACCTAAAATCATCAATAGGCTCTGGTCCGGAAGAAGAATATATCCAAGAAAGCCTGCACCGAATATATATAGGGTGCCGATCGCCATTGAAATAATCACATTGAGGTTCTGCTTCATTGCCTGCTGAGGATTTGTCCACCCCGTCATGGGCCTTGTAATATCAACCACCATCCCTATCATGGTCAAAGGAATGCTGGCACTGATTCCAAATAACAGAATTATTATTACCTCAGAGACCTTCAATGGAACCATGAATAAAATTCCCAAAATGAGCAGTACTCCTCCCAATACCTGGAGAATGACTGATGAGAGAGTTCTTCCCAATATTTGAACCTTAGGCTTTATGGGAAGTGTCCTTTGTATCCACATATTTGTTCCTTCTCTGGAAAAGGTTGTCGCTCCCAATGAGTTAAGGATTCCAAAGGATCCTATTACTCCAATGGAGCCTAATATCAGTATTTCCCTGCTCTCCATGATCATCTCCTTCATCGGTTCGTATGCATCGCCACCAGTGAGCATTGATATTGCCAGAAGGGCGGGAAGGATTATAACCCCACCTACTGAATTCATAAGGTACACAGGAGTCTTGAAAATCATCAGAAGTTCCTTTTTGGCCATTGTTATAATGGGATTCCTTGCTTTAACAATGCTTGTTGAATCCACTTTTCCTCCCCTACCCTTTGCCGCTGATACCTCTATGTTCCCAATCAGGCCATCAAAGAATATTCTTTCTGCCAACAGCATCATGAGTATGAATCCAGCTATACCAGTTCCCATAAATAGGAGAATGTAGAAAAAACCAGCTGGTGAAAATCCATTGGTCAATGCCAATGCAGCCCACATGGCAGTAGGAAAAGCCACCCCAGCTCTATTCAACAACAGATTTGCATCTCTTGCAAGGTTGAACATGAAGTTTTCACTGTCCATTAGGTTCTGAGATGTCATCTGATTTATTTTTATCTGAACAAAAATAACGAATATAATAAATAATACCGCTGCAATTGTCCTAATGAGGTCCTTCTTCCCCTTAATGTTTGTGTACTTCATAAATACCATGATTAGAACCGATGATACAGCCAAAGGGAGAATTGGTAGTGCTACAACTGCTATTAAGCTCATGGCCCAATAGGGCAATCCTTCATTCCCAGCCCTTCCATATATAATAATAAATGGAAGTATGACAGGAAGGCTTGTCAAATACTCGCTGACCATCAAAGAAACAAATTTCGACCCAATTATATCTGATGGCTTTATTGGTAGAGGCACAAGCTGGGGAAGGTCATTGGAAAAATAGTATTTGCTCATGACATACATAATTCCCAGCACCAAAACTATCATTTGAGCCGACATAAATCCAATGTGAAGAAAATATGACTGTTGACCCATTTGCCTGAATACATCATAAAAAGAGTCCAAAGCCCTTACCATAAGAATGTAGGATGGTAGCAGAGACATCAAGGCCAAGACTATTATTGCCATTGGAAATATCTTCTTCTTATTTTTAATATTGTACATAAGCGATGATAATCCAAAGGTTATGTTTAAATCAGTTCTTATCAACGACAGCAGTTTATTATTCATTTTCAGTCAGCTCCAGGAATATATTTTCGAGAGATTCCTTCTCCTGAGCAGTTCTTCTAAGCTCCTCCATGGTCCCCATTGCGATGATCTTGCCTTTGTTTATGATTGCTATTCGGTCACAAAGCTTCTCTGCAACCTCCATAACATGGGTGGAAAAGAACACAGATTTTCCTTCATTGCACATGGTTCTCATAATTTCCTTCAGATTGAAGGATGATTTTGGGTCCAGCCCCACCATAGGCTCATCAAGTATAAATAGGTCAGGATTACTCATAAGTGCGGCTGTCAATACCAATTTCTGCTTCATACCATGGGAATAGCTGCTGATAATATCACCAAGGGCATTCCCAATGTTGAATACACTGGTGAAATGTTTTATTTTTTCAGATCTTTCACCTATTGGAATCCCATACATGTCCCCAATGAAATTCAGGTACTCAATTCCGCTAAGCCTGTCATAAATTTCAGGGTTGTCCGGTACATAGCTTATTCTGGACTTGGCTTTCAACGGCTCTTCCCAAACATCCATTCCGTCAAGAAGTATTTCACCATCATCTGGCTTCAGAAGTCCAACAATCATTTTTATGGTAGTTGTTTTACCAGCTCCGTTGGGTCCCAGAAAACCAAATATTTCTCCATCCCCGATCTCCAGACTAATGTCGTCAACGGCTCTTATTTCTCCTTTGTTGTAAGACTTTGTCAGTCCGTCAATTTTTAACATACCACACCTCCGAGGTTTTTTCACAAATATAGCTTAACACAAAAATTGAATATTGGCAGCAAAAAGGTGGGAACAAAGTCCCACCTTTCCTGTTTAAATCTCTTCAACTACCTTTGCAAACTCCTTTTCCACAAAATCTGTAGAAATTCGCTTGTCAAACATCTTTCCTTCTTCAACTGATGCAAGCCTTGCCTTCCCATCATCAAATGCGAAGCCTTCTGTGTAGAGTATTTCCTTGCCGTATATTGGCCAGTAGGTAGCTTCCTTGAACTTGAAAAGGTCAGTGTACTCAGGCACTGATTTTGAAATCTGCTCAGTCAATTCCTCTATCTTCTTGTATCTTGAAGTCCTTCCAAGTATATACATCATCTCATTTACAACTTCCCAGTTGGAATATCCAGTCAATGGAGGTATTGCTGTGTATGTTCTCTGAATTCTTCTTTCTGAGTTGGTTACTGATCCAGTGGACTCAGCATAGCTTACAGCAGGCAGTACCACATCCGCCCTTTCACCTGTAGGTGTCAGATAGAGGTCATGCACTGCAAGGAATTCAAGATTCTCAAGGTACTCAAGTGGAATGTCCTCTCCAAATACCAGAAGTCCTTTAATTGTTCCTTCTTCAATTCCCTTGATTATTTCATTGCTTGGCTTGTTGATTCCAAGATCTGCCAATCCTTGACTGTTGTTCTTAGGCTTAAGCTGGATTATACCTCTTCTTGGCTTGCCAACTCTTCCAGCTACAACAGCTATGTTTGCAAGAAGCTTTGCTGCTTCACTTGTCAACATGTTCTCATCAAATATTATCATTGACGTCTTTGACTCAAGGTACATTTCTGCTATGTCTATTGCTGCATTTCTAGGTTTGAAGTCTGCAAAGCTATCCTTGAGTTCCTTATAACCCAAAACATTCCTGGGTTCTTCAACCTTATCCAATACTACCTTAAGGATACCCTTTAGCAGGTCAAGGTTGTTGTCAGGACAAATGCTGGCCTCAGTCCAGTCATTTATCTGATCGTAGCCTTCGTTCACAACAACGAGTCTGGCACCATTTTCAACCGCTTTCTTCACTTTCAAGGCAGCTATTGTGTGGTCTTTCATCATATGAGCTCCTGCAACCAATATAAACTCTGCATGCTCAATTTCATTGAAGGTACTGGTTGATGCATCATATCCCAGAACCTCTTCAATCCCTCCATAATTTCTGTTGAAGGATGTTACATTTTCAGTGCCCAGGAATTTTTGTGCAAATTCCTTGGCTATGAATATCTCTTCATTGGTGTATCTGTCAGAAATTGCAACTGCAACTGCTTCAGGACCATACTGCAGCTTAAGTGACTGCATGGTCTTGGCGGTCATCCTAAGGCCCTCATCCCATGATGCATTGCCCAGCTCACCATTCTCTCTTCTTACAAGAGGTTTGGCCAGTCTTGTCTTCTGCTTGGCTTGATCGTATCCGAACCTACCTTTGACACAAAGTAATCCTTTATCGACATCTGACTCCTTGTCGGGGATTGCCCTGTACAGCATGTCTCCACTTGTCTCAAGGTCAATGTTACAACCAACGGAACAGAAGGAGCAAATAGTCTTGGTTATCTCAGTTTCAACAGGCACAGACTTGTCAATCTGTAGTCTTTCCTGGATGGCTCCCACCGGACACACGCTGACACATTGTCCACAAGCGATACAACCTGTTTCCGCAAGCTTCAGATCCAATGCAGGTTTTACTATTGTATCAAAACCTCTTTCAACAAGTCCAAGTGCGCCATTATCCATGACCTGGTCGCATACTCTTACACAAAGTCCACAAAGGACACATTTGTCTGTGTTTCTAACTATAAATGGATGACTGTCGTCCTCTTCCCTATAGTGAACCTCACCGTCAAATTTCTCAGGTTCGACATCATATTCATTTGCATAATTATACAGCTTGCACTCAAAGACGTCATGGCAGCCGCATTCAAGGCATCTCATGGCATCCTTTACAGCATCCTCCTCCGAGAATCCTTTGTTGACCTCCCTGAAGTTATTCTTTCTTTCTTCAGGTGAAAGATGAGGCATTGTTGATCTGTACTCTTTCTTCCTGTCGCTGTAGTGCTCACTGGTCAAATGGGTTCTTTCAACTACATAAGGTCTTCTGTATGGGATTACATGCCCTTCCAGATATGAATTAATAACCCCAACGGCTCTTTTGGCGTCTCCAATTGCCTTTATTGCAATGTTCGCACCTTCATTTATTACATCTCCACCGGCAAATATGCCTTCCACATTTGTCTGGTAGCTGTTTTCATCAACTGCTATTGTTCCCCTCTTGGTCTTCTCCAGGATTTCAAAGCCTTCCAATGCTGATTGCTGGCCTATGGCTCCTATAACCAGATCAACATCGATGTACTCGATCTCTCCCTCAATAGGAACTGGTCTTCTTCTTCCTGATGCATCCTCTTCGCCAAGCTCCATCTTCTGAAGCTTAACCTTGGCTGCCCTTCCGTTTTCTTCTATTATTTCCAATGGAGAAACCAGGAACTTAAACTGTACCCCTTCCTCCTTGGCTTCCTTGATTTCAATCAGCTCAGCTGGCATCTCTGCCTCTGTCCTTCTGTAGAGCACATAAACTTCCTTGGCTCCAAGTCTAACAGCAGTACGGCAGGCGTCCATAGCCGTGTTTCCGCCTCCAACAACTGCAACCCTTTCACCGATTCTCATATCCTCATTAACTGTGGCTTTTCTGAGGAAGTCAATCCCTCCTATTACCCCGGGAAGATCTTCTCCCTCAAGTCTTAATGGAGTACTCTTCCAGGCTCCAACAGATATGTAGCAAGCATCGAAGTTATTCTGGATATAGGAAAGGTCAAGCTGTTCACCAACCTTGACATTGTTTACAAATCTTGTTCCCATCTTTTCAACGATGGCAACCTCCTGGTCAATAACACTTCCTGGCAGCCTGTACTCAGGAATACCATATCTAAGCATTCCGCCCATCTCAGGCATCTGTTCATATATTGTTACCTCGTGTCCTGCAACCCTTAGGAAGTATGCTGCTGAAAGTCCCCCTGGGCCACCACCTACAATGGCAATTTTCTTGCCTGTGGGTTCTCCCAGCTCAGGTATGAATACATCGTCGCTTGCCAAGTCTATATCGGCAAGGAAGGACTTCAGATATGCTATGGAAATCGGCTCCTCAACAAGCTGCCTTCTACAAGCATCCTCACATGGATGTGGACAAACCCTTCCTATGCATGCAGGAAGTGGAAGCTGCTCCTTAATCAGTTTAAGGCCTTCCCTGTACTCCATATTGGCGGCAAGTCCCACGTAGCCCTGGCAATCGGTATAGCCCGGACAAGCCAGTACACATGGCGGCCTGCAGTCACCAACGTGGTCTGAAAGAAGAAGCTCAAGCGCCGTCTTTCTAGAACTCTTTACCCTTTCAGTGTTGGTGTTAATTATCATGCCGTCAGATGCCATTGTTGCGCATGATCTAAGAAGCTTCGGTACTCCTTCTACCTCAACAACACACATTCCACATGATCCATATATCTCTACCCTTTCATCAAAGCACATGGTAGGGATATCAATTTTATTATCTCTTGCAATGTCAAGTATCGTCTGACCTGCATTACCTTTTACTTCTTTTCCATTTATGTTCAAATGTATAACAGACATATTTCACCCCTACCTTTAACTTATTGTTATTGCGTCAAATTTACATACCTCATAGCACTTTCCACACTTGATACAGATGTCCTGGTCAATCTCATGAATCAGCTTAGGTTCACCTGTTATTGCCTCAACTGGGCAGTTTCGCTTACACATTCCACAGCCAATGCAATTATCCTGTATTTCATAGGTAATAAGGGATTTACAGGCTTTTGCCGGACATTTCTTCTCATTTATGTGAGCTTCGTATTCATTTCTGAAATATCTTATTGTGCTTAATACAGGATTTGGAGCCGTCTGTCCAAGTCCGCAAAGAGATCCGTCCTTAACCTCAACTGCAAGGCTCTCAAGCAGTTCAATATCCCCTTCCCTGCCATCTCCACTTACAATTCTCTCCAGGATTTCAAGCATTCTCTTTGTACCAAGTCTGCAATGGATGCACTTTCCGCAGGATTCCTTTCTGGTAAAATCAAGGAAGAATCTTGCCATATCAACCATACAGGTTGACTCGTCCATTACAACCATACCACCTGAACCCATAATGGCTCCTACCTTGCCCAACGATTCATAGTCAACAGTTGTATCAGAAATAAAAGCTGGAATACAACCACCTGATGGTCCTCCCATCTGTACAGCCTTGAACTCCTTGTCGTTAAGTATTCCACCGCCGATACCATATATGATTTCCTTGATTGGCATTCCCATGGGAACCTCTACAAGTCCACCTTTTTTGATCTTACCGGTCAATGCAAAAACCTTCGTTCCCTTTGACTGGGCTGTACCATAGGCGGCAAAGGCATCTCCACCTTTTCTGATTATCCAAGGCACATTTGCAAAGGTCTCAACGTTGTTTATGTTGGTTGGCTGACCCCAATAACCCTTTTGTGCCGGGAATGGAGGCTTAAGTCTTGGCATCCCTCTTTCGCCCTCCAGGGAAGCTATCAGGGCCGTTTCTTCTCCACATACAAATGCTCCCGCTCCAGCCTTGATCCTTATGTCAAAGTTAAAGCCTGTTCCCATGATGTTCTTACCAAGGTATCCCGATTCTCTTGCCTGCTTGATTGCAATATCAAGTCTTTTTATTGCAAGTGGATATTCAGCTCTAACATATATTATGCCTTCTTCCGCACCAATTGCATAGGCACCGATTGCCATTCCCTCAAGTAGTCTGTGAGGATCTCCTTCAAGGATTGACCTGTCCATGAATGCTCCTGGATCACCTTCGTCAGCGTTACATACCATGAATTTAGGAGTGTTCTTTTCCTGCATTGCAGCATTCCACTTAAACCAAGTTGGAAAACCTGCTCCTCCTCTCCCTCTCAATCCGGAGTCTCTAATTTCGTCAATCACGTCTTTCTGTGACATTTCCTTAAGGCATTTTTCCAATGCCTTGTAACCATCTTTTTCTATGTACTCTTCAAGTCTCTCAGGGTTTATAATCCCACAATTTTCAATTGCTATTCTCACCTGTTTGCCAATGGCTTCTTCATCTACTGAAGAAATCCTATATGTACTGTCATCTTCATTTGCAAGCTTTTTTTCAACAAGCTCCACAATTTTGTCTCCGGAAACCTTTACAAATCGTTCCATCCGTCCTTCATCATCGTAGATGTCGACTATGGGTTCCAGATGACACATCCCAACACAGCCGGTTATTTCAAGATCTATATCCATCCCAAGCTTATTTACCTGATTCTCCAGCTCTTCATATACTTTCCTGGCTCCAGCTGCTATACCACAGCTTCCAAGACCAACCACTACCTTCATCTAGTTCCCCTCCTTCGCTTCAAGGGTCTGTTTTCCCAATTCCCTTAAGATATCCTTGGTTTTTTGTGGTGTCAGGCTTCCATATGTCTCACCATTTACCATCATGACTGGAGATAAGCTGCAACACCCAAGACACGCCACATTGTTCAATGTAAATACATTGTCCTTTGTAGTTTCTCCATCCTTGATGCCCAACTCTTCTGTAATAGCCTCTTCAATACCATCTGCACCATTTACATGGCATGCAGTACCCTTGCACAGCATGATCAGATTTTCCCCAACCGGGTTCAGTCGAAACTGTGTGTAGAAGGTTGCAACACCATATATCTGTGAGCTGTAAATTCCTGTCTCCTGAGATATGTATTCCAGTACGGACATGGGTAAAAACCCGTATATTTCCTGGGCATACTGAAGTATTGTAATCAGGCTACCTTTTACTTCCTTATATTTTTTCAGTGTCTCATCCATAAGTGACAAATCCACTTCTTCATCAAGGAAGTGTCCTTTTAGTTCCTTTGCTCCACAGCAATCCACGTTACCAACTCCTTTACTGTAATTTAAGTCAACAGAATTATTATACCTTAAATATTCAGAATTAACAATCAGATAAGGGCAGAAATTCCTTCCAACATCGTTATGTAATTCACATGTTAGTATATTGATTTATTGACTTTTAACCCTCTGAATTACACATATATTTCTTGAACTCAAACAAAAAGGAACCTATGGTAAGATACAAGTTCCTTTGCTTTCGTTATGTTAATGGAGATTCAAACAAACACATTTAAGCTCTTGAATGTGTCATGTTATTGAACTGTCAATCCCCGGAAACACTTATTGAATTTATTTTTATGGATGGAGCCCCATAGCAACCGTTACCTGGAAGGCCAAAAAGTATGTCATCAGAAACTTCCTCTACACTTTTTAGAAGCTGAATCAGATTTCCGGAAATTGTAATACCTTTTATTGGTCTACCCAATGATCCGTTCTCTATTATGAAGCCTTGGGCTTGAAGGGAGAAATCTCCCGACACAAAATCCAGCCCGGAATGCAGGCCTGCTATTTCAGTTATGTAAATCCCTGCAGCTACTTCTCCGATGATTTCATTTGGTTTCCTGGATCCCTTTTCCACCAACAGATTCGTTGGCCTTGTCGATACAGTTGCCTTTATCGAGTTCCTGAATCCATTTCCTGTTGAAGTACTAATTTTATCTTTGGACTCCCTGGAATCATACAGGAATCCCTCCAGCCTGCCTTCGTGAACCAAAATCTTTTTTGTCGTCCTGTAGCCTTCATCATCAAAATCACAGCTGCAATATCCTCCGTCTAGAAAAGGATCTTCTGTGATGGTTATTTTTGTGCTTCCTATCAGTTCCCCTTCCTTATCCTTCAGAAAGGACAACCCCCTTTGTACGTTTATGCCTGAAAAGGCTGGCATGAAGCCTTCAAGAATATCAATAAAAACTCGGTTTCTTATTACAGCACAGTAATTTCCGCTACTAACTGGTCTTGCACCCAATAATGATATGGCTTCTTCCACAGCTTCCCTGGCAAGCTTTGAT
>Ga0334896_1001899_pt1 | contig 16057 bp, 10 predicted proteins | sample GraSluR3_MG_8_FD_207734 | JGI IMG/M metagenome (GOLD analysis project Ga0334896, IMG submission 207734) | Sludge microbial communities from methane-producing bioreactor in Wageningen University, Netherlands - Granular Sludge_27_06-R3 | ecosystem: Engineered > Bioreactor > Anaerobic >... | reverse complement strand
TAGGGTTTTTCCTGTCCGAAGTGTTGTCGTCTCCCGAACCCGGGTCGCCAAAATTCCATGAAAACTGAGTGGCATTTAACGATTGGTTTGAAAAAGAGATGGTTGCCGGCCCGATAACATTGTTTTTTGGAATGGCGAAACGGGCCTCGGGTGGTTGTGGTAAGTCTGCAATGGTAATAACTTCGTTGTATGTAGCCGGCTTTTTCATTCCCTGTGCCCAGGCAGAAAGCTGCACCTTATAATTGCCCGGTTTTGAAAAAAGGTGAACCGGGTCTTCTTCTGTGGACTTGTTTTTTTCTCCCGACGCAGCATCCCCGAAATTCCATTCATACCGGTCGGCAAGTTCCGAAGTATTTTTAAACGTTACGGTTGAAGGTGCTGTATCGGATGATTTGGTAAAGATAAACCCGGCCACGGCCACCTTTTCCGCTTCAACAATCACTTCTTTGGTAATGGTATCGGTCAATCCGCTGAAATGATTTTTGGCCACAAGCCTGACACTATAAGTGCCGGGGTTCTTATATTTTAGTCTTCCATCGGTTTTGGTTGAACTGTTTTTTCTCCCGGCAGAGGCATCCCCAAAGTCCCATTCGTAGCTGTCGGCATTATCAGAGGTGTTTTTGAAATCAATTTTGGCAGGCGCCAGCTGGTTATTGCCCTGAATCTCGAAATTGGCCGTTACCGGCTCGTGTGTTTTAACCTGAAGGCTCTGGTAATACACATTTTCCATATTGGTTTGCGAGTTTCTGGCCGTGAGGGAAATGGTGTAAACGCCGCCGGTTTCATATACATGAACAGGATCTTTTTCAAATGAAAGGTTGGTGGCCCCTGAAGCGGCATCCCCGAAATTCCAAAGGTATTCGTTTGCATACATCGAGTTATTTGTAAAAGTAACTTCACAGGGAGCGTAACCGTTGTTGCCAATGTTTTTAAACTCGAAAAGAGCCTGAGGTTCGTTTTCTTTGTAAGCAAAAACCTCTACCTTTACATCGGCAATATTCCCATCAAAATCATCTTTAAAGTACCACACGATAGCTTTCTCCCGTCCCGGGCTGACATTATGTCCCACGTCGCCATAAGCGGCTGTGGTTTTTATCTGCGCACCCTGGCTGGTAACAAATAAAACAACTGAAAACGAGCGTGCTCCGTCGGTTGCAACAATATCGTAAGCAACCAGCAATTTTTCATCATCAGAAATGCTTGTGGAAACGTTCGATGCAAAATTCTCCTGCGCTGTTCCTATTCTGGCAACCAGTGCCAGAAAAAAAACAAGGGCCGTGTATGTAAGACTTCGTTTCATACTATTCAGGTATTTAATTTATATTCAAAAAATTACTCTTCATTTTAATATTATCCTGTAGGGCAGCAAATTCACAGAATCCTGCATCAGCCTGGTTTTTAAAGTTTCCGATTTGTGCCACAGCTCCTCTTCCGGCAAATCATCCTTCCGGTTTAAAAAAAGAACGACATCCAGTGTGCGGCTCAGGCCTCTGCCTGGCAATGACTCCACCTGCACACCTTTTTTTACTTCGGCAGTTTTTAAATAACTGCCAAATATCTCGAAGCACAGGGCTTTTATATCCTCTGCGGTTACAATTCGTCCTTTCGACAACAAGGCCCTTCGGAGTTTATTGAGCTTGTCTTCTTTTGAAAGTTTTTGCCTGCCGCCCGCCGATTGAGTAACCAGCGCCAGGCTCTTATCGTCGATATCGCTTCCTTTATAAACGTTTAGTTTGGTTCCCGGCCTTATGTTATTGGCGTATTCTCCTGCTACCGACCAAAATTCCACACTTATTTTATCGTACTCGGCTTTCGATTCAACAATAAGATACGAACTCAAATCGGCTGAAACACCCGATGAAGTGATGCGCTGCTGAAGCCTGGATAGGATTTGATCCAACTGTTTGAGTTCAAAAGAAATCAAATCGCCTCCCTTTAAAGTGAAGGCAGCGGCTTCATCCTTCACAAGGTCTAACAGATGCCCAATGGTTTCCCTGGCGTCGCGCGAGTCGAACCGGGCAATTCCACCTTGCCTGACAAAATAGGACTTCACTGCACTGTCTGTATTTTCCAAAGAATTCCGGGAAACAAACTCCGTGTTGGAACTATCGGACACACTGGCAACATCGAAAAAAAGATCGTTGGTAAGCAATGGAATAACGTTGGTCCCTTTCACTACCGAGTGGGTACTCTCATTCAATTCGCGGTTAACAACCGGAAAACAATTGAGCGACACCGAAAAATCGCTGATCTCATCGGCTGTAAACCGGTGAAACATTTCTGCTTCAAGCCAGATGATCTCGCTGCTAAACAGTTCAGGATGCTTTTCTTTGGTTATTCCGGAGATACCGGGCCCCGTAGTTTCCGTTTCAAAATCGCTTTTACGGTAGTTGTTTGCAGCCAGGGTTATGAAATATTTTTTATAGAAATCATTTACAAAACATGTCGTTTCATAAGATAAGTCACGATCTTTTTTTACCAGATTCGACAACGATTCACCTGTTTCGGATTGGGCTTGCGACAAACCAGCCCGAAACTGTACCTTTTTCCCGTTTATCTTCCAGTTTACCGAGGGTATAGCAGAAAAAAAACGGTCGTCATCTACAGGGCTTCTGAATGAAAAACAGAGGGAAAGCCCGTCGAGCAAATCCACCAGCGGGTCTAACCTGATCCCAACCATCAGGGAGGAACCAGACTCACGACCCTGCATCGAAACTCCGGAAATGATTTCTTTATAAGGACCGTCGGTTTGATACAGGTTTTTTCCGGCAATCATGTATTTTACTTCGCCATTAAAAAGTGCATAGCTGCCTGCCGGTGTAAACCAAATACTTTTTCGGTCTGAATTGTTTCTTCCATCGCCATTTTGCAGCTCCCGGCTCAAATAAAACCGGTAAAATTCATTTACAGTAACCCTTGCCTGAAGTGGTTTGGCAAAGGCAAGGGCATGGGCAGGAAAATGAGAGAACATGTTCCGGTTAAAAAGCACTTCCAGCAATTTATCGATTATCCGTGCATCCGACTGGTTTATCTCCTGCGAAACCCGATGCACTTCTCCGGCAAAAGCTCCTATTAACAGGCTCAGCACCGGATCGAACGAATTGATGTCCTGCACATCGGGATAGCCCCATATTTTAGAGGCGTTATGAATCATTCTTCGCTTTATGGAATCGACTGAATCAACTGGCATATCATTTTTTTTATTTGTTCAAATCCAAACTCCGGCATGGCGATAAAAGCCTGTCCGGTAATCAATAGGAAAAAGGCCCGATAAAAAATGTTTCCGTATGCACCAGGGGCTCATTCGTTTTATCGATAACCCCTTGCACCTTCAATTTTATCTGGGTTTTAATACGTCGGCTGCGAACCATGGCAGCGGTTTCCACCTGCTCCATTTGCAATTCCACGTTTACATTCACCAATCTCTTCTCATTGTTGCGAATGGACTGCAAAACCGAATTCTTCAATTCATCCTTCAGCACGTGGGTGTTGTAAATATTCTCGAAATCATACTCCGAAATGTCAGTTCCAAAATAAGGGTCGTGTTTCACTTCGTTGTATGAAGTTACCGTAATGAGATGAATCATGTTGTGAATCGATTTCTTCAAATCAATCCTTCTGACATCCTTCTGGCTGATGATGGCATCGTATGAAAACGGTATATCGAGATATTCAGGCATTTGTTTTACTAAAATTTATCATTTGCTTTTTAATCGGCAAGGAAACTTCTCCCCGGTTTTTGTTCCTTCACAAAAATGCTGGTCTCTTTTTTCTTTCCAATATATGCCAACGATTCCAGCTTATCGAACAGGCGTGAAATGATTTGAATGAACTCGCTGAACTGTTCTATACTAATCAGAATATCGTAGTGCCGGTATTCAAAGTTGATGCAATAAACCAGCAGCTTCTCAAAATCGCCCTGTTTCAGTTCCGACCAGTTGGTAAAATAGTTCAACAGCTCTTCTTTGTTTGCCGCAGCAGCAGAGTCGATGGTGTTGCGGATAACCCGGGCAGCATTTGCAATATACATAAACAGATGAATGGGCGGCAAATCCGGAATTTCGTAATGCAACCTCAAATGGTTGGCCGAAATGTAGCGAAGCAGATTTTCGGACAGAGAAAATACCGATTTGGCCAGGTTGGTATCCTGGTTTTTTTCATTAATCTTGCGAATGATGCTCAGCAGATCGAGTTCCATTTGGCTGAAAAATTTTTCGGAAAACTCACAAAACTCATTCAGCTTTAAATGGCTTTTTGAGGACATGCAGGGCGGGATATAGTCATCGCATATCTCGGGCACACCCTGTTCAATTTTCATTTTCCCGATAAAAAACGACATTGGATGAATGCCTTCCCTGTTCAGGTTATCGGCCGAAATAATACTTACTCTGAAGCCTGGTATAGTAAAAGGATAGCGGGGAGGATCCTCATCCTCATTCAGTTCTCCGAACGGCTGGCGGTTGTAAGGATCGGCCGTAAGTAAAATAAAAAATTCGTTTCCTTCGTTTTGGGCATATTGAGCCAACTCAAGTGAGATGTCCGTTACCAGTTCAGGCAATTGGTGCTCCTCTGTAATTTCAATCTGACCGCCGCCGCGTGTTACTGCCAGACACCTGAAAATTTTCACTTTCAAAAACTTCTGATTGTCGATCTTGATCACTGTTTTTACGGAGGTCTCTTCTCCGGTATTTACAGGCAGTAATCCAAAATTTCTGTTGTTCAGAAAAACAGCTCTGGCATCGGTTAATTCATCGGAAAAGGCATTCTCCATCTGCAAAAAATGCGATTTGCTGATGTTCATTCCATTTTGCCAGTTAACATGATAATGTTTCATATTCTTTTGTCTGGTTAAATTATTAATTTTCAAACAACCGTGTATTACAGCACTGCATTATAACCCACAAGTGCTTTTTCTTCCTCTATTTCAGAACCGAGAACAAAGGCCTTTTTCTTTTCCGAAGTAACCAGTTTTGTTTCCACATCCACTCCTACCGGCAGAAAGAAGCTGAAAAAACTTTTAAGCAAACTGTTTATGTAGCCTTCCCTGTAGAATTCTTTTGGACTGGTGTTTTCCAATGGTCCTATTTTAACCGTTAACCGGCAAACAAAACCGGCAGTTTTATGTCCGGGAACAAAATCTTTTCCAAGTTGCGACTGCCCGAGCAAACCGGTTTTCGCCTTTATCTCCGTTTTTCTTTCACCGGGTTCTTCCCATTCACAGGCATCGGGTTCCATAGAAACTTTTTCCCGGAGGATATCTTCAAGACACAATGCCGTCAAACGGTAATTTCCGGTAATCCGATGCGCATAAGGCAGGTATTTAACCAGTTTTGCAGCATACTCCGGGGGAATGCTTTTATCCAGTTTCCAGAACCCGGGAATGAATCCATTCAAATATTCGGCATAAAGGCTTTCCAGTTCAACCTCTTCGTTAACAGCTGCCCTTACTCCCTGCCAAAATATTTCATTTTCAAAAACTCTGAAAAACATCCGTGCCCTTTTTTCCTCCGCTCTCAGCTTCATCGAATCTTTTGCCAGTTCAGCGCCTCCGGCATTCCTGTTTTCGGGGAAAGGATGCAAAAGAGCCTCGGGCAAGGCATCGTAAACGCCTGCACGGTTCAAATGAAGGCCCAACGATTCATCTCCGTTTTCAAAGCTCTCCGGTTCGCAACGATCAATATCCGATGACCACTTCCTTTTCAACGGCCCATCAAAGGCTGCTAGCAAATCGTCCTGGGAAAGTCCATGTTTCAACAGGCAGGAAACAACATACTCCGCTCTGATGTCGTAAAGCATTTCATTTATATAACCCAATTTCCCCTGTAAGTTCATCCTTACAATTTAAGAAAAAATTAGGGAATTGTAATGCGAAAAGTTTCAAGTTTTTGCTGACGAAAGAATTTGCTGCTTCCCCAACAGGTTAATTGAACAAAAAATCTGAAGGATTTATGCCAGCCTTAAACGAATCTTTTAACACACCACCTTGTGTAAAACGATAAATCACAGCATACTGGGTGTAGTCGATGGCATCTGCAACATAAATTTCACCACTGCGCGGATCAACAGCCAGGTGGTAAAACAATTTTTCATTTTCCGGAATGAAAGCCGAATCGGGAAGGTGACGGCTGTTTACGGCCATTTTAAAAACACCGTTGTTGAGAAAATACAGGGTATCCCCGGCTACATTCATTTCCAAACCCGAAGAAAACATACCTTCATTAAACCGGTAAATCTGCTCCATGGTGTGTGTTTCCGGATCAAGCCGAACTAAAGCCGAAGGATTTTCTTCAACTACAGAATTTTCAAAACTGCCTCCGCAAAGCGCCCAGATTTTTCCGTTTTTATCCACCCGTAAATCTTTGGGCTGCGCCGGAACTTTTATTTTGTCAACCAGTTCATCTGTTTGGGTATCAATCATCAGAATGTGTTCTCCATTCACCCAGTGGGAAACAAAAACATATTTTCCAACCTGCACCATCTGTTCGGAAGTGTGCCCCTCCAAATCAATTGTTCCGGTAATTCCCAACGTTTCAGGGTTAAAAAGGGTGATGTGGCCGGCATACAAATCTGAGATGTATGCTTTTCCATCTGTAACAAAATGAATGTAACGAGGAGAGACCAGACCGGTTATATTTCTCTGAAATTCAATCGTTCGGGAATCGGCAACCACAATTTTCCCCGAGTTGTTCACAACAATAAACAGCGAATTTCCTTTTTGGGCCAGCGACTGAACCACATCGCCCAGCGGGGCATTGTTTCGCGCCTGAAACAAGTGATTGGTCACCTCTTTTTTTTCGGGATGATAGAACGAAAGCGAACCGTTTCCGTACATAAAATTTCCTTCGCAGGCAATGAAAATGCCGTTTTCGGTATCGAGGTCGAAAAAGATGGTTTCCACCGGCTCGTCGGTACACGACCAAACCAACATAAAGAGAAATGTTATTTTCAGAAAATGCTTCATTGTTTTCTGTATTTTAATGCCACCGAAAAAGTGTATAACCGTCCCGGCATAGCCCGCCACAAAATGCTTTGGTAATTCTGGCCGAACAAATTGTCAACCGTAAATTTCATATTGAATGAAACGTCATTCAAATCTACCTTTTTGTCCACCGCAATTTTGCTCAGAAAATAAGGATTGAGTACCTGTTCGAAAGGCGATTCCCGGTTACTTGATTTGGTGAACCGCTTCCCTACCCCGCTGAAATCGTACTTCAGAGTAAAATTTCGCCAGGTGGTGCTGAAATAAAACCCACCTTTGTGTTTCGGAATGTAAACCAGTTGTTTTCCCCGCGATTCGTCCACCGAACGAACTGCATCCAGATTTGATGTTGCCGTGAATGCATAATTTCCGCCGGAACGAAACCTGAATTTTTTCCAGGCGAGTGCTGCGTTAAACTGGTATTCAAGGCCGCGCGACAAAACATCCTTTACATTGCCGGCTTCCCAGAAATAAGCGCCGCTGGCCGAAGGTTGCCACACAATCCAGTTTTCAATTTCCGACAAAAAGCCGGTCAGTTCATTTCGGAAAACCATTTGCCCAAATACAAAATCGCCGGTCAGCGAAATGTCACCGGTGTAACCGTCTTCGGGTTGCAGATTTGGGTTTCCGCCCGGAAGCCAGTACAAATCATTTAGCGAAGGTTTGTGGTAATTTCGCGCCAGGTTGGAGCGCAAAATCACCGGCAGGTTCTGAAAAATCTGCCACTCAATGCCTGCCGACGGTATCAGCGGAACCACCTTTTTGTCGTAATTTTCGGAACGCAACAAAACGAACGCGGCCAACCGGTCCGAGGGTTTAAAATGCAGATTGAGCAAGAGGCTGGTTTCCACGCGGTCTTTTTTGTAACCGCTGCCAGTCTGGTTGTCGGTCGCTTTTACCCGATGGTAATTGGCGTCGAGGCTGACCGTTGCCCACATTTTTTCATCAAACTTTCTGAAAATACGCAGGTGATTCATCCAACCGGTTTCGGCACTTCGCGAGTCCTCGTTTACAAAACCAAAAGCCGGAGTTGCCCGGTAATAGTTTAGCCGGGTAGTGTTCAACCCTGTAAAAAACTGGTAGTTCAAGCCGTCGGAATATTTTTTCCAGTCGTACTGTGCCCTGAACTGTTCATCCTTTTGGTACTCCTCGCGCTGGCTTCCCTGGTACGACATCAGTTGCGGCAGGTTCCGGCCGCTTTTCTGAAACCACAACCGCAGACTGGAAACCTGGTCGTTCAAATGCCGCAGGTAAAATTCCTGCAGGATTCCGGCTTTCCAGTACTCCGCATTTTTCAGCGTGTCCGTCCTTTTGGGAATCACGCCCGAATTGTAAAACGGAAAATCATTTTCGGAGCCATCGTAAAATACCCGGGTAGAGGATTGAAACTGCCTGCCGCCAAACTGTACTTTTAAAAATCCTTTTCGCGAATGAAAAGAGCCGGTTTCAGCCAAACCTTCCAGTTTAAAGGCAGAACCCCAGTCAGGTGAATTTTCAAGATGAATACTGCCGCCCAGTGCGCCGCTTCCCTTGGTCATGGAACTTCCCCCGTGCAGCAGATAAACCTCGTCGGTAAAAAACACCGGCAACAGTGACAAATCGGCCATTCCGCGCATGGGCGAGTTCAGATTCATTCCGTTCCAAAGCACCTGCGTATGCGAGGCTGCCGTTCCCCGAAAACTGGCCGTTGCCGACGAACCCCGGCCATACGATTTGATAAACACCGGCGAATAATCTGAAAGCAGTTCCGAAAGGTCGGCGGTGAGAAAGGAAACCAGTTGCAGTGAATCGGGCCGCGTAATTTTGAGGCCGGCTTCTTCCACTTTGCGTTTGGCCAGCACCTGAATTTCTTTAATCCGTACCGTATCGGACAAACTCTGTCCGCCGGCAAATCCGGCAACCAACAGTAACAAACCACAAAACAAAAATCTCAACTGCTTCATTTTTTGATGATTTTGTGCGTTTCTGTTTTTGTGCCCTGAACCAACTTCAGGTAATAAATTCCCGGTGGCAACGCAGTCAGATTAATCCGCTGCAAATTCGGGTTAATCTCTTTTTCAAACACCATTTGCCCGCCGGATGTAAATAGTTTGAATACGGATATAAAATCCCGGCCATTTTGAAGACCTTCAACAATCAATTCACTTTCAACCGGATTGGGATAGACCCGGAAAGCTTGATTTGCTACTGGTGATATCCCCGTGATTATTTTTTTGGAAATGAAAACGGCGTCAACACCAGACGAAATTACCAACGGAGGTTCGGTTTCAAGAGTAAAAACAGCTTTTCCGTTATTGTCCGTGTAATACATATTTCCGGCAAAAATTTCAGCATTGGCCACCGGCACAAAATCAGTTTCCATAACCTTGTCGTTTGAAAAGATGCATTCGGTTTCGCTCAATTGAACTTCAAGTTCATCTCCTGCCGACACTGAGTCGGAACCGGCCAGCAACCGGGAATAAATCCACGGTTCGGTTATTTTGGAAACATGGTACAAGGCCACCGTGTCTCCGGCAGAAATCACTTTTCTATCGAAATCATTCAAAAAAGGTTCGTGGTTCAGCCGGGCGATCCATGCACGCGCAAAGGCTTCCGGCTCGGTTTTTCCGCCCCATGCATTGTAAAACCATCCTTCGTTTTCAACGGAATGTAAATAGACTTTCCCACCGGCTGCATCGTCGTCTCTGAAAACAAAAGGCACATTTGCTTTTTGCAATCCTGCCGCCAGTGCGTGAAAAAGAGTTGGTTTTTCTAATCCTGAGTAATCATTTTGCCGGGTTTCAACGAAACTGTTTAAATCGCCCATTCCAACTTCAATCCATTGAAACGGCAACAGGTTCTCGTCTTCGGATTTCATGGTAAAGTAGATCCGGATTTTATCATCGGGAGAAAGCACTTTTAAAGCAACCTGACTTTCAACCTCAAAACCTTCCACAAAAGAAGTTAAAATTGTTTCACCTGACTGCAGGGCCACGAAAAAAGCTTGTCCGTCCCTTTCCATAATTTCTCCAACAGCCGGATTTGAAGAGGTGAACCGCACCGGAATTTCCATTTTTTCCTGTTCGTTATCAAAAACCTGCGCAGCCAATTCCAGCGTGTCGCCGGGATAAACCGATAAAAAATCAGAGAAAAGCCGGATGGTTTCCGGTTTAACCACTTTTAGTGAAACTGTTTCAATTTCGCTTCTGGCAGAAATCCGAATTTCGGTTTCACCTGTTGTATATGCGTTTAACCACCCGCTGTTTTCAGTTTTAAGAATATCTTCATTCTGAGAAGAAAAAGAAATAACTGTTTCCGTTTTTCTGCCTTTTTCGAAATAAACAGCTTCAAGCTGAATCGAATTTCCAACCACAACTTTTGATGGATGGGAATAAACCACCAGGAGATTTTCTTTCCCCACAATGGCCGGATTAGGTTTTACTGCTTCCACCCAGGCCACATCGGTGGAAATTTCGCCCAGCCAGCCGGCGCTGACCAGACTGCCCGAAACAATTTTCACGAAATGAATGGAATCCAGCTCCACATAATTCCCCAGAGAATCGACTGCCCACGAAATATCGATTGGATCGCCACCGGCTCCTTCAATTTCTTTTGTGTAAGGATTATCAGGAACAGACATGTCAATTCCCTGTCTGTGCGGATGGCTGTCGGCATAACCGAACGCCGGCGGTTTCACTGTTATTTCCTGGTTGTTGGAAAAATCGATTTCGGTGGTGAGCAGTGTTCCCCGAAAAGTTACCGAATCGCGGGGGTATTGCGGAAAGTATTGTTGTGTTGGATAATATTCCTGAAGGTTAAAACTGTTTGCTGTTATCCGGCCTGTTCCCTCTGAATTGTCTCTCCATAAAACATCCCGGCTATCGGTTTTAAAATACGTAACTTCGTAATTCTGAACCGTTTTTGAATGGAAATGATGGCTGCCTGCAATCCCGTACCAGGTATCGTCGGGCAGGCCGTTTTGGTTTTCATCCTGCATCACCCAAACCACGCCGGGTTCCGATGAACCGGAAAAGGCATTCCCGAAAAGGGTAAAATCAATCCCGTAAGGATTATCCGGATGATTGATGCAGGCTTCTTCAAATCCCAAAATTAAATAACCGCCAAAACTGCCCAGTGAAACCAGACTGCTGAAGTTTTCAGTCATTCTTTGAGCGGCCTGCGGAGTTCCAATATTTTCGATATTGATGTGCTGACCCGGTGCAGGGCTGAATTCCCACAGTTTTGAGGCTGAATTTTGCGCAAGGCAAACCAACCCTAAAAGTACGAATACGGATAAAATCGTAATTTTTTTCATTCCCCTTTGTTTTTAAACTGAACACGGGGAAATAAAACGTCAGGTAATGAAACCGTCGCTTTTATTCCCGAAAGCATTTTTGAAAATGGCAGGTCTTCTGGCTTGCCCCAATTGTCGGCTGCCTTCCCGTCCCGCTCCCGATAGTTATCGGGACGGAACAGTGGCAAAGGTTGCCGCCAACATGAAAGGCTTACAGCTGCGGGTACAGCTCCGGAATTCCCCGATAGCTATCGGGGTCACCGGATTCCCTTTTGTTGTGAACCATTTTCGATGCAAAGGTAATAATTTGGAAACAATTTTTTATTTAGAATGTTTCTAAATAAAAAATTCTATATTTGGATCTTAAAAATAGAGCTAAAAATGAAAATCAGAAATATTGTTTTAACAGTTTTATTCCTTTCCTTTCTGTCCACTGCATTTCCCCAGGATCACACCGATGCAGTAATCATTGGTCACGTGGTGTCAAGAGGTGAGCATATTCCTTTTGTAAATATTTATCTTGAAGATACAAACTTCGGAACAACAACCGATGTTACCGGACACTACATGATGGTGGATTTACCGGAAGGTGAATATGTGCTGGTAGCCCGCATGGTCGGATTCAAAATCAATAAAAAGCCTGTTACTTTGAAAGCAGGAGAAACCATTGAAGTTAAGTTTGAACTGGAAGAAGACGTGCAACGTGTTGGTGAAGTGGTGGTTACCGGCACCAAAACATTTAAAAGACAAACCGAAAGTGCAGTGATTGTAAATGTTCTCGATTCGAAAACCATTAAAAATGTAGCTGCGCAAACTGTTTCAGAAACACTGAATTTCCAGCCGGGGTTGCGCATGGAAGTAGATTGCCAAACCTGCAACTACACCCAATTGCGGATGAACGGACTGGGTGGCGCTTACAGCCAGATTCTCGTGAACAGCCGGGCGGTTTTTAGTCCGCTAACCGGGCTTTATGGTCTGGAGCAACTGCCATCTGAAATGGTTGAACGCATTGAGGTAGTTCGGGGCGGAGCTTCTGCATTATACGGTTCCAGCGCCATTGGCGGAACAGTAAATATCATCACAAAAATGCCGGAACGAAACTCGTATGAAATAACTTCCAACAATTCAGTAATTGGAGGCGGTTCTGCCGATTATAACCTGAACGGGACCCTTACTGCCCTTTCGCAAAAACGCAATGCCGGGATGGCGCTTTACACCTCACACAGGCAACGCGATTTGTACGATCACAACGGAGATAATTTTTCTGAAATGCCCGCGCTGACAAATAACTCTTTCGGTTTGAATTCATTTTTCAAACTAAATGAAAACCAACAGCTTCAGGCTAATTTTTCCAGCATGCACGAGTACCGGTATGGCGGTGAAATGGTGGATGGTCCTGCATTTCTTGCCCGGCAGTCGGAAGAACGCACCCATGATGTACTGATGGGCGGCGCCGATTATGAAATTTCAAGTGAAGATTATCGTACATCTTTTGTTTTTTACACTGCTGGCCAATACACCAAAAGAAAACACTTTACCGGGATTGTGCCCGATGATCCGGCTGAATTGCAGGAATACAACAACAATCCGCCCTACGGCAATTCAGAAAATTATACCATGCAGGTTGGAGCACAACTGAACCATACAATGCTTGATTTTATACAAGGAAACAACACTTTCACGTTTGGGACGGAATATGTTGTGGACGACGTTTACGACGTAATTGAAGCATACGATTATTTAATTGATCAAAATTCAAGAAATATTGGTGCATTTATACAAAGCGACTGGGAAATTACCCGGAAAACAACATTGCTCGCCGGATTCAGGGCCGACAAGCACAATTTTGTTGACAATCTTATTGTAAATCCCAGGATTTCCCTGCTTTTTAAACCTGGTTTAAACACACAACTGCGCGCATCCTGGTCAACCGGATTCCGGGCGCCCCAGGCTTTTGATGCCGATATGCACATTGCTTTTTCAGGTGGTGGTATTCAGACCATAAGCCTTTCAGACGATTTAAAAGAAGAACGTTCACAAAGTGCAAGTGTTTCCATGAACTGGGACAAACCCACAGAAAAACACATTTACGGCTTTACCCTCGAAGGTTTTTACACCCGGCTAAACGATGCTTTTATATTGGAAGAAGTTGGCAGAGATGCCGATGGAAATTCGCTGCTGGAAAAACGAAATGGCGGATTGAGTAATGTATATGGCGCCACATTTGAAGCACGGGCTAACTATAACCGGATTTTCCAGGTGGAAGGCGGGCTAACCCTGCAAAAAAGTTTATATGAGAATCCTGTTGCCTGGTCGGAACAAATTCCCGGCACCACTGAATATCTGCGTACTCCGGACGCTTACGGATATTACACCTTAACTTTTTCACCCGGAAACCGGTTTAGCGCTTCCATGTCGGGAATTTACACCGGCAGCATGTTGGTGCCGCATTACGGACTGGCCGGAGATGCAGGTACACCCGAACAGGATGTCTTGTTCAAATCGCCTGAATTTATGGAAATGACCTTAAAGCTGGGGTATATTTTTAATGTAAACCGACTTGATTCTTCCATTGAATTATTCAGCGGAATCAGCAACATACTAAACCATTACCAAAATGATTTTGATACCGGTAAAAACCGCGACAGTGCTTACATTTACGGGCCGGCAAAACCACGGACTTTTTTTATTGGGCTGAAAATTTTTAATTAATGGGTGGAGCGAATTCCGATTCGCTCATCCTTGATATTGTGCATTTTCTGCGTCTATCATTTCGCTGATTTGTCTATTCCTTCTTTTATGGAATGTGCGGTTCGGAAACCGCGCCACCCTAAGGTTTATTAATACTGATGCAGTGAAATCCGCCACTAAAACGGTTTAAATCATAAGCCGGAACCGGAATAATTTCTTTTGAGGGAAAAACTTCCTGGAATATTCGAATCACTTCATTTTCCTTGGCCTGAAATGCTTCTCTATTCGAATCAACTGCAACATCCATATAAGAAGGAAGGATTACCAGTGAATTGGTAACAATGAAATTCATGTAGCTGGTAACAGCCGCCGTTTTTCTCTTTCCCTGCGGAGTGCGTTGTTCGAATAGTAATAATGGAGCAAAAGGTACCTGTATCACATTTAGTTTAGTTCCATCCTGGTCGGTTGACTCCATAAGAATCCGGTAATTTTCGTCGAGCCGTTTTTTTGCTTCGGCCAAAATGGGGTGCGACGCGGCTTCCGCATCTGAAACACTGCTAATTAAAACAGTTTGCGCATCTACAAACCGACAAAATTCGTCCACATGTCCGTTCACTCCATTGGGATAAATGTCTTGATAAATCGGCCCGGCAAACTGGCCGTCATCCTGTGGAATTCCCTGTTTCAGCCAAATAATTTTTTCCAGATGTAGGGCGTTTTTTAGTTCAGCCTCAATCACCTCCTTTGATTTTGGTTTATTCTCCAGCAACTCATGCGACTCAACAAGAATGGCTGTACCCTTCCCGTTTATTTCCCGCGAGCCTCCTGTGCTGTTTAGCGAGACTTGGGTCAGTGGAATATTTTGTTTTTCAGCTATCTGATCAACAAATTTTAGCCGGCTCCTGAAATACAAAAAATTGACCAGTTTCTTATTTCCCTGGTCACTCACCAGGTACACCGGACCAAAATCCCTAAGCCAGGCATTTGCAGGTATCCATTTCAACGGAACAAAATCAATATTTCCAAGGTTACTTTCGTATTTATTAAGAATGAGTTGAATATTCTTCCTGTCGGCATTTTCTTTGACGAAAAGTGAAACCTTGTCTTTTTGTGAAATGATTCCCGCAAGTTTTGGAACAATTTCATAAAAATCGGTGGTCCATATAAAACAGATTGAAGCAGAAGGATCAAAATCGGCCGGATGATAAAACGATTCAGCCTTTTTTGCTGTTGAGCAGGAAAAAAACACAAAGCCCAACATGAAGATTGCAGTTGTCAGGAATAAAATATTGCGTATTTTATTCATTGAGAAAACATTCAAATTGGTTTTTTATACTTCTTTTCGGGCAATTGTAAAGCTCGTACAACTAAAAATATTCCTGCCAAAACAAACGGCACACTCAGCCACTGGCCCATGTTCAGTGCCATGCCTGCTTCGAAAGCCTCCTGGTCTTCTTTTATATACTCGATGAAAAAGCGTGCGGCAAAAATCAGAATAAAAAACACACCCGTTAGCATGCCCTCTTTGTTTTTGGAACGGGTGCGCCAATACATATACATCAGTATTCCGAAAGAAATAAAATAGGCCAGCGCTTCATAAATCTGTGTGGGATGTTTGGGAACCGTTTCTCCGTTACGCTCGAAAATGAATCCCCAGGGAAGCGATGTTTCAATGCCATAAATCTCAGAATTCATCAGGTTCCCCAGTCGAATAAAAGCCCCAACCAGTGCAGTGGGGACAACGATGCGGTCGATGGTCCACAAAACATTTCGTTTGGTTATTAGTTTTGAATGAATTAATAGTGCAATGATGATTCCGAGCGCGCCGCCGTGACTGGCCAGACCGCCATGCCAAACTTTAAAAATTTCGGACGGGTTTTGTGAATAATACTCCCATCCGTAAAAGAAAACATGCCCCAAACGGGCGCCAACTATGGTTGCAATTATAATGTAGAAAAACAGGGAATCAATCCATTTTTGCGGTACATTTTCCGATTTGAGCATTTTTTCGCCAATGGAATAGCCGATTAAAAAACCGGAGGCAAACAACAGGCCATACCAGCGAACTGACAACGGACCTAAATTAAATAACTCAGGATTGGCATTCCAGTGGA
>Ga0334896_1001870_pt1 | contig 16335 bp, 12 predicted proteins | sample GraSluR3_MG_8_FD_207734 | JGI IMG/M metagenome (GOLD analysis project Ga0334896, IMG submission 207734) | Sludge microbial communities from methane-producing bioreactor in Wageningen University, Netherlands - Granular Sludge_27_06-R3 | ecosystem: Engineered > Bioreactor > Anaerobic >... | reverse complement strand
AATATTTGACTAAAGGATACTTATTTAGTATCATTACTATTATTAATTTTTTATTTAACCTAAAAAACCACCTTCTAAGAAGGTGTTAATGGTTAAATAAAATGGTTTTACCATAAAAAGATTTAAATAAGCCAGATGATAATATTTCACCTGAAGTCCAAAGTTGTAAATACTATTGCTTAAGAAAAATTATGGCTAAAGGTATAAATAAAAAATCGAAAGAAAAAGAGCAAAAAAGTTAAACCTCTTTTAGATAGAGGTTCTGAAAGCCATCCGCTATGTGGGTGCGATATTTACTAAAGAATTTAAGATTGAATAAGAAGTTTAATTTTTATAGAAACGTGAAATTAAAATAGTTTTAACCAGTTTTAAGTAATCTCAATATAATACTCAAAATTATTAATAAGGTATTTAAAAGTAAATGAAAGTAATAAACAGAGAAGTTGGATATGCAATAAAATCATTGTGCTTCATGTTTTTGGATCAGGGAAGAATAGTGACAACCAGTTACTTAGCGTCCTATTTCCATATTTCCAGGCCATTTCTCAGGAAAATATTACAAAAGCTAAACCAGGCTGGAATATTAGAGTCTCAAAAAGGTAAAAAGGGAGGGTTTAAACTATTAGTATCTGCAAATGAATTATTTTTACTTGATGTGATAGAAATTTTTCAAGGGAAGTTTCAGCTAAATAGCTGTTCCACTAAAGGTTATGAATGTCCTTTAATTGATGATTGCCTTACAAAAAGAGAGATTGAGAAAATAGAAAAAAGACTAATCAATGACTTATCAGGCATATCCTTGAAAATGATGATCGATAAAAATAACATTTTAAAAAAAGAGAAATATAATAAGGAGGAAACGTTATGAGAGAAAAAGTCGAACAAGCTTTGGGAAAAGTCAGACCATCATTGCAGGCTGATGGTGGTAATGTTGAATTAGTGGATGTAACTGAGGATGGAATTGTAAAAGTCAGATTAACCGGTGCCTGTCGTGGATGTCCTATGAGCCAGATGACTTTAAAAATGGGTATAGAAAAAACACTAAAGGAAGCTATTCCGGAAATAAAAGAAGTTCAGTCAGTTTAAATAACGAGCAAATATTTAATTATTTTATCTTTAAAAAAGTTTTTTCGAAATTATCTTATATAAGGGGGAAATATATGGGTAATCTAAGAGGTACAGAAACTGAAAAAAATCTGCTGGCTGCTTTTGCCGGAGAATCACAGGCCAGGAACAGGTATACTTATTTTGCCAGCGTAGCCAAAAAAGAAGGATATGAACAGATTGCTGCAATATTCCAGGAGACAGCAGATAATGAAAAGGAACATGCAAAAAGATTCTTTAAATTGCTGGAAGGCGGAGAAGTAGAAATTAAGGCCAGCTATCCTGCCGGAGTCATTGGGACTACTGCTGAAAATTTACAAGCGGCTGCAGATGGAGAACTTCTGGAATGGGGTACACTGTATAAAGATGCAGCAGAAATAGCCAAAAAAGAAGGATTTGAGCAAGTAGCTCTCCAGTTTGATGAAATAGCTAAAGTAGAAATGCACCATGAAGCCAGATATCGTAAATTATTGGAAAACCTTAATAATGATAGTGTATTTAAGAAAAAAGAAAAGATAACCTGGCATTGCCGCAACTGTGGTTATGTATTGGAAGGGACACAGGCACCTCAGAAGTGTCCTGCCTGCGACCATCCCCAGGCATTTTTCCAGTTAAAAGCAGAGAATTATTAAAATAGTATACAGTTCAGAATACAGTAATAAGTAACAAGTGAAAAGTAATAAGCAATCTACAATTTAATTTAACAATTATTAAGAGACAAGATGCAAGCTTAAATATATTTTACATTTAAAATACAATTAAAAATTAAATAATTCAGGAAATCATTAAAAAGAAGATATTACAGTGTATCGAGCAAGATATCATTTACTCTATATTGATTTGAAAATCAAGACCAATATGTACAACACATAACTGTGTTGTCATTGCGAACTGCTGAAAGCAGGTCGTGGCAATCTCATACTTTTCCACTTGCAGTATTTAGTTTAGTATTTTTTCTAAAAACTAAAAACTAATTTAACAAAAGAAGCACTTTAAAGTTGAATATTTTAAGGTGTTTCTTTTGTTAGAGGGTAGCAGTATACCATTAATTATTAATTTCATTGCTTTAGATAAGCTCTTTGTTTATAATTAGTATAAATTTAAGCATTATATGGAGGTATATTAATGGAATATTTTAGTATGCTGTTTTGGTTTTTCTTTATCTTTTCTGTCCTGTCTCCATGGTTTAAGCAAAAAGGATTAGAATCATCACGAATTTCTCTTATTCATCGATTTGAAAAAAGCAGGAGTTCAAGGGTTATTACCATGATTCATCGCCAGGAAACTATGAGTATTCTGGGTATACCCTTAACCAGATATATAAATATTGAAGATTCTGAGGCAATATTGAGGGCAATAAGGCTTACTGATGATAATATGCCGATTGATATTATTCTCCACACTCCGGGTGGATTAGTGCTGGCTACCGAACAAATTGCTAATGCCCTAATCCGCCATAAGGGTAAAATAACAGTTTTTATTCCTCATTATGCTATGAGTGGCGGTACTATGCTTTCACTGGCAGCAGATGAGATTGTAATGGACGAGAATGCAGTATTAGGACCGGTAGATCCTCAGTTAGGTCAATATCCCGCAGTATCAATTTTGAATGTCTTAAAAGATAAAAATGTAAATGAAATTGATGACGAAACAATGATACAGGCCGATATTGCCAGAAAGGCAATAACGCAGGTCTATAATTTTATTAAAAAATTACTAACAGAGAATAATTGTACTGAAGAGAAGGCTGAAAAGATTGCCCAAACATTAACTGCAGGAAGATGGACTCATGATTATCCCATCAAATTTGAAGAAGCGCAAAATTTAGGTTTGTGCGTATCCAGCGAGATGCCAAAAGAAATTTATGAATTAATGGACCTCTATCCTCAGAATCCTGGAAGCAGGCCTTCTGTTCAATATATCCCGGTACCCTACAAGAGACCTTCTATGCCACCTGCAAAAAAATAATCAATCATAATAGGGATAACAACTTTTTTGGTTTTTTGTTTTTCTTAAAAATTTAGCATTTATAATGTTAAATAGAGTTTAATCAATAAAGGAGGGACAAAGATGAAATCAACAAAAGGAAAAAATGATCTTAAGAAAGATATTTCTATTGTTTTGTGTGGTGGTGCGGGGCTGGGAATTCAGACTGTAGAACAATTATTGACTCGCATGCTGAAACTTTCAGGATATTATGTATTTGCTACCAAGGAATATATGTCCAGGGTAAGAGGAGGTAGTAATTCCACCCAGATACGGATTGCAAATCAACCGGTACAGGCACCTGTGCAAAGAATAGATATATTAATACCTTTAGATGAAGAAGCAATTATCCATGTTTCAGAAAGAATTGATGATAAGACAATTATAATAGGAGATAGGGAGAAATTGCAGACAGAACGAGAAGTTATAAATGTTTCATTTCTCGAGATGGCCAAAGAGATAGGAAATGCAATTTATGCAAACACAATTGCAGTGGGTCTATTACTAGGATTACTGGAAGGGGATATAGAAGAAGGAAGAAAATATTTACAGGATTATTTTACTCAGAAGAAAAAAGAAGATTTTATCCCAGATAATATTAAAGCCTTAGAAAACGGTTTCCAGGAAGCAGAAAAATTAGTAAAAGAGAGCCTTATTAATTCGGATAAGTTATTACATATGGAAAAATCAAAAGAGGTGAAAGAGGACCTTTTAATCAATGGAGCAGAGGGAATTGGTTTAGGAGCCATAGCCGGAGGCTGTAATTTTATTTCTTCCTATCCTATGTCACCATCCACCGGTGTACTTGTGTTTCTCTCCCAATTTGCTAATGATTTTGATATTATTGCTGAGCAGGCCGAAGATGAGATTGCCGCTATTAATATGGCTTTGGGAGCCTGGTATGCCGGAGCGAGGGCCATGGTTACCACTTCCGGTGGGGGATTGGCTCTTATGACAGAAGGAATCAGTTTAACTGGTATGCTGGAAAGTCCTATGGTTATCCATTTAGCCCAAAGACCGGGACCTGCTACCGGTTTGCCAACAAGAACTGAACAGGGAGATTTGAATATGGTCCTTGCTGCCGGCCATGGTGAATTTCCCAGGGTAATCCTGGCACCGGGCAGCATTGAAGATGCTTATGAGCTTACAAAAAAGGCCTTTTACTGGGCTGACAAATATCAGTTACCGGTATTTGTCCTGACTGACCAATATACCATGGATACTTACTATAACATTAAAGGACTTAATATTCCTGAAGAGAAAATTGAGAGATTTATGATTGAAAGTGATGAGAATTATAAACGATATGAGTTAAATACTGATAATGGAGTATCTCCAAGAGGTATACCCGGTTATGGTAAGGGATTAATCAGGGTTGATAGCGATGAACATGATGAGAATGGATTAATAACCGAGAGCATGAATACCAGGAATAAGATGATGGACAAGAGAATGGCGAAGCTGGACCAGATAAAAATAGAAGCCATTGCTCCAGAGCTTATTGGACCACCTGATTATAAGATACTTTGTATCGGCTGGGGCTCAACCTATCATGTTATAAAAGAGTCTTTGGTAAGTTTAAATAATCCCAAAGTGGCTTTTCTACACTTCAAACAGGTTTATCCTATTTCCCGAGAAAGTATTAACATTTTACAGCAAGCCAAAGAAATTATTTCAATAGAAAATAATTATACAGGTCAATTTAGTCAACTATTAGAAACCTCAACAGGTATTGAAATTAGTTCTAAAATATTAAAATATAATGGGTTAGCGTTTTTTACAGATGAATTGACTGAACATATAGCTGATGCTATTTCCAAAAAAGGAGATAAAAAATGAAAAATATAAATTCCTTTGAACAAGAAAATACTAAAACTGCCTGGTGTCCAGGTTGCGGTAATTTTATGATATTAAAGGCATTACAGCAAGCATTAACAGAACTTTCCCTGAAGCCTCAACAAGTAGTAATTGTCTCTGGAATAGGCCAGGCTGCCAAAACCCCCCAATATCTTAATGTACATATGTTCAATGGTCTGCATGGGAGAGCCTTACCGCCTGCCACGGCGATCAAGGCCTGTAACCCGGAATTAACAGTAATTGCAGAGGGTGGAGATGGAGATATGTATGGAGAAGGTGGAAATCATTTTTTACATACAATACGTCGGAATCCCAATATTGCTCATTTAGTTCATAATAATATGGTCTATGGGTTAACCAAAGGCCAGGCATCACCAACAAGTCAGTTTGGATTTAAGACTCCAGTACAAACAAATGGGGTTGTATCTGAGCCTATTAATCCAATTTCTCTTGCTATTTCCCTGGATGCTTCCTTTGTTGCCCGGGTTTTTTGTGGTGATATTGAAAAGACAGTTGAGATAATTAAAAAAGCGATTCAGCACCCTGGTTATGCCCTGGTGGATATTTTTCAGCCCTGTGTCACTTTTAATAAAGTAAATACTTTTAAGTGGTTTAAAGAAAATACTTATAACTTGGAAAACCATGAGCCTGAAAACCGTGAGCAGGCTCTGGCAAAAGCCATGGAAAAAGGAAAAATGCCGCTGGGAATTTTTTATCAAAATAAAAAGAAGAAAGCATTTGAACAACAGCTGAAAGTTCATCAAGATAAAGAAAAGCCCTTTTTGCAAAGAGATTTAAACAGGGGAAAATTTAAAGAATTGTTGCAATCAAAAAAATCCTGAAGCAAAATTAAATTTCTTTTAATCAATGCTTTGACAATTAAAAGATTGGTATAGTTTAATCAAATAAAAAAAGTCAAATCTCTTTTAACGGCTCTTAAAACCACCCGCTTTCTGGGTGCGTTGTTTACTGTATAAAAAAAGAAAGGCGAAAAAATGTTTAAAAAGAGTCTTTTATCCAAAAAAGGTAATTACTTTCTAATAATTATTATTAATATTTTTATTATTGTTCTCAGTATTTCATCATTGGCAATGTCAGAAAATATTCAATCTAATATCAATGTTAGAAATTATATAGAGAATAAGTTTAGTTCAGCTATATTTTATTTATATTTTGATTCAATGGACATACTAGATGAAGAGGAGAAAGAATTTATTGATTTACTTTCCAGGCAAAAACAGGAGAGACAAATATTTTATGGGAAAAAGGTTTACGAGGAAGGTTTTAACATCGAATTACTTGACAAATTAAGGAAGGAAGTTGAGGAACAAGAAAAGCAAAGGATTGCAGAGATTGATGAAACTTCAATAGAAACTACTGAATTGCCTATTCCAACTTTGCCTTCTATGAAATTTTGGGAGAAAATGTATGCGCGTATGGTTTCAATGCAGAAAGTTATTACCACCACGGATTACAACCGGTTTTCAATATGTGGTGTAGATCCTGCCCGCACTGAACGAGTTGTTAAGCGAGTGAAAAATTATTTTGACTGGTGCAATCAGTGGACTAAAGAGGGGGAAAAATTGGAGAAATTAGCCGGGGAAGCCCTTAGAGATGGGAACCTTTATTTGGCTCGCGGGCTTTATCATAGTGCAGCAGGTTGTTATCATATAGGAAGTTTTATAAATTATTATGATATTGAAGAAAAAATAGAAGCACAGGGCAGGGCCAGGCAGTGTTATCAAAAAGCAATTGCCTTATATGAAGAACAAGAGAGACCAATAAGAATAGAAATACCTTTTCGTGAGGTAGAAATCCCCGGATATCTCTTATTAACCAGTCAGCCGGATCAACCTCTTATAATATTCGTCAATGTATTGAATAATATAAAAGAAGTTGAAAACCACTTTTATGCACAAGATTTTGTAAAAGCAGGATTTAATGTATTTAGTTTTGATGGTCCTGGACAAGGAGAGTTGCGACAACATATGAACCTGATACCGGATTATGAAAAAGCAATTCACACTATTATTGACTGGTTTGAAATCAATAATGAATTCAATATTGATATAGAACGAATTGGTGTTATCGGAATCAGTTTTGGCGGATTTTTTTCTATAAAAGCAGCTGCTACTGATCCCAGGATTGATTGTGTTATTAGCAATGGAGGTTTTGCTTATTTCCCCGCACTTTCTCATTTAAAAAAGTTAAATATTGCTACTAAACGTTCTGTTTATTATATGACCGGTTATCATAGCATGAAAGAGGTCTCAGAATATTTTGGTCATTTGGATATCAAAATTTGTCCTCCGCTGAGCCGTCCTATGCTGATAATTCAGGGAGGTAAAGATAGGACAGTTCCTCCAAAGCATGCTTACTATTTTATGGATTGGGCAACAGGAGAAGACAAAGAATTATTATATATTGAGGAAGCTAACCATTGTTGTCAGGATCATTTTGACTTGATAACACCCTATACAATTGACTGGTTCAGTAGTTATTTGTTATGATATTGTGAAACAAAAATATATTTGTAAAATTAAGACAACTATTTTCAATATTTATACTGTGCAAAAAGGGAAAAATGAGTGATAAAAAGTTACCAAATAAGACTTTATCAAGATTGGTTTCAAAATTTTTAAAATGGTATTTAGGAAATATTTTTATATTAAGTTTAGAGAGAAACGCCACTAAAGAGATTAAGCCACCTTATCTAGTTATTGGAAATCATACTAATTTTTATGATGGATTCTTGGTAAATCTATTTATACAAGAACCGATTTGTTTTTTGGTTTCTGATGAATACTTCAGAAAACCTTTATTAAAATGGCTATTAACGATAGAAGGCTCTATTCCCAAGAAAAAATTTTTAGCTGATTTTACTGCCATTAAAGAAGCCCTAAAGGCAAAAGCAGCAGGAAGAATTATCGGTATTTTCCCGGAAGGCAAACGTAATTGGGATGGTTCTACCGAAGAAATTATTTTCGCAACTGCTAAATTAATAAAAATGTTAAATATTCCAGTAGTACGTGCTTTAATGAAAGGTTCTTACCTTGCTTTCCCTAGATGGGCAAGTTATAAAAGAAAGGGTAAAATATCTTTTTCTTATGATTTAGTTTTAACACCAGAGAAAATTCAAGAATTATCCATTGAACAAATTCACCAGGATATTCAGAAAAGCCTTTCCTATAGTGAATATGATTTTCAAAGAGAGATAATGAATATCTATCGAGGTAAAAATCTGGCCGAAAAATTAGAATTGTATTTGTTTTTATGCCCTCATTGCCATCAATTAGGTTCACTTCATTCTTATGGGGATATATTAAAATGTCAAAGTTGTAGCTATGAAGTGCAGTATAATCAATATGGGTTTTTCAATTCCCGAAAACAACTACTTTATTTTGATAATCCTGCTAATTGGAATCAATGGCAAGTTAATTATAGTAATGATCTTCTAAAAAAATACTATAAAAACAGGAGTGAAGAAATTTTTATAAAAGATAAAGGAGTCTGTTTAAATAAGATAAATGAACATAATAAAATGGATACAGAGAAGGGATGCCAATTGGTTTTAAAGGGAGAAAGACTTGCCTTGGAAAACAAATCTTCAGGCAATCTGGATTTTTATTTAACATTAATAAAAGGAATTAATGTTCAATATAATGACCATTTGGAATTTTATTATAGAAATGAATTATATCAATTTTATTTTGATTTGCCCTCGGTTTCTGCCTATAAGTGGTGTAAAATAATACAATTAGCACAAGGTATAATTTCTTAAAATCAATTATAACGGAGTAAATATGAACGAAAACTGGGTACTGATTACTGATTTTTTGTGGCTTTCATTATTCATAGGTTTCGGAATTTTTTTAAAACGAAAAGTATATATCTTTCGCAAGTATCTTTTCCCAACTGCTATCATTGCTGGTTTTGTTGGTTTATTACTGGGACCGGAAATTTTTAATTTTGTTAATTTAAGCAGTGAACGTTTAGGTAGCCTGGTATACCATCTTATGGCCATTGGTTTTATAGCTATTGCCTTAAAAAAAAGAGAGAGAACCCACAGCAGAAATATTTTTAATTCCGGTGTTTATATTGTTAGTATTTATGTAATTCAGGGCATTATAGGTTTGATACTCTCACTACTTATGGCAAATACTTTTTTCCCATATTTATTTCCTGCATTTGGATTATTATTGCCTCTAGGCTTCGGACAGGGGCCGGGACAGGCTTATGCCATTGGAAGTCAATGGGAAGAAATAGGATTTTTCCAGGGTGGAAACATTGGCCTTTCTATTGCTACAATAGGCTTTCTTTGGGCATGTATTGTAGGAGTTTTCCTGATGAATTACTTAATAAAGAAGGGTATTTTTAGGGTAAATTTAAATAAAACGATTTCTAGTAAAGAAAAAATTCACGAAGAAATGGATTCAGGAGAGTTGCCTCTAGCTGCCTCCCTGGATGATATTTCTATACAGCTTTTTTTAATAGGAGTAGTATATCTGGCTACCTATCTAACTTTACTGGGATTAAACAGAATCTTACTTCCATTAGGTAATTTTGGTAAAACATTAGCCCAATTATTATGGGGTTTTCATTTTATCATAGGCACTATCTATGCTATTCTATTGAGACTCGGGTTTGACCTTTTTAAAAAAATGAAAATAATGACACATGAATATCCAAATAATTACATGTTACAAAGAATTGCTGGCGGCTCTTTTGACTTTATGATTACTGCAGCCATTGCTGCCATTTCATTAAAAACATTGAGCCATTATCTAATACCTACTTTTATTGTTACTTCTGCAGGAGGCATAATAACAATCCTGTATATCGTATGGATGACTAAAAGAATTTTTAGAGAAGATGTTTTTGAAAATACCCTGGCTTTTTATGGAACTTATACCGGGACAATTTCAACGGGAATGGCATTACTAAAAGAAATTGATCCTGGTTTTCATTCAAAAGCATCAGAGAATATTGTACTGGGCAGTGGTGTTGCCCTTTTATTTGGTTTTCCCCTGTTAATGATTTTAAATATTCCTATTTTTGGCTATGTTACCAACCAACCTTCCATGTACCTGGTTGCTTTACTCTTGTTTTTTATCTATTTTGGAGCTTTGTATTTTATTCTTTATAAGAATAGACCGAAATAAAGAATAATTAATAATAACCTAAATACATCTCACTATTTTGACAATAAGGATATGTTATAACATAATATATTTATAAATAAAATAGTTTTACCATAAAAAGATTAAAATAAGCCAGCTGATAATATTTCACCTGAAGTCCAAAATTGGAAATGCTATTGCTTAAGAAAGATTATAGCTAAAGGTATAAATAAAAAATCGAAAGAAAAATAGTAAAAAAGTTTAACCCCTTTTAGAGGTTCTGAAAGCCATCCGCTATGCGGGTGCGATATTTACTGTTATAAGGCTGATGAGAAATGTCAACTGTTATTGTTATTGGAGCAATTAACCTGGATTGTTTTGGGTATCTTCCATATTTTCCTGTTGAAGGTAAAAGTCTTCGGGCTAGAGATTTTAGATTTTGTCTCGGAGGGCACGGAGCCAATCAGGCAGTGGCTTTGAGTAACTTGAAGGTAAATAACCTGCTGCTGGGTAAGGTTGGTAATGATTTTGCCGGAGATTATATTTTATCTCTTTTAAAAAAATACAAGATTAACACAGAATATGTATTCAAGAATAGTACCGGCAAAACAGGTATCTGCTCTATTATGGTTAGCCCTAACGGAGAAAATACTATTATTGGGTTTCCGGCTGTAAACCTTATGATTCAGCCTGATTTTCTGGAACGTTTTATACCTGTCTTCGAATTGGCTACCTGGCTTAGCGTTTCCCTTGAATATCCAGCCAATACAATTATTTCTGCTCTTAAATTAGGCAAAAAATATGGCTTGAAGACTGTATTAGATCCATCTCCTGTGGTTGATTTTCCTGAAAAAGATTTTTGGCACATGGTTGATTATGCTTTGCCAAATCAAAAAGAATTGAAAGTTTTAACAGGAGAAGAAGAAATGCTGCAGGGAGCCAATGTGCTTAAAGATTGGGGAGCAAAAGAAATTGTTGTTAAGCAGGGTGCTGCTGGCTGCAGTTTTTTATATCAAAATAATCTGATAAATATACCTGCATTTGTTGCCAAAAACATTGTTGATACTACCGGTGCCGGAGATTCCTTTAATGCGGCTTTTATTTATGGCATGATACAGACCAACTCTATTCCAAAATCAATCCAAATAGCCAATCTGGTTGCCTCGTATACAGTTCAGAAACGGGGTACCTGTGAATCTTTTCCTGAAAGAAGGGATATTGACTGGAACCAGCTGGAAAACAGGAAAAATGACCTTTTGTTTTAAATAGGATTTTAAATGTCAACAGAGATGAATACTGTGCTTTGTGTTGATAGAAGTGAAGCAGAAAAGGAGTAAAATATATGTCACAAAAATGTATTTTTTGTCAAATTGCTGATAAAGAAAAACAGGCTTATATTGTTTATGAAGATGACCGGTGTATAGCATTTTTAGATGCATACCCTGTTAATGAAGGACACACTCTGATAATTCCCAGAAAACATTATGAAAATATTTATGATATTCCCGAAGATACTCTTGCTCATATTATGAAAATCAGCAAAGGACTGGTTATGGATTACCGACAAATTTTCAACTCTATTGGCTTAAATATTATCCAGTCTAACGGTTCGGCTGCCAAGCAGACTGTTTTTCATTTTCACCTGCATCTAATTCCCCGTTACCAGAATGACGGCCTGGCTTTATTCAGGCATCATTTTACCAGAATGGGTCATGACCTGGAAGATACCTATCTGAAGATTACTACTTTTCATAAAAAGTAAAACTTTTATTAAATATATTAAATAGGATTTTTATGTACTCATATTTAAAAACCATACAGAAGATTTGTCAGGAATATCCTTTTGAGAAAAAGGTTATGCTTGTTCCCTCTTATATAGACGGGAATTCCTTTAAAAAAATACTTGCCTGTCAGGGGATTAATTCACTAAATTTCCAGCATAGTACCCTTTTTGACATTGCCAGAATTTTTGCCCTGGAAGATTTGGTAAAAAATAAACAAAATATTCTGGACAATGCTCTGGGCATTGTATTAATTATGCACATATTAAAAGATTTATCCAGCCAGGGTAATATCTCATATTTCCAGTTACCGTTAATTTCAACAGGCCTGGCAAAAACTGTTTTTCTCAGCATCAAAGAGATAAGAGCAGCCGGTTATAATTCCAGAAGCTGGCTATCAGAATTCAAAATCGATTCTGACAAGCTGAAAGACCTTCATAGAATTATGGCTGAATATGAAAAGCAGCTGTATGACAGGAGATTAGTTGATGAGGCAAAACTATACTCCCTGGCTATCTCTTCCAGGTATATTGAAAAAAACAACATTTTTCTTGTACCTTCCAATATTCAGATGAATACCTTAGAACTGCTTTTTTATAATAAAAAAGTTAAGAATGCTGCAAGGATTATTGATTTTGCCTGTCCTGAAGCAACAATAGCCCCTGCTTCTTTTGCTCTTGCTCAAAACAAAAAGACAGACCAGTTTCCCGGGCAAAGAATCATCGGTTTATCAAATCAGAATAATAAAATAAATATGAATTTGGCAAAGCCGGATATTGAATTTTTCAAGACTCACGGTGAATATGTTGAGGCAAAAGAGGTGCTGAGAATTATCCTGGAAAAAAATATTCCTTTCGGTAAAGCACAGATATTTTATACACAGCAGGAACCTTATACCCAATATTTTTACCAGCTCTTAAGCTCTGTCAATGAGTATGGAGGGTTTTCCTCAACTAGAATCCCGGCTACTTTTCATAGTGGAATACATATTAAAAACAGCCGCCCTGCTAAACTTTTTTTTGATCTAATAGAATGGATAAATGATAACTACAGCATTAAAAAGCTATTTACAATTTTAAATAGCGGTAATATTAAACTGGATTTACCGGAACCTTTTACATTGGAACAATTTGCCTCACTGTTAAGAAAATCACCAATTGGCTGGGAAAGAAAAAGATATATTCCGGGGATTAAACTGGCAATCAGTGAGATAGAAAAAAATTTAGAAAAATCTTCTGATGACAGGATAGAAACCTATCAAAATGATATTCAACTTTACAATATTATTAAAGAATGGATTTCAAAAATCTTCAGACTTCTTCCGGATGGTGGTTTTAACTCCACAGTATTTCTCAATGAACTTGCCGGAGGAATAAAACAGATAATAAATGAATTTTCGGTAATTGAAAATAATTCTCCTGACGAAGAAGCCCTTTCTAAAATTAATCAAAGACTTAATATGCTGGAAAAACAGGCAAAAGAAGAGATTTCCTATAATGAAGCCTTGTCTATCATTAATGATATATTAAGCAATGAATACGTCTGCTGTTCGGAGCCCTGTGCCGGCATGCTGCACATTGCCAGCTATAAAAAAGGGATTTGGTTGGATAGGCCTTATACTTTTATCATAGGGATGGATTCCCACAAGTTCCCCGGTATAACAGGTGATGGAACCTTATTTCTAGAGACAGAAAGAATCCCTTACAGTCATTTTCTGACAGATACTCAAAAGAATAAGATAGAAAATCTCAGACTCCTTCATCTGGTCCTGAATCTGAAAAGCAAAAAATATTTATCCTTTTCCTGTTTTGATACATTAAATAATCAGGAACAGGCTCCGGCATCATTGTTGTTACAGCTGTACCGTTTTTCATGTGATAACTGGGAAATCAGCTATGAGGAATTCTCAACTGCCCTGGGGGAAGTAAAAAAGCTTATTCCGGTAGATAGGACTCAATTCCTGGACGAAGGAGATATTATTCTCTATTTTGCAGGTAAAGAGAAGAAAGATACACAATCTTTGCTACAAAAAAAATATATTAATTTCACTGAAGGAATGAAGGCTGATACAAGGAGAAAAGCAGGAGAATTTAATGCCTACAATGGAAAGGTAAATATATCATCCCAAAAATATGATCCACGTCAGAATAGGGGAATAATCCTGTCAAGCTCCAGGCTGGAGAGGATTGCCATCTGCCCCTATCTCTATTTTTTAAATGACATATTAAAGATAAAGAGGCCGGAGGAGATGGAGTATGAGCCAGTACAGTGGATGAATCCTATGGAAAGAGGTCTTTTGCTTCATCAGATATATGAAAATTTTTACCGGAGATTAATAGAGAAGTCCTGGACAGCTTCTGCAGGACCGTCTTTTTCCAGGCATTGGTTAATGCTCAAAAAGATTGCCAATGAAAAATTAGAGGAAAAAAGAGAATTTTTGGCACCTCCTGGTGAGCTGATTTATCAGGCCGAAAGAAGAGAGATACTGGAATCCTGCAAGATATTTTTAATTGGAGAAGAAAAAAATTATAAAGGGCAGAGGCCACAGTATTTTGAGCTGGCATTTGGAACCAGGGATAATGAACATGAACTTCTGGGCAAAGTAAGAGCAGTAGAATTTGTTTTGCCGGCTGGAGACAAGATAAGTTTTCAAGGGAAAATTGACCGGATTGACCTGATGCCAGATGGTACTTATCGGATTATTGATTACAAAACAGGAGCCTCTGCAAATTATAAAAAAGGAAAACCTTATCGTCATGGTGAACAGCTACAGCATGCCCTTTATGCTATTGCTTTGCAAAAAATACTGGCAAAGAAATTTCCCGGTAAAAAAATAACCATCAGTGATTCAGGTTATTATTTCCCAACAGCATATGGACGCGGAAGTCTTGTTTTGTATGAACAAAAAAATACAAACCAGGTACTGGAGATTGTTGAGATACTACTGGATACTATTTCCGGTGGAATTTTCCCCATGACTCAAAAACCGGATTATTACATGTGCCGTGATTATCAAGACATAATGGAACAGAATGAGGTTGTTTCAATTAACAAAAATAAGGACGAAAAATATAAGGATGAGAAATCTTTTGACAATATCAGGAGGTTAAAGAAGTTTGAGTAAAGGACATAACAGAATAATCCTTAGTGATGAAGAGGCGAGAAAACAGATTCTTACTGATTTGAAGCATAACTTTTTGGTAGAGGCAAGTGCCGGCTCTGGAAAGACCTCCAGCCTGGTCGGCAGAATGGTTGCCCTTGTCCAGTCAGGTATATACTCAATAGAACAGGTTGTTGCAATTACCTTTACCCGTAAGGCAGCCATTGAAATGAAAGAGCGTTTTCAGGAGAAAATTGAAAGTGTTTTCAGACAATGCAATGATATTCGGGAAAAAGAAATACTGAGAAAGGCTCTTGCTGATATTGAGCAATCTTACATCGGCACTATTCATTCATTTTGTGCCCGCCTTTTAAGGGAATTTCCTATCGAGGCAGGATTGGACCCTGCTTTTAAAGAGATGGATGAAGTAGATAATGTTCTCTTTATGGAAAAAGCATGGGAAAATCACTTAAGCAGCTTGAAGATTACAGATTCCGAAATTTTAAAAAACCTGGAATACGCAGGCATTAGTATTAAAGATTTAAAGGGATGTTATAAGCAGGTATGTCTTTACCCTGACACCAGAATAAGTTATGAAATTAGTACTAACCCTAACTTATCAAAAGCCTGGCAAGAGCTGGTATCGTTTTGCGAGAAAGCAGAGGAGTATATCCCGAAGCCGGAAACAGAAAAAGGGTATGACAGGATACAGGAGGCAATTGAGCAGTTGTTAAGGCTCAAGGATTATTCTGCTTTTATCGAGAAAGATTACAATAAAATATCTTTATTGGAAAATTTTGACAGAAATTTTTCCGGTAGCGGCTATATTACCCTGAATCGCTGGAATTCAAAAGAGGTTGCCAAACATTATAAAGAAACAGTATTACCCGAATTGAGAGATAAATACATTCAACCGGCTATCAGGGAGTGGAGGGAATGCTGCCATTACCATGTTTTTCAGTTTATTTTACCGGCAGTAGAAAGTTACCACAAGTTTAGAGAAAAACACTCCATGCTCAATTTCCAGGATTTATTAATTAAGGTGGCTAAATTACTAAAAGAATATCCACATATAAGGACATATTTTCAGCAGAAATACAAAACATTACTCGTTGATGAATTTCAGGATACTGACCCGATTCAGGCTGAAATTATATTTTATCTTACCGGAAGTGACATCAAAGAAAAACAATGGCATAAATTAATACCTCGTCAGGGATCTCTTTTTATTGTAGGTGACCCGCAGCAGTCAATTTATCATTTTCGCAGGGCAGATATTGCTGTCTACAACCAGGTAAAATCATTAATCAAAAAAAGCTATGGAAAAGTAATTCAACTCAACAGTAACTTTCGTTCCCTGAAATCTATCAGTGATTACCTCAATCCT
>Ga0334896_1001865_pt1 | contig 16357 bp, 13 predicted proteins | sample GraSluR3_MG_8_FD_207734 | JGI IMG/M metagenome (GOLD analysis project Ga0334896, IMG submission 207734) | Sludge microbial communities from methane-producing bioreactor in Wageningen University, Netherlands - Granular Sludge_27_06-R3 | ecosystem: Engineered > Bioreactor > Anaerobic >... | reverse complement strand
AATAAATGCACTGACAAATGCAGTTTCTGTATAAGGGATATCGCTGATGGCCTTGGAGGAAGTAACCTGTGGCTTGAAAAGGAACCGGAAACCCGGGAGATAATACAAGCTGTGGGTAACCCTGAAAAATACGAGGAAATAGTGTTTTGTGGTTTCGGGGAGCCCCTTATGAGACTTGAACAGGTACTGGAGGTAAGCAGATACCTGAAAGACAATTATAATACAAGGATCCGGTTAAACACCAACGGCCAGGCAAATCTTATATATGGCAGAAATATTGTTCCCCTGCTGGAGGGGCTTATCGATTCGGTTTCGATAAGTCTCAATGCAAAGAATGCAGAGGACTATCAAAGGTTGTGCAAACCGGAATACGGAGAGGAAGCCTATTACTCGGTATTGGATTTTATCAAGGAATGCAGAAAATATATTCCCGAAGTGACAATAACTGTGGTTGATGTTATACCCGAGGAGGATATCACGCAGTGCGAGGCCATTGCCGCGGAACTGGGCGTAAAGTTCAGGGTGAGACATTTCGGCAAATAACATATTACGGTAACTACCTCCCGCATTAAACATATAATGATAGTGAAGTAAAGGAGATTGGGGGGAATTGTTAATTGGATAATATGTGGAATTATTTGGCCGGTCCGCCCTATTCCGCTGTGAATAACGGGGGCATGAACGGCCTGACGCCAGGAGACATACCCGGATACGATCAATGGCCGGGATACGGACCCGGCGCGGGATACGGACCCGGAGCGGGATATGGACCCGGCGCGGGATACGGGCCCGGCATGGGATATGGACCCGGTGCGGGATATGGCCCCTGTCCCTGGGACGGACCCTGGATGCCGCCGAATCCGAAAATGGACTGCTTGGCCGTACTGAGATGTATTCAGCGATGCATGCAGGGTTACATGCATTATATGCCTGGAGAGGGCCCGATGGAGGACTATGGTGCAGGATACGGACCCGGACAGGGCATGCCGTCTGTGCCACCCATGGATGATACAAAAGGATAAAAGAACCCCCGGACCATTGTCCGGGGTTCCTATTTTTTTGGATTTCTGATATAATTACCATTGCAGCAGTGTATTAACCAAAAATGTATACATATATTACCTATGGCACATAATATACTATACGCTGTCAAAGAGTGGGAGGATGAACAATGAAGCGAAAAGATACAATCATCCTGGTTTCGTTGGCCGTGATACTACTGACTGCAGTGTACGGCACGCTTGGCAAACAGGTAACCATTATAGACGGTGAAGAAGCAGTGCAAGTAATGAGTTATAAAAACAGTGTGCAGGGATTGATTGATGACAGGGGTATTTCATTGAGGGAGGATGACCGGATTTCTCCGGAACCTGATACTCCCCTGAGGGACGGTATGGAAATAATCATTAAAAGGGCGGTGCCCCTTACGGTGACGGCAGACGGAGAACAAATGCGGGTTTTAACGGCCGCCGATACTCTGAAGGAAGCTTTAAAGGAAACGGGTATCACGATAGGCACAGAGGATATAGTTGAGCCGAATATAGGTAGCCCTGTCAAAAGTGACATGGAAGTTAAGGTAGTAAGGGTAACCTATGACAGGATTACCGAAGAAAGGGAGGTTCCCTTTGAAACCATAGTAAATTACAATGATCAAATGGACAAAGGCATAGAGAAGGTGGCTGAAAAGGGAGAAAACGGGAAGGTTCAGGAAGAAATTCTGATTGCATACCATGACGGAGATGAAGTAATCCGCCTGAAGGTAAACCAGGAGGTGCTCAAAGAGCCAACAGACCAAATAGTGGAAAGGGGCACAAGGGATATTATAGCCACTTCCAGGGGAGATGTCCGTTTTAAAAAGGCAATATACATGAGCGCCACTGCCTATGACGCCACCTTTGAAAGTACGGGAAAAAATCCCGATCACCCCCTTTACGGAATAACCCGGAGCGGAACCCGGGTAAGACCCGGGGTGGTGGCGGTGGATCCCAAGGTTATTCCTTTGGGAACCAAGCTGTATGTCAAGTCTTTGGATGGCAGCGCCGATTATGGCTTTGCCAGCGCCGAGGATACCGGCGGCGCGATAAAGGGCAACAAAATCGATCTGTACTACGAATCCCCGGAAGTAGTCAGAAAATTCGGAAGGAAAAATGTGCTTGTATATATACTCGAATAGCCGAAGGAAGGTATTCAAAAAAAGGTTGAGCCCACCGACAGGTGGGCCTTTTGATGGAGATATATGCCCTAGGGTGCCAAAAACAAAAAGGGTGGGACGATCAAATGATCAAAGGATATACCCTTAATGAGACCATAGAATTGATGAAAAAATTCAATATAAAACCCAGCAAGGGTTTGGGACAAAACTTCCTGGTGGATAAGAATATACTGGGTAAAATAGTGGATGCCGCGGAAATAGGCAAAGATGACCAGGTTCTGGAAATCGGCCCGGGTATCGGTACCATGACCCGCGAACTGGCAGACAGGGCCGGCAGAGTGATAGCTGTGGAAATTGACGGACGGCTTATTGCGGTGCTTGAGCATACCGTTAAACCGCTTAAGAACGTTTCAGTGATAAACGGTGATATATTGGCCCTCGACCTTAAGGCCCTCTGGTCTGAATGTTTTACGGGCGATGTTACCGTGGTTGCAAACCTGCCGTATTATGTAACATCCCCTATTATTATGAAGCTGCTTGAAGAGGAGCTGCCGCTGCGAAGGATGGTTATAATGGTTCAGAAGGAAGTTGCACGGCGAATGAGCGCCGGTCCCGGCGGGAAGGAATACGGAGCCCTCAGCATAGCCGTTCAGTACCGTTCCCGGCCCAGTATAATTGCGGAGGTGCCTCCTTCGGTGTTTATACCGCCCCCAAGGGTAAGCTCAGCCATAGTAAGGCTGGATGTAAGCAAAGAGAAACGGTATCCGGTAAAGGACGAAAAACTATTGTTCCAGCTTGTTAAGGCAGCCTTCGGTCAGAGACGTAAAACGCTGATAAACGCCCTTGACAGCGGATTTAAGCATTTTAGCAGGGACATTATAGACGAAAGCCTTACATATTGCGGAATTGACCCGCGCAGAAGGGGGGAGACCCTTTCAATAGAAGAATTCTGCTGCCTGGCGGATTACATGTATGAGAAAAAAATGTAACTTATTCCCTTGATGTGAATATACTGATACTACAGTATTTTTAAAAGGGGGAGGTCTTTTCAAGTGGCAGCAAGGGATTATCGCAGGCAGCTGCTTTTGTTAAACCAAAAGGACCGGGGTTTTGAAATAGATACCGGCAGAAAACCTACAGGCTTTGCCAGGATACAGACCAAAGGCGGGAAGGGGCTGCTGACTTTTATAATCCAAAATCTCAGGGACATAAAGGAAGAGGGCCTTGTATACAAGGGTTTTATTGCAGCGGCAGGCCGGGAACCAGTCTTTGTCAATACCGGAACAATACCGGTGGACGGCAGCGGCAAAGGTGAAGGCACCTGGGGCTTCGAACCTGCGAATGTAGGCGGTACCGGATACAGCCTGGACAAATTCAGTCTGTTTGGTATAGCGGTTTACAGGCCGGAGGATGGCAAATATGATTCTGTATGCCTGATCTCTGACGGCAAGGAAAAGCTTCCGGAAGGCTGGAAAGAGATATTAAATGGCAGTGTATTGAAAACGGCCGATAAAAATGACGGATTAGGTGCTGCAGAAGAACCCGAAAGGGAATTATCAGGGGAAACAGACGAAGCATTAGCCCAAAGGATGGTTGAAGATACAGTCGACCAAGCACCGGATAAAACACCGGATAAAGCACCGGCTGCAGTATATGCCGAGCTAATAAGGGGATTAACCGAAGGGTCATCGGCACCTGACCGGAACTCTGAACAGCATTGGATAAAACCAGGACCGGGAGATTATATAAGAGAGACCCTAAAGCATTATCCAAAGGTTCAGCCCTTTGAAAATCCTGTCCCGGGATGTCATTGGTGGCGAATAAACAGTTACGATTATTTGTTTGGAATAATGTATGACGGGGATGAAGAATTAAAGTATTATGCATACGGTATACCTGGGACATACCAGACCCAGGCCCAGATGCAGATGGAGACCTACGGTTTCAGCCAGTGGCGTTCCCGGAAGGGAAGCGGGCATGGTCCGGGTAACCCCGGGTATTGGCTTGCATTTGTGGATGCAAAAACCGGAGTATTGGCGGGCCTTGAATAATCTTCTTGTTATTTTGATATGTTTACATCGGCAAGCAGTATACCTGTAATACCGCCCGCAGTATTTTTAACCGGCATGCTGACGGATATGCAGAACTCATCGGTTGCGGAAGAAATATACGGCTCGGTCTGGTAGTCCTTACCCTTTATGGTTTCCCTGAAATAGTCCCTGTGGGATACATTATCACCTGTGTTTATATTATCAAGGGTTGCAGCCTGCAGTACTCCGTCCGAATCTATATAAGCCAGAAGTTCGATGTTTGAGTCCCTGGCCGCACTTTGGTGCAGCATGCTTTCAATACCGGCTATATCTCCGGTTTTAAAGGGGTCTGTATCAATAAGCCGGCTTACTGTGGATTTTACCTTTTCCACTTTGGCCCTTTCTTCGTCACCGAGTTCCAATCCCTTTCTATATTCAATAAAGCTGCTGTTCAGTGACTTGGCAATTTCATCCAGATTCTTAATAAGTTCAAACACCTGCTCCATTGCGGCGGACTGCTCCTGGGCTCCTGCTGCCGCCTGCTGGGCTCCGGCGGAGGACTGCTGGACCGAAGATACTATATCTTCCATAAGGGAGCTTATTTCCCCGGCCTTCCCTTTTTGCTGCTGAGTCAGTTTCAATACTTCACCGAAAGAAACAACAGTGGTTTGCGTTACCGTGTTTACTTTGCCGAAGTCCTCTTTGGACATGTCCGCAAGGTCGACGTCCTCCCTGGCTTTTACTGCCTGTGTTTTCATTGATTCTGCAACAGTTTCGATTTGTCCGGAGATGGTTTCAACCAGGTTATGTATTTTGGCGGCGGAGGTGGTTGATTGTTCTGCAAGTTTTCTTACTTCCTCGGCCACTACAGCAAAGCCTCTGCCCTGCTCCCCTGCACGGGCGGCTTCTATAGCCGCGTTTAACGCAAGAAGGTTTGTTTGTTCGCTTATACCTGTTACTTCCATGGTTATACCGGAAATCTGTTTTGCGTGCTGTTCCAGGGTTGTCACTTCCTGGGCCAGGTTGTTGTTGATTTCGGAATTTTCCCGGATTCTTTCAATAAGGTTTGTAAGTCTTTGGACGCTTGAATCTATAGTCTGCTGCATTTCCATTGATTCCGCCAGGGTTTTGTTGGTGAATTTCTCAATCTGGTCCGAGGAGTCTACCAGTTTTTGTATGCTGTCCATGGTTTTGGTTGCAGATGATGATATTTCCTCGACACCCTTTGCTATTTCGGATACCGTAACGGCTATTTCTTCCGCCGACCGGTTGGTATCACTGGCGTTTGAGAGCAGATTACCCACATAGCTTGTCATTTTTTCGGCGATTGTAAGTATATTTCCCATTAGCTTTTTATTGCCAAGCAGTATTCTGTTCATAGAATCCGCAGTTTCCTTATAATCGCCTTCGAGGTCTTCGGGTAACTGCTTAAGCAGGCTGCCGTTTTCTATCAGATGCAGGCTTTCCTTTATTCTTTTTATGGCTTTGCCGGTAGAACCGATGGTCAACATATAAAACAAACCCGAAAGGACGAAGGTGGACGCTGCCAGTATAAGCCAATAGTTTTGCGATATCCGACGGGTATGGGAAAACAGTTCTTCGGCGGTATATCCGTCCGGCAGTGAAGCGACATACCCCGGCAGATTAACCACCAACAGATAGTAACCCAGTCCCGCAATACATAACCCGAGCAGCAGGTAAAAAAATATGGTTTTATTCATAAATTCACCTCCAAACTCTATTACCCTGTATAATTTCTACAGATTTGGCAAAACACCTTTTATTTTGACAAACTTTTATAAGACACGGGAAGAATGCCAAGCCGCTGCGGCTATGGAGGGACAGTTAACCCGCTACCATGGAAGAGCCGAGGATCAGCATTGCAATGTTGAAGTATACCAACAGGGCAAGGGCATCGATAATGGTTGTGAGCAGCGGTGCTGCAATGAGTGCCGGGTCCAAACCTATACCTTTGGCCAGTATGGGCAGGACCGAGCCGGTGAGCTTTGCCAGAATTATGGTCAGAAAAACAGTAATAGACACGGTAAGGGCTATTGTAATGCCCTCGCCTTCAAACAGGATTATCCTTGCGAAATTAACTACCCCAAGGGCCAAACCAACCAACAGCGACACCCTAAGTTCCTTGAACAAAATGTTCAGGATATCCCTGCTCTTCAGTTCGCCTATTGCCATACCCCTGATAATTAGGGTGGAGGACTGGGCCCCCGCATTCCCGCCGGTACCCATCAGCATTGGAATGAAGATTGCCAGGCTCAGGGCGGAATGCAGAACCGTCTGGAAATGTCCGATAATACTGCCGGTTATGGTTGCTGAAACCATAAGCACCATAAGCCAGACAATTCTCTTTTTCGCCAGGGCGAATACGCCGGCGGACAGGTAAGTATCGTCGGTGGCTTCCATTGCAGCCATCTTGTAAAAATCTTCGGTGCCTTCCTGCTCAATTACATCTATTATATCGTCAATGGTTATTATGCCAACAAGCCTTTGTTCATGGTCCAGTACCGGTACAGACAGAAGGTCGTATTTTTTGAAAAGGGCTGCCACCTCTTCCTGGTCATCGGTGGTTTGCACCGAGATAGCATTTTCATCCATCAATTCTCGGATGGTTTTGTTCTGCTCTGCCATTATTATATCCTTAAGTGAAACAATACCCCTTAGGTATCTGCTGCTGTCTATTACATAACACGTATAAATTGTTTCCTTGTCAACCCCGGTTTTCCTTATATGTTCCAGCGCATGGGGCACCGTATAATGCTCTTTCAAATCCACATATTCAATGGTCATTATTGATCCTGCGGAATTTTCAGGGAAATTAAGGAACTGATTTATTATTCTCCTTTCATCCCCGGAAACGTTCTGCAGTATTTTTTTCGTTACATTGGCTGGCATTTCTTCCAAAAGGTCTATTTTATCGTCAAAGGCCAGTCCTGCCAAAAGTTCCCGCAGGCTGTGGTCGGTTACTGCATTGATTAAATCCACCTGCTCTTGCTTATCCATATATGAGAATACGCTTGAAGCAAGGTCCTTTTTCAATAATCTGAACAGAATAATCCTTTCATCCCCGTCCAGCTCATTGAAATATTCGGCCAGGTCCGCTTCATGGAAGCTGTTCAGCCTGTTTCTAAGTTCTTTGAAATCCTTTCGTTCATACAGTTTTTTAAGTTCCAGCACTGCGAAAACCTCCCTTATACTGGCAGCTCCGCTGCAATACAAAAGCTTCCTCAACTAAGAAGAAGCTTAACCCAAGCCTTCCCCTCGTTGAGTTTTGGCACTGTACAGCTTTGGATATGTACCAGCTGCATTAGGTAAAACCTTATTCCGGTAATACCTGCTCACCCGTTGGCGTCTCTCGACATTTCCGGGCAGCAGCGTCTATCTGCACAGGAACCTCACCTAACGAAATATTCAGTTTACAGTACTTATTATATAAAAATTCTTATCATAATGCCATTATTTTTTATCATACGCACATCCAAACCGTCAAAGGGCACACACCATCACGCCCCTTCATAATATATACTAATCGAATTATTATCAGCATTTAAGCGGGAGGGATGACGGTGGGGGAAATTAAAATCGGGGATCTGGTAGCGCGAAAATCCTATAACAGGGATATCCTTTTCAAGGTTGTGGAGATAATTAACCAATCCGGCAGGGAAAGGGTTTATATATTAAAGGGAGTAAACATGAGAATAATGGTGGATGCTCCCGAAACGGACCTGACGGTACAAACAGCGAAGGAACTGCGCAAGTTTGAAAAATCCAACCATGAAATGGTCAGCAGACATATAGATAGCGGCACCAATTTGAGGAAGGCAAGGAGCGGAATAAGGGGAATAAAAGGGACTTTTTTTGAAAAAAGCAGGAACCCCTTCGGCAGGCCGGGGAGGGTCCTGCATCTGGACGGGGACAAAGATTACCTGGACATGTGCATGAAAGCCTATAAGGAAATGGAAGTCAATGCGACAGGTAAATACATGCCGGAAAGCCAACAGCCCAAGGGTGTAACCGATATGCTGAAAGAGTATCTTCCCGACATACTTGTGCTGACCGGGCATGATTCGGTTGAAAAAAACAAAGACATTAATGATATAAGCCATTACAGAAATTCCAGGTTCTATGTTGCCGCCGTAAAGGAAGCGAGAAAATTTGAACCTTCCTATGATGACCTTGTAATATATGCAGGAGCATGCCAGTCCTATTTCGAGGCCATACTTGATGCCGGCGCAAATTTCGCCAGTTCACCCAACAGGGTTCTTATACATGCACTGGACCCGGTTTTTGTGTGCCATATGGTTGCCTATTCGAATATTGAAAGGATTATTCCGGTGGAGGAACTGGTGTCCAAAACGATAACCGGAATTGAAGGCATTGGGGGCCTGCAAACAAGAGGGAAATACAGGGAAGGTCTGCCCGGACCTGTTAACACCAGAGGGCAGAGGAGGTAAGGGGTTGAAAGAATATATAGATGTCAATGTAAGAGTGTATAGGGATAAAGAAAAAAAGATTGTAACAATACCTCTGGAAACCCTTGTATCTGAAATTCTACCTTCACAGATATCCGTGGAATTCAATGATGAGGCATTGAAGGCCCAGGCAGTTATTATTAGGACAAACATAGTAAGACGGCAGCCGGTATATGACGGAAAGGGCTGCGAGCTGCGTCCCGGTGCGGACCTTTGTGATACGGGCCACTGCATGGAATGGCAGCCGGATGAACAAGCGGGAAAAAACCGGGGGGATAGAAATGATGAATTTTGGGCAAGAATAAGAAAAGTGGTGGAAGATACCCGCGGACAGATAATTTTTGTTAACCAGAAACCGATTAAGGCCCATTATCACCTCTGCTGCGGCGGCGCAACCGAAAATTCCGAAAACTTAATAGGAAACAGGGTTGTGTATCTCAGAAAGGTGCTATGCAGCTACTGCAGGAATTCGACCTATTGGGAGCAGCATAAGGATATTACCGTGGAAGAAATCGAAAAAAGACTGGGAATCAAGGTGGAGGGTTTCGGCCCGGTTAAAGGTTCTCCCATAGAAGGTTTTATTGATGAAATTGACCGGGATAATGAAGGCAGGATAAAAAGCATAAAAATAGGCGGCAAGGTTTTTAAAGGCACAGAGGTAAAGGACCTGCTCGGTTTGAATTCAACCCGGTTTGGCTGGAAACCGACGGTACTGAAGTTTTCTACCGGCGGCAGGGGTCACGGTCTCGGGATGTGTCAGTATGGTGCCTGTGCCATGGCGGCAGAAGGCAGCAGTTACAGTGATATTATAAATTATTATTTTACCGGGGTGGAAATTGGATCTATATTGGAATGCAGTGAGGACATGCCGCTTGTCGGAAAAGTATTCATGCTTGACCCCGGACACGGGGGAGACAGCAGTGACAACTCCGGACCGGGGGGCTTAAGGGAAAAGGACGTTAATCTGGACATTGCCGGGCGGTTGGAAGCGTTGCTTCAAAAAGCCGGAGCCAAAGTCTATATGACCCGGCGGGGGGATACAAAAGTACTGCTTTCGGACAGGGCGGATATGGCCAACAGAATTCGACCGCACTTTTTTATCAGCATACATCACAACGCATTTTACAACCCTTCGGTCTCGGGTACCGAAATATATTACTATAACGGAGACACGGAAGGCTTCAAACTCGGCAGGCTTATTATGGAACAGCTTGAAAAAGAGGTGTGCACAACCAACAGGGGTATAAAGACAGCCAACTTCTATATATTGAGAGAAGCAAAGGTGAGGTCTGTACAACTGGAGCTGTTTTATATAACCAATCCGGAAGAGGAGGCAAGGCTAAAATCGGAAGAATTCAGATCCCGCGTGGCAAAGGCAGTTTTTAACGGAGTTTTGGACTTTTATAATAGCAGGTTTTAACAGAAGTATCGGTACGCGAAAGACAGAATTTACACATTTTGTATTTGACAAGTGCTTGTATAAATTGGTACAATATTTATTTGATTTATGTCAGATTCTATGGTAAAATATTGTTAATAGCGGGAAGCAAGAAAGAGGTGAAACCGGGTGCGGGCGAATAATTCCCTTGACAGAATAAGAAAGGACATTGAAACCTGCGTCGGAGAAAGGGTGAGATTAAAAGCCAATAAAGGAAGAAAGAAAACCTTTGTTAAGGAAGGCGTAATTGAATCCACTTACCCGTCAATTTTTGTTGTAAAAATTATTACCGATCAGGATTCCATAAGAAGAGTATCCTACAGCTACTCGGATGTTCTTACAGAGACTGTTGAACTGACCATCTGCAGTGAAAACAGGAAAATTAAATGCGGTTAACGGTACAAAGGGCGGCTGTCAGCCGCTTTTATCGTTTTATATCAACAAAATTTTTTATACAGGATTTAGCATATATTTAATACTTCCAACCTGCCAAAGGCCCAAAAGGTATGGGAGTTTTTTATGTTATTGCAGGTTTAGGGCCCGTTTTTCAGAGGGGCTGTTTTACTGGGCCCTGCGGCGTTTGTGAATTATTATACAACGAAATGGAAAAAACTAATAAATTATAATAATATATGTAAAATTATCCTTCTTGTAATAAAAAAATAAAGATAATATACTAATATTGTCGACTGTAACAGAAAACACTATTAAAGGTTACATATCCTAAAAAGGAGTGATGACTTGTGCCGGCTAAAAATGGTATCATGGTCAATTCTGAAATAGGAAAACTCAAGGCGGTAATAATGCACAGGCCCGGCAGCGAGCTCGAAAGGCTTACTCCGGAATATCTCGCCGAGATGCTGTTTGATGATATTCCATGGCTAAAGAAAATGACGGAAGAACATGACGGTTTTTGCAATGCACTAAGGGACAGGGGTGCCAACGTATACTATATAGAACAACTTCTGGAAGATATTCTTGAGACAGACGGGATAAAAGCACGACTGATAAGAGAAACACTGGATTTAAGTGGCATTGAGAATCCCGACCGCAGGGAAGCAATAACCGATTATCTTTTAAAGATTAAAACCCCGGAACTTGCCGAAAAACTCATTGTGGGGCTTTCCAAATCCGATGTTAAGGATATTGAGAAACATTTGAGCCTGGTTGATTATATAAACGAAGAGTATCCATACTATATAAACCCGCTGCCCAACCTATATTTTACCAGGGATCCGGGGGCGGTAATAGGAAACGGGCTGTCAATAAACACAATGAAAGTGGATGCCAGAAAACGGGAAGCACTGCTTTTGAAATATTTCTATAAATACCATCCCATATTTAATGCCAAACCCACTCCCCTTTGGTATAATTATAATAATAAATACAGCCTGGAAGGAGGAGATATCCTGGTGCTCAGCGAGGAAATCCTCGCAATAGGCTGCAGCGAAAGGACCTCCGCCCAGGGGATTGAACTTCTATGCAGGAATCTTTTCGAGGGACTGGAAGGGCTTGACCACATACTGGTTATACTAATCCCCCATATAAGAGCCTTTATGCATCTTGACACGGTATTTACAATGGTGGATTACGATAAATTTACTATATATCCCGGAGTGGAGGAATATGTAAAGGTGTTTAAAGTAACCCGCGACAATAAACCTTACAGCCTTAACGTGAAAGCCGAGGATAACCTTACAAAGGCAATTAAAAAATCCCTTAAGCTTCCTGCCATCAAGCTGATAAAGAGCGGGGGAGGGGATAAAATAACCGCAGCCAGGGAACAGTGGAACGACAGCACCAATACACTGGCCATTGCCCCAGGGGTTGTCATTACCTATAACCGCAACGAAGCCTCAAATGAGGTCCTCAGAAAAAACGGAATCGAGGTTGTTGAAATTGACGGACAGGAGCTTGTAAGGGGAAGGGGCGGTCCGCGATGCATGACCATGCCAATTCTCCGCGAAGAACCATAAAGGAGGATGTATATATGCCGTTTAATCTTAAAGGAAGAAGCTTTCTGACCCTTAAGGACTTTACCCCGCAGGAGATAGAGTATCTGCTGGATTTGTCCCGGGAGCTCAAGAAGGCCAAATACATAGGAACCGAGACAAAGAGGCTGGAAGGAAAGAATATTGCCCTCATCTTTGAAAAACCATCCACCAGAACCCGCTGTGCCTTTGTGGTGGCGTGTGCCGACCAGGGCGGTCACGGTGAGTTTCTTGGCAGGGGAGACATACAGCTTGGCAAAAAAGAATCGGTTGAAGACACCGCAAAGGTGCTGGGAAGGATGTTTGACGGTATCCAGTTTCGGGGCTTCAAACACGAAACGGTGGAACTTTTGGCGAAGTATTCGGGGGTACCGGTATGGAACGGTCTGACCGATCTATATCATCCCACCCAGATCCTGGCCGATTTTCTTACCATAAAAGAACGCAAAGGGTATCTTAAGGGTATTTCTCTGGCGTATGTAGGTGATGGCAGGAACAATGTGGCCAATTCGCTGATGATAGGGGCAGCAAAAATGGGACTTGATTACAGGGTGGTTACCCCCCGTGAGCTGTTCCCTTCGGAAGAACTGGTAAGTTACTGCAGACAGGCGGCTAAAGAAAGCGGTGCTGCCATTACCGTTACCGATAATATCAAATCCGGTGTCGCCGGCTGTGATGTGCTTTATACCGATGTATGGGTATCCATGGGTGAAGAAGAATACTTTGAAGAGAGGATAAAACTGCTAAAGGACTACCAGGTAAACATGGATATGGTAAAGGCTACGGGTAAGGAGGACTGTATTTTCCTGCACTGTCTGCCTGCTTTTCATGATACAAATACCACTATAGGTAAAGAAGTTTTCGAAAAATACAGGTTAAAGGAAATGGAAGTAACCGACGAGGTATTCAGGAGCAAGCACTCGGCAGTATTCGATGAGGCGGAGAACAGGGTTCATACCATAAAGGCGATAATGGTGGCTACCCTATAGCCGAAAGGCGTGTATGGTCCGACGGATATGGCAATGTTAACAGTAAAGGGATGCAGAGCATGAATGCATCCCTTTACTGTTTGCTTATCACCAGTGTTCTATATGTATTTTGGACTTGTCGTACCTGTCAGCCGGTTCTTTTTGTTCGTTTTTATATCCGACGACTGCCAGACCAATCGGAATAATACCGGGTGGCAGCGACAAAAGCTCGGATGTGGGTTCCATCAATCCGGGTTCGGGGTACAAACCGCACCATACAGCCCCCAGACCGATTCCGTGGGCAGCCAGCAGCATATTCTGTATTGCGGCGGAGCAGTCTGAAACAAGGAACCCGATCCTGGTTTGTTTTTCACTGTCTCCGCATACAACAATACCGCAGCCCGCCTGGGGCAGCATCTTGGCATAGGGGTGGAAATGCGCTATCTTTTCAAGGGTACTCTTGTCCCTTAGAACAATAAAATGCCATGGCTGACGGTTATGAGCCGACGGTGCCTGAAACCCGGCTTTAAGAAGTGTTTCCAGGTCCCGGTCCGAAACGGGCTTTCCCGTGTATTTGCGTATGCTTCTTCGGGTTGTAATGGCCTGCAGTATATCCACTGTTCTCATCTCCTTTCGCCAATAAGATAATCGGGTTTACTACATTTTATCATTGGTTTGATATTAAAACCATATACCCGGCTTTGTCCAGGAAGGGCTTTTTTATTGTTTTTTGCTGGGGTTTAACATATTTTCAAACTATGAATAATATTATTCTAATAGGTTGTATTAAGAAAAAGGGAAGGAGGAATAAGGATGGCTCTCGAATTGATAAGAGACCTGATAAAGATAGACCAGGTTGTAGGGGAAGAAATGACCCAAGCCATTGTTGAAGGTGACGTTGTTGTTCCGGACAGTAAGCCGGACGCGGAAAAAGTTCTCAACACGAATGGCTGGGCTGTCATAACCGATATAGAGGTTGTGGACAACAGGATTATCCTGGAGGGGATTGTTAACGTTAGATCCCTGTACATTTCCCTTGAAGGGGAACAGCCTTTGTACCATATGGAAGGGAGTTTTGCCTTTACCGAACAGATGGAGCTGCCCGGGGTTACGAATAAAATAGAGGCTGAAGTACAGGCGGACATAGAGCACTTGGACAGCAGTATAGTCAACGGCAGAAAGCTTCATGTCAAGTGTGTATTGAATATTACCGGAAAGGTTTTTGAAAGGTCCGAGGTGGAAATAATCAAGGAAGTAAAGGGTATACAGGATATACAGGTTTTAAGGGATTATGTGGACATAACCGATACCATAGGGGAAAACAGCTCCAGGGCAACCGTAAGACAGGAATTTCAGATACCCGCCGACAAACCCTCCATAAAAGAAATACTGGCAACCGATATTGCCATAGGAGAGAGGGAAAGCAGAATAACCGAAAACAGAATAGTTCTTAATGGCATTATAAGAATAACTACACTGTATATTGGTGATGACGAGGCCGGCTCAATAAACAGCGTGGAGTACCAGATGCCCTTCAGTCATTACATAGAGATTGCCGGAGCCATGCCGGGCATGAGTGAGAAGGTAAGCTACCTGATTGAAGACTATTATTCAACCGTTAAGGAGGATGAGGAAGGACAGCTGCGGGTCATTGAATATGAAGCAGTGGTTAACAACAAGGGCAGGATTGAGACGGTTCAACCCCTGGAACTGCTGACGGATGCATACTCTCCCTCAGTGAGGCTTGATACGGAAAAATCCGGTATCAGTCTGAGGAAAACAATTGACCGGGTTATTGACAACGTAACCGTCAAGGAAGAGATAGACCTTTCCGGGGACTGCCCGCAGATAAGCGAAATATGCAGCGTAAAAGCGGTACCTGTACTGACAGATTCCGGCGTATTTGATGACGAGGGTGTGGTTGAAGGCATACTGTGCATTGAAGCCTTGTATTTGACCGAAAATCACGAAGAAGAGATGTACGTGTACAAGGATGAAATACCTTTCCGTCATACAATCCAGCTTCCGGAGGAGAGCGGAGGCATACAGCTGGATGTGAACCTGTATCTTGACGACCTGCAGTATAGGGTTCCCGATGCCTGGCTGCTTGATATCAAGGGAAAGATTATTATAGAAGCGGACATGTACAAGGTTGCTGAAAAGGAAGTCCTTTCGGATATCCGCGAATCCGAACAGGCAGAAAGCTTTCCTGCTGCCAGCATCGTTGTATATACCATACAGCCCGGCGATAACCTGTGGAAGATAGCCAAACGGTTCAACAGTACCATAGAGGAGCTTGTAAGCATCAACAATATAGAGGACCCCGACAACCTGGTCTCGGGGGATAAGCTTATAGTCTCCCGGATAGTAAAGTACCAGTTGTCATAGCTGTAAAAGGTCTTGGATATCCTGCGCGCCATACATGGGGCTGGAAACATCCGGCTTGGCATTATGCCGAGCCGGATGTTTTATTTGTTCATACAGCGGTCGCCAACAGGGGTTTTTTGGTATAAAGGACAAACTTGTGGCAAAAATAACTTATGTACGCTTGGGGAGGAGTATAAATGCAGGAAAACGGCAGGCTCATTATAATCGGGGGTGCGGAGGATAAACAGGGCGAGTGCCGGGTGTTAAGGGAAGTGGCAAGGGCCGCCGGTGAGCCGCAGGGCAAACTGGTAATAATAACCACCGCTACCCAGAGACCCCGGAAGACCGGCAATATGTATGTTGAAATATTCAAAGGCCTGGGAGTGGACAGTGTAGAGGTCATTAACATAGAAAGCCGGCGGGATGCCGGACAACAAATGTTTGTTAAGACGGTGGAGAAGGCCGTATGTGTTTTTTTTACCGGAGGTGACCAGCTTAGAATTACCAGTATACTGGGCGGTACGGCTATGGGCGATAAACTGAAGCAGCTGTATTATTCCGGTGTTACAATAGCCGGAACCAGCGCAGGGGCCTCGGCTATGAGCAGTACCATGATAATAACGGGTAATGAAGAGGATTCACCCCGTAAATGTACCGTAAAAATGGCGCCGGGGCTTGACCTTATGAAGGGTTGTGTGATAGACCAGCATTTTGCCCAGAGGGGCAGGATAGGACGTCTTTTGTGTGCGGTTGCCCAAAATCCCCATGTCCTGGGAATAGGAATAGACGAAGACACCGCGGTGGTGGTTGAGGGTAACAAATTCCGGGTAGCGGGTTCGCAGGCGGTTACAGTGGTGGACGGAAGCCACCTGTCCTTCAGTAATGTTTCAGAATCCAAGCCCGATGACCCTTTGGCGCTTATGG
>Ga0334896_1001864_pt1 | contig 16358 bp, 11 predicted proteins | sample GraSluR3_MG_8_FD_207734 | JGI IMG/M metagenome (GOLD analysis project Ga0334896, IMG submission 207734) | Sludge microbial communities from methane-producing bioreactor in Wageningen University, Netherlands - Granular Sludge_27_06-R3 | ecosystem: Engineered > Bioreactor > Anaerobic >... | reverse complement strand
CGAGCCGGTTGCGCTGTTCGCAAACCTCGGTGGCGTCAGGAGGTTGCGATCGGCTTCCAAAGCGATTCCCCGCAACGGGTTGTTCGTTTCCCGGGGAATACGTCTCGGCGGGCCGTCGGGGAGTTTCTTTTCACGTTTTTTCGACCAATAACCCCCTTGGGCGGGGATCGGTTGCGCAGCAAAATGCCGGCACCTCAGCGCGCTCGCCTCAAACCCGGGGAGGTCCGGCTCATACAGATTCGGGTGACCAAGCCCCTGTTCGCGTGGGACTGCCTGGAAGACAGTCCGACCCTCAAGACCCTCAAGCAGCTTCTGGAGGTGATCCCCGACGAGACCTTGCTGGCGAGCCTCCAGGCGGCACGAGGCAAGGGACGGAACGATTATTCCCTGCGCAGCCTCTGGGGGATTCTCGTTTTGCGCATCGCCTTGCGGCATCCGAACATCGAGTCCTGCTTGGCCGAACTGCGACGGAAGGAGTCGCTGCGGCGGCGGCTGGACATCCCTTCCGAAGAGCACGTGCCGCGGAAGTGGAATCTCTCGCGGTTCCGGGCCACGACGGGAACTCGAACGTCGTCTACGACGAGGCAGGCACGGTCTATTGCTATGATCGCGTGAGCGAACCCATGGTGCGGCATCGGATGGCTTGCATCGGTTACGAACCGCAGCGCGAGACGCTGAAGTATCGCTGCCCTGCCATGCACGAAGGCTGGGATTGCCCGATGGCCAAGATCTGCAATGCGGGCGAGTCGTACGGCATGACGGTGCGTGTGCCTCGGCAGATCGATCTGCGGCGGTTTCCGTCGTTGCCTCGGGCAACCAAGAAGTTCGAGCGGCTCTACAAGGGCCGCACCGCCGTCGAGCGGGTGAACGCGCGCCTGAAGATCTTTTGGGGAGCCGACGATGGCAACTTGAGCGGGTCACGACGTTTCTTCGCCTTGTTGGGGGGGATCCTGGTGGTGCACGCGGCCTTCGCCACGCTGCTGGCGATGGCGCCGCGTCGCGAAGGAACGTTGGGCCAAACCCGACTGAGCCCCATCGCGGAAGCCCTGCACGGCAAGATCAAGGCCCAACCACCTGCCCCGCGCCGGCGGCGGCGGGTGCGCAAAGAACGTCAGGCTCGGCTGCCGTTTGCCGGTTGACCGGCCCCGGCGCGGCCGTCCGCGCAGGGCCGCTCGAGCGCCCGCGCTCCCGCGGCGGACGACAACCCAACCGGCTCCCCGCCGAGCATCTTCGGATTTTCTCTCAAAGGTGCCACGGCTCGCGGTGTGGGCACGGGAACACTCGATTGGCCTCGTCATCGCAAGTTATCTGAGCAAGCACGCCCGGCAGGACTCGAACCTGCAACCTGCGGATTAGAAGTCCGCTGCTCTATCCGATTGAGCTACGAGCGCAGGTATTTTCAAGACAGGCCTTTACGTCGTTTCTTGTTTGCTCGGCTCATTCTCGACTACTCCCTTTACTACTCCCGAGGCCCAGCTAGAATGAGAACATAAGGAAACCCGCTCGGTTGGTGCGAGCGGGGTTTGGACACCGACTTGGTTCTTACCCCGGAGTCGGTGCCAATGTCCAATTCTACCCCTCTTCGCTCTGCCGCGAAACCAGAGAAGCCCTACGACGGCTTCCCGTTGTTCCCTCACCTCCCCGTTCACAACTCTCTTCGTAACGACTCGCGCGCGAGCGCATTTCGTAAGTGGTTTAATGGAAAGTGGTTGCGAAAGTTCGAGTCCGGTACGGTCACCAATACGATACCAACAGCTTTCGAACTTGGCAAGCCCCGCGGTTAACAGCAAAGTCGCGACAGCGCGCCTCTCGCCCACCTGCGGAGCAACCCTGGGGGGCATGTCTTCCTCTATCGCAACTTCAGGCGAGATTTCAGGGCGGCTTTCTGGCCCCCTTCCTAGCCGCGATCAACGAGTTTCAAACCATCCCAACTCCCACGACGGGAACATTGTAGTACCACATGGGGGCTTGCGCCGAGAGGCCCCACTTGTCGCTCGGGAACCTGCCATCGGGACTCGACAAGCCGCCCGAGCGCGTGGAGTGCCTTGGGCCGGACGATGTCGTCGTTCGCGAGCGCCTCGGCGGGCTGCTGCGCCATTACGAGCGGAAGGCGGCGTAATACGAGTGATCGTGCCGATCACAGAGGTCGGGCTACCGAAGACCATCTACATCGTAGCCGACGTTCCGCAGTCTTTCGATCAAGTTTTTCAGCGGAGTCCGACTCTTGAAGCCGAGCATAGGCGCCATCTTGGACTTGTTTCCTTGTGACTTGATCCACGCGTCCTTGAGGTAGTGGAACCTGATCGGATCAAGGACGGATTCCAAGTCAAACCCATCCTCGAGCGGAGGCAAACCAGTTGCGTCCTGCAGAGCCGTCGTGCCAATCGACAACTCGCGCCGGACATCCTCTGCCGTGATCTCTGTTTTTGACGAGATTGTCCGAACCGCTAATCGAATCATGGTATTCTCAAGTTGTCGCACGTTGCCTGGCCAGTCAAATCGCTTCAGTTCACGTTCGGCTGATACGCTTAACACCTTCTGTTCCCCACCGAGTTTCCTGAGCTCTCTACCCCAATCTGAATAAAAGCGTCTGAGAAATTCCCGGGCGAGTGGCCCGATGTCTTCTGGACGCCGGCGAAGTGGGGGTATCTCCATTAAGTAGACGGATAGTCGGTCAAGCAGGTCTTCTCGGAAGCGACGGTTTCGAACCTCTTCACGCAAGTCACGGTTGGTGGCCGCGATGATCCGAATTTCGATCTCCTTTTCTTCATTACTGCCAAGGGGACGGTATTTCTTGTTCTGAAGTAATCGGAGCAGATTCTGCTGGGTGAGCGCATCGGCATTGCCGATCTCGTCCAGAAACAGGGTGCCATTGGCAGCAGTCTCGATGAGCCCTGCCTTCTTCGATTTTGCGTCTGTAAACGCTCCAGCTTCCCATCCCCAAAGCTCTGCCAGCGACTGCTTGTCGCCCAGCATACCACACTCGACTGTGACAAATCGGCCCGTCGCGCCGCTGCGCTTGTGGATTTGCTCGGCAAGACGTGTCTTGCCGACTCCCGGAGGACCGAGCAGCAGAACCGGTACGTCGGTGAATGGTGCAACAAGACTCAGTTCGAGGAACACTTCCTTCATGCACTGAGAATCGCCAATCATCCCTTCAATGTCAGGTCGGCCCAGTCGAATGTCACCTCGCACGTATCGATCGAAAAGCGGAGAGCGTCTCCCTTTCAAGACCTCAGTCATTTCGATGGTGAGGTTGGGCGGAAGCTCAACTTCCTCAACACCCATTTCCAGACTGCTGCGAAATAGGCGCAGATCCAGGCCACAGGCCTTCTTGAGTACGATCCAGCAGGCGGACATCACCCAGGTTCCGCTGCTGGCGTTGACACATGCATGACCGCTGGACAAGTGCAGGTCGTCGAGCAACTCTTCCAGCTGCCCGTAGACCCATGCGAAATCCATTACCCGTGCGTTAGAGCACGGCCGGATACGCACCTGTGCCTCGAGCCCCGTGTCGCGCAATCGTCCTTCGAGCCACGCTCTGTAGTCGGGAGCTTCGGCGAACGGCACCTTCTTGCTGCCATCATCCCAGAGCACCTCTACCTCTGTTGCTCGCACATGCCGCGCCACGGCCAGAAGCGGTCCGTCCCCCTCTTCTCTGTCTCGTTTCCAAGCAGTGAAGTCGGCGGTGCCGATCCAGCTCAGCAGCAGGGACATGGTGATTGCTCTCCAAAAGACAGGGGCTGTTCAGAGGAGCGCGGCCTGTCTCCTACAGGACAGCCATTGAACACGATAGCGCACCCCGTGTCAATGGGCTAGCTTTCGGAATACCACGCAAGACATTGTCAGACAACGACTTGCGTGGTTTCCATTTGGGTTGGGCAGCTCGCCGCTCAATCTGGCACCGGATATGCGTTATCCGCGCGGCAGAAACAACCGCAAGGTAGGAGAACGATCATGAAGCGGGAAAAGCGAACCAGTTTTCGAGAGATCCGCGAGGCCGCTCGGCACTGTGCGGCAGAGGCGGCCTGGAAACGAGCGGGCTAGGCTTCGGTCCTGCGGCGCGTTTTGGCTTCGAAACGTCGTTTCGCCAGCGCGAGCCGCTGCGGAGAGGTCAAGGCTGCAGCCTTGAGGCTGGCTGCACTGCTCTTGCCGGATCATGTGCGGGTGACGGTTGATGACGACTACCAAGTCGGTCTGCTCAGTGTGCGATGGAGCGGGCATGGCAGGTTTCACCTGCCCGCAAACACAGCATTCAGCAGCATGCGGTAGTTGGCGACGTTCGTCGTGGAAACGTGAGCACATTCGCCCGGTACGGTGCCGGGCGGACACTATGGTTCTTTTTCATAAGGGGAGTCATCATGACTCGACTGTTTTCTTTCCTTCCTCTCCACCTCCTACTATGCGCCGCCATCGGCGGCACAGTGATACTCTCGCCGACGCCCTTGTCGGCACAGGTTGCCGCCCCGGAGGTGGCGGCCCAGCCGACCGCCGGAACGCCAGTCGCGCCCACGGCTCAGCAACAGGCCTGGCTGAAGGCGACCCCCGAGCAACGGGTGAAACTCGCCGAGGAACTCGGCGAAGCGGGGGCGCGGCTGATGGCGAAGAAGCAGGGGTGGCAACCGCTCGTCGACGGCCTGAACAAGTCGATCCCACAGGGGCCGGATCAGGTCTATCGCGCGGCCGACGGAATGATCCATGTGGTCGAAGCGAAAGGCGGAAGCGGCCAGCTCAGCCACGCCTATGGCCACCCCCAAGCGACGCCGGAATGGGCGGTCAAGTCTGCCGAGCGGGTGCTCCGCAGCGCGAAGAGCTCGCCTGCTGAACGAGACGCTGCCCAGGCGATTCTCGAGGCCGCGTCCAAGGGAAAGCTCCGGGTCCACGTGATTCGCACATCCCACGTGCTCGGCGAGCCCAGTCGTGTGGTAGTCGAGCAGACGCTCGCAGGCACCGATGACGCAGCCCGGCTCGCAAAAGCCGCGCTGGGCGGTTCGACCCGCCAGGGAGCGACAGCCGCCGGGCTGGCGGCTGCCAAGACGCGCGATGCCACTCGGGGCGCCGCCACAGCCGCCAGGAACGCGTCGCGGACGCCGCAACCGGTCGGCCAACTCGCGGACGATGCGGCTGCGGGTGCCGCGCGGGCGGGAAGCCGCACCCTGCGAACCGCGGCCAAAGGGGCGATCGTGGTCGGCGTCGCGGTCGATGCGGGCTTCCGCGTAAATGACGGCCTTCAGACCGAAGAGCGCTTCGGCCGGGGCGAGATCACGCACAAGGAACGCGAAATCGAGCACGCCCGAAATGCGGCGGGCATGGTCGGAGGCTGGGGCGGTGCCCTGGCGGGTGGCAAGCTCGGCGTAATGGCCGGTGGTGCTGCAGGTACGGCAGTCGCACCCGGTCTGGGAACAGCAGTCGGCGGCGTTGCAGGCGGAATTGCTGGTGGGCTAGCCGGCTATGTCGGCGGCGAGGCGGCTGGTGAGACCGCGGCCGACTGGGCGGTTAATCGCGTGCACGCCGCAGGAACGACCGTTACAGAATCGGCGGAGGCGGCCTGGGATCGAACCGTCGACGCCGCCGACTCAGCCGCACACGGTGTCAATCGAGCCTGGAATTGGGCGCGAGGCAAGTAAGCCCACAATTTCCATTTGATGGGCGACATTACTGTCGCCCATCATCTTTTTGTTTCGCCTACTTCACAGACTCTTCAGGATTTGAGACAATCCACAACGCTTATTTCGGTAGTGTGCACGGCACGCGGAGACGCTCAGGAGGTCTTGAGAATGTCGAAGCAATACGACGATAGCGAGCACTGGTCTTCGGGAGGGAAGCGGGAGGAAGATCTCAATCAAGCTTGTCAGAGATATGAGGCATTTGAGCAGGCTGAGCAGGAGCAACAGATGTGGGCGCAACGTCGAGCACAAGACCGCGCCCCACAAGAACGTCAAATGTGGAACGCCTTCCGTGCAACTGAAGGTCCGATGCCCGAAGGAACTCTTGGAGAAAAGAAGTCATCAGTACACAAACGTAATGCCGATGCAGCACCACGCCGGGTGAATCGGCAGCTTCAAGCAAACACGAATTCGTTTGACGACGCCTCGGCGATTTCCGTAGAGCCACGCGAATCCCTGCGCCTTCCCCAAGATTGGCTTGAGCGCCATTTGGAGCAAACAGCTCCGGACTTGACGCAACCTGCGTTGGCCCGGCTGAAGGAACGACGCGACTCATTGCGATTGCGGTCGCCTATGGCATTGCCCGCCATCCGCGTTTCGTATTACCCCAAATCGTTCCAGCGCTGGGAACAACAGTTCGAAATGTCTGCAGACGCCCTGTTGGCGACGATCGAAACGGACCTTGGCGACGGCGTGTCTGCCAGGGAGACGCCCTGGAAGACCCGCGAAGGCCAAGCCAAGGTGCAGCTTTTCGGCGCGCGCTGGCAGGTTGTTATTCGTCCCCAAGAGGCTCAGAGGTCGGGCCAGCCCATTGCCGTACTTGAGGGCATCAAGCGTTTGAATATTCCGACGAACCAGTTGCGATTTCAGCCCAAAGCCGTCTCGTTCCACGATGTCTGGGATGAGGTTCCTTGCTCTGTTCAGTCCTTGCTCGACTCGTACCGCGACGCAACGAAGGAGCATCACGAGACAAGCCGAGAAGCTCGCAGCCTGACGGATCGCCTTTCTGAGCTACACAAGCAGCGCAGAAAAAGCCTGGCGGATGCTGCACACCAGTTGCGGCGAGGGCGTACCGACGCAGTGGTTCAGCGTCGCGACCAGATTCACCGGTCGATTCGGCGTCAGTATTCGGCCCTGCGGATCATGATGAAACTGCTGGAGCTTCGGGTCGAACGCGAGGTGCATGTATTCGAGGCAACCGTTGTGGCCGGTGAGGCGTTCACCGAACCTTCTGTTACTGCATCAGCAACGGATGTGGAGGAGCCGCCAAGTGATCGTCCGAGTATGCTGTGCCTGAAAATAACCACGCGAGTTCCCCGCGACGTGCTCGAGGAAGACGCACTCGTCGAGTTGAATTCGGAGTCGTCGGCTCGTCCGAAGCGCGCTTTGGTACGCTCGATCGCGCATGCCGATGACGGCCTTCGACTGGAAATAGAACTCTCTGCCGACGCTTTTGAATTCGGAACGAGGGTCGAGGTCCGAACCGTTTCGCGTTTCGGTATGTGGGCGCACGCGCGGGCGATCGGCGACCTGCTGAATGAGCAAGTGGAGGGACGATGGCCTGACCTGGCAAAACTGCTCGTCTCGCCGGAGGAACTTGATTTGCCGCCCGTGCTGCCTTGTGAGCAGTTTTTCAACCCTGCCTTGAACGATCGGCAGCGGCGGGCCGTCGCAAGTGCGCTGTCGACGCCGCACGCCTTCTGCATTCAAGGCCCGCCGGGAACTGGTAAGACAACGGTTATCTGTGAATTGGTCGAGCAACTAATTGTGAAAGGGGAGCGCATCTTGCTCGTCGCTCCGACACACGTCGCAGTCGACGAGGTGTTGCGGCGCATCGGCGCGCGCGGCGGGGTACGAGCTTTGCGGCTGGCCTGGAATGAAGCGAAGGTCGATGAGGACGTTCGTAAGTATACGCCCACAAACATCCTCAAACCCTTTCTCGACCGAGCCGGCAACCTTGACGACAGCCGACGACAACGTTGGCGCGAAGAGCAACAATCGCTCGCTCACGCAGGCAGCCTTCTTGACTCGCTGCAAGGGTCACAGCAGGCCCTGGAACGGGCGCAGGAACGCTGGCGACAGGCCGCGTCGGCCCAGCACGAGGCGGATGCGGCATTGGCAACGGAAGGGCCCAAGCTGAAAGCGGGGCTTGACGAACTGCGATCGACGATAGCCGATGCTCAGCGGGAATTAGCAGCAAGGCAAGAGACTGCCGTTTCGGCAGAATCACATCTTGCCGACCAGAAATCGGCAGCGAACTGGCTCGGCACGGTCGCCGGTTGCGTCGGGCTGGGTAGTGTCGGCAGCGCAAAGCGTCATTTGGCGCGGGTCCGGAAGGCCGTCCGCTCGCAAAGCGAAGCACATCAGTCATTGGCGAATGAGCGAAGTCAGACCGAGGAGCGATTGAAGACGCTTCAAGAGGCGGCCGTCAGCGCCAGGAATGCGGCAGAATCGCTGGGTGCCGAGCTTGATCAAGCCAAGCAAACGCAGCAAACGGCCGAAGAGGAGTGTCACAGTCATCCTGCGATCGCCCACCAGCCCCTCACCCCTCCGGCAATTGTGAAACTCGCCGCCGAATTGCAGTCGCGGCGTACCCGGCTCGAAACGTATCACGACCTGTCCTTGCGTTTCGACGCGCTGGTGGCGGAGACGAAGGAGAACAATGGTGATCTCGACGGCTTGCGTCGGGATCTGCTGGCCGTGACTAATCTCTTCTGCTGCACCACGACGGGAATCGCGGGCAGCCCGGAACTAAAGGACCTCGCGTTCGACACACTGATTTTGGACGAAGCCAGCCGTGTCACCGATGCGGAATTCTTAATCGGTGCGAATCGCGCACGACGATGGATAATGGTCGGGGACGAGCATCAATTGCCGCCGTACGTCGAGCAGAACGACGAGCACTTCTTACACGCGTTGTCGGCCTTGTACCGAGCCGAGTCGAGCCTCCCCACGGCAGCAGATGGCAAGTCGGCGGTATCGCTAGCGGAAGACTCGCCCGGCATGCCCATGCTACTAGAGGACGCGGTCCACGAGCTAGGAGACTTGTGGGAAGAGGATGAAGAGCTACATCGCTTTCGGCGCGAGAGCGTCCTGAGCTTCGCGCAGCGAATCCTAACGTCGGGCGATTGGCGCGACGCCTATCGGACCGCGTATGCCGAGGGCATCAAGCATCTCCGCCGAGACGTCGGCGAGCCTTCGCGTGGCCTGCTCCGCGCGATGCGCGACAACCTCGTGCGAAGCCTGTTTGAGCGTGTTGTCGCGCGGTGTTCTTCGGAGATGAAAGAGCGGCTTGTCGAGCAGCGGCGCATGATCGAGCCAATCGCGGCGATCGTAAGCCAACCGGTCTACGGCGGCGACTACCAGACACCGCCGCCGGAAGTGCTGGCTGCAATGAGTCCGCCGGTCGTCCCGCTGACGACCGAAACCTTCAAAAGGCCGATCACGTTCCTAGACACGACGCTCTACAACAGGCAGGCGAGGGATGAGATTCCCCAAGGCAGTAGGAGCTTTGTAAACGGCTTCGAAGCACGCTGGGTTCGCATCGCCTGCGAGACACTGGACCGCGAATTAACCCAATGGGGCGCCGGGGAAGTAACGATCAGCATATTGACCTTCTATAAAGCCCAGGCCCGCTTGATTCGCGACCAGTTGTTTAGCGGCGGGCGTCGCTTTCGACGGCTACGATTCTCGGTGATCGACGCCATTGACAAGATTCAGGGACAGGAAAGCGACATCGTTATCATAAGCTTTTGTCGCACGGCGGGCCAACACGTGCCGGCGTCCTTCGGCCAATGGCTACAGGATGTGCGGCGACTGAATGTGGCCTGTACACGAGCCCACCGCGCGCTGATCTTCGTCGGCCAGCGCCGCCTCCTTGGCAAGCTGTGTGCCAACGAGCCCGCGATGAGGTTCTATCAACACCTGAACAGAATGCTGGATACGCGACAGGACGTGATGTATGTAACGAACCAGTTCGGAGGCAACAGGCGATGAGCGACTCCGGCCGGCAACCACGTGTAGAAGTTCAGGAAGTTCAGCTTCAGGAACGCAGCCTCAGCGCCGCTCACGACGCGTTGACCGTCGACCGGGTCTGGCTACCGATGCTTGTGTGGGAAGATGTGCGGGTCGAGATGCGCACGACGCGAGGTCTGACAATGATGGAAAGGTTCGTTATCGAATGTCTGTTGCGACTGGATGGATGTGGTTCCGAGGATTTGCGGGAGATTGCCGCCATAGGGCCTGAGCTGGGGGAGTGGCTGCTGACAAGTTGCGTGCAGAAGTCCTTGGCCCGCCGCAATGGAGACCTTTATCACGCGGTGCGGCCCGCGTGCGAGCAGGCGCTCGAGCGCAATGAACTGCCTCATCAAGTCGAGCAGCGCGTCGATATTCTTTGCTTTCCGGAAACGGATGAATTCGTACTCTTGGACGATTCTTGCCAGTTTCTGCAGCAACTCCGGCAGATCCAGTCGAGCGGCAACTGTCCGCTTCCCCTCCGCTGGCAGCGCGCCGAGCGGCGAGAACTTCTCGACCGTGCGCGAGAGGAGGGGCGGCTATACGGCAGCCGAGCCGGCGTGTGCGTCGTGTTCTGCGATAACGCCGTTATCAAAGACAATCAGTGCCCCGCCTACTATGCCGGCGCCGAACTGCGGGAGGCCGTGGAAACCGACTGGGCGATAACGCTTATCGGCCGGCGCGCACGGAAGAAGAAGCATCTGCCAGCTTCGTCTTCGGAGAACCAAGACGGGGCGGAGATCGTCCGCCTGCCGATCACGCTTCCAGTCTTGACGCAACTGAAGCGGCTTTGGCAGACGATGTACGCCGCGGCGGAGGATCCGCTGCGCGGTAAGCTGAAAAGGATGGGATTACCGCGAGTCGAGCGCCACGGCGCGATGTGGACGGCGAAGGTCGACGCCGCCGCGGCCGCCGACCTGGCAGCAAGACGGCTTCTCTCGCCAAACGTAGAATTGGAGGTGCGACTCGATCGGGAGGTCGAATTCTCCGTGCCCTTCAAACTCGTCCCGTGTGACAAAGAATCGCGGCAGGCCTTCACCCGCGACGGCGTGGTTCGGCGGGTGCTGGCAGCGGCCCCCCACGACATGATCGCCGTAGCGACTGAAAGCCGCGATTTTACCTTGGAGGAGGTTTGCTGTCGCCTCTGGCAGCTTCGTTTCTATAGCACCGTATATCAACTTCGTCAGGATCAGGACTTTCGGACGTGAACCAGATCGACTTTGCTCCGCGGGTTGTCGAGGGAGGGTTTTTCCGGATGCGGTCGCTCGGGCCGCCCCCCCCCGCCCCCTACGTCTGGCGCCCCGACGCCGGCGCGTCGCGGCGGTTCTTGGGGGCGTATCGCAACAGCGGAGCACCGATCCGCGACGCACTTGTCGATGCCATCCGCGCCGCCCGACGGCGCGTGTTCGCGGCTTCATTCATGCTGGGCGATGAGCGGTTGATTGAAGAGTTCATCGCGGCAGCGGATCGCCTCCACGGGGGCGTCTATGTGATTACCGCGCTCGACGAACGTTCGCTCCGCAAGGGGCTGGCGGAATATGAACCGACCGAGCAGGAGGCGCCTGAGGAGCGGCAGAAAAACTTCGAGCGGCTCACCTCGGCGGGCGTCTACGTCCGCGGCCACGAATCGTGCCACGCCAAATTCGCGGTGATCGACGACCACACGGCGATGGTGGGCTCGGCGAATTTCGTTACGAAGGGATTTGAGTGGACGGATGAAGCCAACGTCCTACTCAAAGACGCCCCGGGGGTGCGTCAGTTGGCGCGACTGTTCACGGAGTTGTGGTTTGAGGGCTGCACGTGGGAAGTCCCCCCCGGCCAGACTTACGTCGTCGCCCAGCGAGCTCCGGAAACGCCGCCGGTCCGTCCCGACTGGCCGACCGGTGATCCCGGCGACGTAGTATGGACCGATGGCGGCGAGAAGTCACCGCTGCTCGATGCGATACACGACACGATCAGAGCGGCGCGGCGCCGGCTGACGTTATCGACGTACAGCATTGTCGGTATGAGAGAGAACCCGGCACTGTTGCTCGACCCGGTTCGCGAAGCGGTGGGGCGGGGCGTCGCCGTGCGGCTGTTTGTACGGCAGCGCAACGCGTTCCCCGACCAGATGGATGACTTGATCGCCCTTCACGATGTCGGCGTGGAGATCCATGCCGATACCCGCAATCACGTGAAGGTCGCTATTGCCGACGAGCGTCTGGCGGTGGTCTTTTCCGCGAATTTCCACGCCTACCAGGGGCTACGCGGTAGCGTGGAAGCGGGCGTTCGGATCGACGATCAAGAAACGATTCACGAATTGCGTCGCTACATGGACCACGCCATCGAACACGCCGAGACGCAGTTTGTCCGCAATCCCACGCATGCGCAATTGAACGGTTCCTTGGCTGCTCGCTGGTGCGCGACATGGCCCTGGGACCGCGAGGTCCGCATTGCGTGCTCGGCTCGGGAGGCAAGGCTGTTCGCGGACGCTGCAAATCGTGGTCCAGTCCTTTATGAAGCGCATCAAGGCAAACTGGTTCTCTACGCAGCGGACTGTGAGTTTGAGATCGAGACAAGGTCGGAGGGCTGGACGGGCAAGGTCGCAAAGTCTGCTGGGGACATGACAGCAGCCGCGCGTCTCGACAAATGGTTGAGATCAGTTCGTGACCGACCAGAATCGCAACCCGCTGAAAGCCGCGGATTCTGTGCGGCGAAGCTAGTTTTGGAGGACTACTCGTTCTGAGTACCTCGATGGTGCTCAATGAGGGTGACCCAAGACTCTCCCCGTTCAATACTCTCTTCGAACGCGCTCTCTTCTTGATGATCGCCGGAAGTGGTTGCTGACAAGGGACTTGCTGATTTCGAGTCCCTTTCGGTCGGCCTGAAAACGAAAGCAACCCGTAGCGCAACTGCGAGAGGCGGGTTAACAGTCAAGAGAGTCTGGCTGTTAACCCTGAGAGCGCTTTGCGAGGGCGCTCGAACTGGTGGCTATTGGGTTAACAGCCGGTGAGAGCGCGAGCCCCGCGACTTGGGGCGGCCACGTGGCGAGGTGGCGGTGCGAGTGCGCCACCCGTGACGGCTGTAGGGAGGCCCCGCCGGCGTCCATCTCGATTCTGGCCGTGATCGGGCCGCGTCCCCCGGGGCATTTCGGCCGGTTCCTGGTAGCAAGGAACTCCGGGCCGCCTCGGCGGTGTTCAAAAACGTTGTCATGTTCCACGCCACCAAGCACTTGGGTTATAGCCGCATGGCCCGGATTTTCCACCCGCTGTTCATGGTTCTGGCCCGGGCGACCCAGGCCGAACTGGCCCAGATGGTCGACTACCTGAAGACCGAGAATCGCATTTTGCGGAGCAAGCTGCCCAAGCGGGTGGATGTGACGCCGGCCGAGCGGGATCCGATGCCGATCGCGAGGAACCAACGGCGAGTCGAGCCCGTCGTATTCTTGGTCCGCGAGCTGGGGATCCTCTCGACAGTCCATTTCGTCGAGCAGGTCGGCAACGCCAAGCCCTCTCGCTGTGCCGTAAGCTGCCGCGACAGGACGGGTTACGGTGCGACAGGGTTTTGGGATACGACGGGTGCGGCAACACCCTCCTTCCATCATGAACTCCGGACAGCGTTCCGCAACGCCCGAGCCATCTCGGCCGCGGTCTCGTAGCGGTCTTCGGGCTCCTTCTCAAGCGCGATCTCGATGACCTTGGCGATCGGATCGGGGATCGAGGGATCGCGGCGGCGGATCGGGACGATGGGGTCTTCGAGAATGACCAGGTAGGCGTCCTTCTTCTCGCCCCGCCCGTCGAGCACGTCGAACTCGCGCACGAACCGACCGGTCAGCAGCCAGTAGAGCGTGGCCCCGGCGCCGTAGACGTCGCCGGCCGGCTTGACGAAGCGGCAGTCGAGCACCTGCTCGGGCGGCATGAAGGGAACCGTGCCGCGGACCTCGCCCCGGCGCGTGATTCCGCTCACGCCCGCCTCGTCCATGTTGCGGATCAGCCCGAAGTCGGAGAGCCTCGCCAGGTAGGCGCCGGGGCCGCCCGACACGAGCACGTTCGACGGCTTCACGTCGCGGTGCACGAGGTGCTCTTGGTGGGCGTAGTCGAGGGCCTCGAGGGCCTGGCAGAGAATTTCCACGGCGTCGCCGAGCGGCAGGGTTCCGCCCAAGCGATGGGCAAGTTGCCGGCCGTCGACGCCTTCGACGAACTCGCTGGCAATCCACAAGTCGCGGCCCGCCTGGCCCATTTCGACGATCGGTACGATGTTCGGATGCTTCAGCCGGCAGGCCAGCGTCATCTCGCGCAAGAAAAGCTTCGCGGCGCGGGGATTCGACGACAAGTTGGACGACAGCACTTTGAGTGCCACGAGCTTGCCGGTCGAGATCCGCCGGGCCTTGTAGACCGGCCCGAACGGCCCTCGGTGCAGGGTGCCGAGCTTCTCGTAGTTGGGCACGGGCTGGTCGGGCGTGCGGAGCTTGTCGCGGCATTCGGGGCAGACGTAGCCGATCATGCGCGTGTCGCACAGGTCGCCCAGATCGGCATCGGTGGGAGGGCCGCCGCAATGGCCGCATCGCAACGACGGCGGGCCGCTCGCGGTGGGCCGATTCTCGAACGCCTTGGTGTCCCAATCGGGATCGACCGGCTCGGCGGAGTGTGCGCCGGCAAGCGGCTCGACGGGCTCGTGTTTCGACATCTGCTCGACGGCGCCGACGACTTCCCGTTGCGAGGTCGGCTCAGCGGGCTCGAGCCGGCCGGTCTCGATCGGGCCGGTTTCGATGCGCAGGCGCATGACGGTCCGCCCCCCGCGGATGCGGTCGCCGTCTTTCAGGCGTTTCAGCGACGCGCGCGGGATCTTTTTGCCGTTGACGTAGGTGCCGTTCGTGCTGCCGATGTCGCGCAGATAGCAGTGGGGGGGGCTGATCTCGATCAGCATGTGGTAGCGAGACAGATAAGGGTCGCCGGGAACCGGGAATTGCACGCGTTCGTTCTTCTTCCGTCCGACCACGAACGCCTCGCGCCGCTCGAAGACGAATTGCTCGCCCGCCGAAGGACCTTGGATGACTTCGAGAATCACGCGCATCGTCCGGCTCTCTGTGGCCTCGCTCGTACCTGCTCGACGGGTGCGAACTTGCTGCCCCGATGCCTGTCGGTCCGAAGGATGCCGAGCCGCCGGCTCCCGCGACCGCCGGCGGATCGGCCCCTGTTCTTTTCGTGCGCGCCTATCGTAATCCAAACGCCGCTTCCTTCCAACCGTGGATGGCCGGATCACCACTCGCGGGGGCTCGGCCGGGTGCGAAGGGTCCGTCGCCCCGCTTAAACGAGGTGAACCAGTCGGCCGTCCCGTGCTGGTAGCGGTATGCGAACGCTCGGGGCGGCCGGTTTCCAGCGATCGACATCTTGGCTGCCCGGGGGCGACTGCCAAGACGCCGTCCTACCCCTCCCTTCTTCGGATCACCACCAGCGTCTTATCGTCCGCGGGGTCGACGCCCCCGACGAATCGGTCGACGAAATCAAACACGCCGTCGAGTGTGCCGCGGGCCGACCGGGTGGGCTCGGTGCGCATGTAGTCGAGAAGCCTTTGGTCGTTCAGCATGGCACCGGCGTCGTCCGTGGCCTCGGTGATGCCGTCGCTGAACAGGGCCACCATGCTGCCGGGTTTCAGCGATACGTGCCCCTCGATATAGCGGGTCTCGGAGACGATGCCGAGGATCAAGCCGCCCTCAAGGAGTCGCGTCGGTTCCGAGTCCTGCCGGTCCAGAACGATCGGCGCGGGGTGTCCGCCGTTGACAAATCGGAGCTCCCCCGTTCCGGTGTCCAAAATGCCCAGAAACAGCGTCACGAACATCCCGTCGGGTGTCGCCATCTCCAGATCGCGGTTGATTCGCCGCATCAGTCCGGTCAGGTTCGAGGCCATCTCTGCTGCGGAAGCTCGGATCATCCCGTGAAGCGTCGCCATGAGCAAAGAAGGGCCGAGCCCTTTCCCCGACACGTCGCCGACCGCCACGGCAAGCAGGCCGGGGCGGATCTCGAACAGATCGTAGTAATCGCCCGCGACCGCCTTGGCCGGGCGGCACTCGGCGGCGAAGTCCCAATCGGGCAGGCTGGGCAAGGTTTTCGGGAATAGCTGCTGCTGCACCTCTCGGGCCTGCTCCAATTCCTTCAGCACGCGGCAGGTCCGTCGGTCGGCCCTCGATGCACGCGCTTTGAGCGACGAGACCGCGCTTCGCAGCACCCTGGGGACTCCAGGATCGCGACGAAGGAGCCGCCCGGTGCCGTTGCGCGGGACAGACCCCATACGTTCGGCCACTTCCAGGTGGGGTGCCGCCGAACCGTTGGCACGCTTCGGGTGTCGCGCGACGGGCTGCATTCTCATCGGGCTGCTCCTTGTGTGAGGACGTGAGGAAGACTTCCTGCCGCGGCCCTCGGCTGCCCTACGGGCGGCGAGATGCCCGGCCAGGTCCTATTCCTCATAGACGCAGCACCGGCAGACCTTACGCGGCAATGCGTTTTTTTGGGGAGACGTGCCGAAAGAACGCCCGGCAGAGCACCCGCGGCGAGCCCGGCATTCGCTCACCGAGGCGAATTTACGCGAAGCACCACCCGAAAGCCGTAGTTCGCCGTGCGTTCGCCCGGGGCGACGGCATGGCGCCGGGCGGAGCGGCAGTCGCGGGCGTAGCAGCTCCATGAGCCGCCGCGGAGCACGCGG
>Ga0334896_1001831_pt1 | contig 16510 bp, 11 predicted proteins | sample GraSluR3_MG_8_FD_207734 | JGI IMG/M metagenome (GOLD analysis project Ga0334896, IMG submission 207734) | Sludge microbial communities from methane-producing bioreactor in Wageningen University, Netherlands - Granular Sludge_27_06-R3 | ecosystem: Engineered > Bioreactor > Anaerobic >... | reverse complement strand
TACATTATAGATAGTTTGCGTTGCTCGTTGCATTAATTTAATTATTTTAGTAGTAGCTACATTTTGATGATAATATGTCTCTATCATTGCAATCTCATTCATGGTAAGATGTTTGTGGGTCATTTGTTATCACTCCTATGTCTTTCGTGGTGGAAATACATTAAGAGTATATCACATTTGGCCTTGTTTATTTTTCTAGTTTAATTTTACAATCCGCGATATTAAAAAGGATTGCTATAAGTTTTGTTGAATTATTTAAACAAGACAACAAAGGAGGACGTACTATGACTACTCTGAATACCTATGGTAAAATTAGCTTCTTGTACTTTGACAATCTAGAAAATGCTTGCCAATTTTTTGAAGAAACCCTAAATCTGGAACTGAGCTGCGATCAAGGATGGTCAAAAATATACAAAGTATGCAATGGTGCATACATTGGAGCTGTAGATAGCGCAAGAGGAGCCTGCCAAGCTACAACAAGGGATTGTGTGCTAACCAGTTTTGTTGTAAAGGATCATGAAGATATGGTAACTCGTCTTATTGATGCTGGTATAAAATTTACTAAAGAACCTAAGTATAGTGAAGCATTGCAAATAAAGAGTTTGCTATTTGAAGGACCTGAAGGCTATATGTTTGAAGTAGAGGAATTTATTTCTGAAAAAGATAGAAAAGCGTTTTATAATTTAGAGATAGATGAATTTTCTAGAGTGGTTGGCATTATGGGAGCCTTTGCTGAGGTTGTTGCTTGCGGAGCAAAAAAAATGGCACTTGGTGCACCTGTTAGCGATAAAGACTTGAGGGATAAACACTATAAATATGCAAAAAACATAGCTGAGCAAAGAAACATTTTCTGTAGAAAGGAAGACAAAGGTTTCTTGTCAGATTTATTCCCTGCAACAATGAATCGCGATAAATATAACATTCTCTTCTATAAAGACAAACAGACAGCTGATGATTTTGACAAGCTTAAACTAAAAAAAGAAACTCTTATGAAGAATAACGAGTATCATGGGGGAAAACGATTCCAAATAGCTTATGATTTTGGTGTTTTGTTATCCTATGCAGATCAAGATATTAAAAGAATGATTAATGAAAACAAAGACTTAGAATAACGAGAACCACTATGAAACTCTCATTAGTTTTTAATAGTGATATATTTGCACTTTTAGTAATAACCTATACCATCAACCAATACGTTTTTATTCAGTAATAAAGCATTATCTACTACATCAATTTCCTATCTAGCACTTTGATCATTTATTTTAAATTTAACTTTAAATTTACTATATTTACGTACATTTTTAAGCTTTTAGTGTATAATATATTTTAATATAATATATTCTAATATAATATATTCGAATATAATATATTATTTTAGATTACAAAAAGGAGTGTATTATAATGGAAGCAAAGTTATTAAAACTTAAAAAATTCAATTTGATAATGGGAGTTTTACATTTAATTCAAGGAATAATTATGCTTTTCTTGGCCACCAATATTATTCAAACTATTGCAGAGTTTCAACCTTCAATTAGGCTGTTTTACCTTGAATTTAACACTATTACTAGATCTCTTGAAAATGCCAGTAGAGAACTGTTTGATTTGCCATTTGGTATTCTTGTAGCATCATTCTTGCTAATATCTGCTGGTGCGCATTTTTTAATTTACTTTAAAAGCGGCACATACTTCCGAGATCTAGAAAAAGGAATCAATAAGTTTAGATGGTTTGAATATGCTTTAAGTTCATCTATTATGATAGTTTTAATTGCAACACTATTTGGAATTCATGACTTAGCATCTCTAGTTCTGATCTTTATTGTAAATGCTGTAATGAACTTATTTGGACTAGACATGGAAATGCTCAATTCTAAGTCTGATAATGAAAAAGTACATTGGGGACCATTTATTTGGGGAAGCATTGCTGGTATAGCTCCTTGGATTGCAATTTTGTTGTATATGTTTGGAACTGGAAATTTTGATATGGTTCCTTGGTTTGTCTGGGCAATTGTAGGAACATATTTTATTGCCTTTAATACATTCCCTATTAATATGGTCTTACAATATAAGAAAATTGGCAAATGGAAAGACTACCTATATGGTGAGAGAACATACATAGTCTTAAGCCTAGTTGCTAAATCCATACTAGCCTGGTTAGTGCTTTTTGGAGCTATGCAACCATAAAATCAAAAAGAATAGTATAATTTGAAAGTAGCTATAGTGCTCACTATAGCTACTAATTTTTATTCCGTTAATTATCTATTACTCTTTGTTCAGCGATTAATTAATAGTCTTGATCAGTAATGAGAATAAAGACTCTACTCTAATAGAAGATAAAACTCATTTTCACTCTCATACACCCTATATGTTTCTAAGCTCCTTGCTAAGCCAATAGCCCTAGTTAGTTTTCCCAATGACTTTGGCCAATCCTCAATCCATTTTACAACACTTCCATCTATTACACTAAAGCTTGAGCCATGACAAGGACAAGTTATTATCCCTTTGCTATAAGTACCATTTTTCAAATTACACCCAAGATGCGTACACTTTCCTAAAAAGGCATAAAACTCACCCTCATGTTTGACAACTATTATTTCTTTCTTATCGAACACTAGCACTTTGATGTCGTCTTCATTTAATTCATGTAATCTATCAATTTTATAATCCATTTTACTACTCCTTTTTAAAAACACAAATTATTGCACTTGTGGTTTTCTAGATACCACTACTGAATGAAAAAAGTCTCAAACTTTAATTATATATAGTGTAAATTTAACCTTATTCTCTCTAGTAATTTAGCATTTACATTTAACTCTTCCCTCTATCCATTTCTCTCAATTACTGAATTTTCAGCTAAATTCTAATAATCCAGCATTAAGAAAAATTACTATGTAAGTTAAAATAGATTTCAAAGCGACTAGTTACAGTCTTTGTTATATCTCAAAAAGTTCTCTGCTAAACTTTGTAAGTGACTCTGCACCTGTTTCTGTAATTAGTACCATATCTTCAACTCTTATATAGCACTCCCCAGGCAACCATAATTTGGGCTCAATACACATAACCATACCGGGTTTGAACACTTCTTCAACATCTTTGTTTATCCAAGGGTGCTCATGAACATTAATCCCTATTTGATGACCCATAGGGACGTTCTCCGCATGTCTAAAGAGATTGTCTGCATAACCAAACTTACCAAGTTCATTTAGCAAAATATCTAAATAACTACTTATTTTATCACCTGGCTTTATAGTGTTAATTAACTGCACCTGTGCTGACTGCAACGCCTTATAAGCCTCTTTCATTCGTGAAGATGCTTCCCCAAAATAAAACGACCTACCATAATCTGAGCAGTATCCATTCATAACATACCCAAAGTCAAAAGCAATAGCTGTTCCTTTATCAAGCGGCCAATGTTTTTTATATGTCCCTCTTTCTTGAGAGGTTGAATGTCCAGTCTTTGTAAATACTGCATTTGGGAAAAATGCCAATTCTGTAGCACCATGGTCCTTTCCAATCTTTGCAATTAGATCTCCGATTTCGTATTGACTCATTCCTTCTTTTATTTGCTTGACAACCTCTTCCATAGCAAAGTCAGTAAATCTAGCCAACTCTGAAAGAACTGTGATTTCTTTCTTATCTTTAATTGCCCTTAATGACTCAACAAAAACTTCTCCGTCCACTATTTCAATATGAGGTGCAATCTCCATTACTATGCTTTTTAAATGCTTCTTGCAAGCCATTCCTATAGCTATTTTATCCCCTGAAATGTGTTCGAAAATATATCTATTGAAACGATCATAAAAACAGCCAATCTTTTTGATTTCAGTGTTATTAAACGACTTCAGTTTTTCATGAGTAGCAATTAATATTGGTTCTTCATCAACAGGAATGTATAGAATTGCATCTGTTTTGTTGTTAAAAAAATCTTCTGAGGTAGAATTATTTCCTCCTACCTCTGGGGTTCTTTGAAAAGTAAAGCCTTCGTCATCTAGTAAGTAATATATGTTACCACTTATGCCATAAACTGCTCCATCAATTCCTTCTTCTCTTAATAAATTCTTTAGCTTATTAATTCTTTTAATATTCATTTTTAACCTTTCTTGCTATTTAAAATTTTACTAGCACTTGTAAAAAACATGATTACTTAATATCCAAATCCTCAGGCCTTATGTGATACTGCATATCTTTTCTTTCGACTACAACTTTTGCTTTAGCTGCAGTATTCTTATTACTCTTAATCTTGTTTATTAACTCTTTTGTTGGGTTCATAGCTACTGGATTCCCAACTAGTTGGAACATGCTAAAGTCTCCTGCTGTATCACCATAGGCATAAGAATTATCAAGATCAATATTATACTTTTCAACAAAGTTTTTTATTGCCCTGTCTTTATTTGTGCTATCCCACATAGGTGCAACTTCTCCTGTGTAAAGTTGATTCTCATCTACTAGATACTTCGAACCTACAAAGTCATGAAACCCATGCTTTTGAGCCATTTCTTTTACAAGTTCTGCTGGTGAGCCAGATATAGCTATGACTTTATAGCCATTTTCTAGGTGATATTTGATCCTATCTCTTATGTAAATATATACCCTATCACCTTTATGTTTCACAACATTTCTTGCAATAAATTCAATCTGGATTCTATGAAGCCCTATTATTGCTTCTGTATATATTTCTGCAATTTTTAACAAGTAATCATCATAGTTTCCTACTCTTTTATCCCAATTGTTGTATTTTTCTCTTACCTCATTGTACCAACGATCTTCCTCAATGATATCTGACTTTATCAACTTCTTAAATATTTCTGTAATAAGTCCTTCTCTATACAGAGTGCCATCTATATCAAAAAATGCTGCCCTACACTTCTTCATTTTGCACACTCCTTTCATAATATACTTATATATATTCTATATCATTAACTTAACAGAGGTCCACTTTAATTAGCAAATTATTTAATATACTAACTGATTAAACTTTGTTAGATGCTAATAGCTAATGCAAAAGTCTCTTTTGTCGACTGTTGTAACTACTTTTGAAGTCTTCAAGTACTTTAAAACTAAGTCTGACAAATTCTTCTTACTCTTTGTGACTCAAAGAATCTTTCATTATTCTACAAGGATTAATAGAATGGCTGTTTACCTTATCCTAATAGCAATAACTGGATTTAACATAGTATGTTTTATGCTAATGTCCGACCACAAATATGTACATATTTACTAACCTGGTAAACTGATTCTTTTTTGTTATAATCTTTATATTAGCATTAGTTAACATAAGAGTTTAACATTACATTCTATTAATAGTACACACAATCATTATCATTACTTGTTGACAAACTGCTCAGATAAGCATATGCTTAAGCTACAACAAGATAAAGGACTGATAATATTGTGAATGTATCGATAGACGCAATTGTCTCTAACTCAGATATAATTAAGAACTACAAAACCTGTAGAGGAAAAGCTGAGAAACTAGGACGAATATTTATTCTAAAGTATAACCAACCAGATGCAGTTTTGTTTTCTATAAAAGAGTATGAACGTTTCTATATGTTTATAGAGTATTTAGAAAAACTTAATTCCAACGATATTTCAAAAATTTACAACAACTTACCTAAAATAAAAGCTAAATTGCTCACACTTTAACTTCACGCCACTACAAATTTCTTTAATTGATTTAGCAATAAGCTTATGTAACATACTATTCTAAAACTTCTTTTTACAACTTCTACCTAAACTTAATATAAGGCTTAAGTCTTTTATCAAAAAAGATCACTTGTATTATAGGTTATACCGCCCTCTAGATACATGCACAACACTTCATCTATACGTATCATAAAACTTTTTTATACTCCTTTGCAAACAAGACATTACACCATTGTACACATAAAACTACAATGACAACTATATATGAAACACACATAACCTGATTTTGCATAGACTCAATGTCCCAGCTGTCTTTGTCTCAGCACGACTATATGTAAGGAGCAGGTTTAATTTTTATTCTAATCTAATATTTGCCTTACAAGGCTTCTCTTTTGCGTCATTTCTAATAACTGAAATGTTATATTTTTGACCCTTCATTCAATACATTGTCTATATTAAATCTGAAAAACCAAAACTTGAACTTTCAAGGTGTTTCATTTACTTAAGGTTTTGATTTTATTACTGAAGTTTTATGCTAACCTTGCTTTATATTCTTTGACGAAAACTGCAAACTATAATTATGTTGAATGGTTTCAAAACCTAATTAATAGTTTCAAACTGTTAGTTTAGAAAATTTCTTAAAAATGGTGTTTTTATTAATAAAGATCCCTTGTTAAGAAACACATTTACTTTTACAAAAAGGGTATTTAGCGATCAACTACTATTAAATTGAACCTACTTTGAGCACAGGTATGATTTATCGAAAGGGGGCATTATAAATATTCAAATGTGCACTTACTTCTTATAGCGGCCTTAGTTATCTTATTTTCGAAACAGAAAATACCTAATTAGACTTATTGCATAATACTTGGTATTCTAATAAATCGGTCTATTGCTTAGCACTAACTACTAACTTAATAACTCTTAGTGTGAAGGTATAAGTTTAACAAACTCGTAGAATAATAGACTAATTCAGCATATACAAGGTAAGCGAAGATGTAGTAGTTCTAAATTATTACATAATATTAGCCACAATGATTATTGATAGTACGATACAGTTTACTAACTAATATGATTCTACAGAATCAATCACACAAACTTAAAATGAATCAACAAATTTGTTAAGAAAGAGTGAATACAAATGAAAAAAACGAACAAAAGAATTTCACTGTTACTATTAATATCATTGTTTGTAATGTTTATTGCGCCAATCGCTAGTATTGCTAATGCTACAATAGTTAATCTTGGAACCGCAGATAGCTTTGCAATACTCGCCTCATCTGCTATTACGAGCACTGGAAACACAGTAATAAATGGCGATGTAGGGCTGCATCCAGGTACTTCTTTTACTGACCAAGCAACAACAACTGTAAATGGAGAGATACATCTTGCAGATGCTATAGCTTTAGCCGCAAAAAACGATCTCTTAACTGCTTACAATAATGCGAAAGACAGGACTGGGACACCAATTAATGCTGAGCTTGGAGGAAACACAATAACTCCAGGTGTTTATAGTAACGCCACTTCTCTGCAGCTAACTGGAACACTTGTACTTGATGGCGGGAATGATCCTAATGCAGTGTTTATTTTTCAAGCAGGGTCTACTCTAACAACTGCGACTAATAGCGTTGTTCAACTAATTAATGGAGCCAACTCCAATAATATATTCTGGGTAGTAGGGTCTTCTGCCACTTTAGGCACTTATTCTACTTTTGAAGGAACGATCCTTGCTTCAGAGTCTATTTCAGCATTAACTGAAGCTGATATTACTGGCCGCTTATTAGCATTAAATGGTGCAGTGACATTAGACTCTAATACTGTAACTATTGAGCAAATAGGGTCATTAACTGTTACTAAAAACGTAAATGGTGATACTAGTGGTGTTACAATTCCCGAATTTATTATTACAGTAACTGGACCTAACAGTTTTTCTGAAAACAGAACACTAGCTGACGGAGAATCATACACTTGGTATAATTTGGCTCCTGGCACATATAGCGTGACAGAAAACAAAACTGGATTAAGTGGCAATTGGGTGGTTAGTGGTGAAGGTGATATTTCAGTAGTAGCAGATGAGATATCTGTAGCTACCATTACAAACACCTACACAACCACTCCAATAGTTGGATCACTAACCGTTGGTAAAACTGTAACTGGTAACATAGGAAGCATGACATTACCAATCTTTGAAATGACCATTACAGGTCCTGAAAGTTTTGTTGCAACAAGAACTCTTGTTCATGGCGAAACTTTTACTTGGAACAATCTAGTTCCAGGTACATATAATGTAACTGAGAATAAAACTGGTCTAAGTAGTAACTGGGTTGTTAGTGGTGAAGGTGACATAACTGTAGTAGCAGATGTAGTTTCTGTAGCTACAATTGTTAACGCTTTTACAGCGACTGCACCTGTAGTTGGATCATTAACCGTTGATAAAACTGTAACTGGCGACATAGGCAGCATGACACTGCCGATCTTTGAAATGACCATTACAGGTCCTGAAGGGTTTGCTGCAACTAGAACTTTTGTTCATGGCGAAACCTTTACTTGGAACAATCTAATTACTGGTACATATAACGTAACTGAGAACAAAACTGGTCTAAGTAGTAATTGGACAGTTAGTGGCGAAGGTGATTTTACAGTGGTAGCAGATGAAACATCTGTAGCTACAATTGTTAACGCTTATACAGCTACTACTACACCAGCAGTAGGGTCATTGACTGTTACTAAAAATGTTATTGGGGACACTAGTAGTACTACAATCCCCGAATTCGACATTATAGTAACTGGTCCGAACAGCTTTTCAGTAAGTAGAACTTTTATTGATGGAGAATCATATACTTGGAACAATTTAACTCCTGGCACATATAACGTAACAGAAGTTAAATCTGGATTTAGTAGCAACTGGGTAGTGAGTGGTGAAGGCAATATAACAGTAGTAGCAGATGAGTTATCTATTGCTACAATAGCTAACACATATACAGCAACTCCTATTGTTGGATCATTAACTATTGGCAAGACTGTAGCAGGGGACATAGGTAGTATGACTCTACCTATCTTTGAAATCTCTGTAACAGGCCCCCAAGGGTTTGCTGCAACAAGAACTCTTGTTCATGGTGAAACTTTCACTTGGAACAATCTAGTTCCTGGCACATACAATGTAACAGAGAACAGAACTGGTCTAAGTAGTAATTGGTCAGTTAGTGGTGATGGCAACATAACAGTAGTAGCAAATACTACATCTTTAGCTACAATTATTAATCAATACAACACACCTGTTGTTCCTGATGAAGAACCAGAAGTTGGAAGATTGACTGTAGAAAAAACAGTAGCTGGAGATATAGACAATTTGGAATTGCCACTTTTCACTATTACAGTTACTGGACCAAGAAACTTCTCTGCAACAAGAACTCTAGCGCATAATGAATCTTTTACTTGGTGGAACTTAGTTCCAGGCACATATTATGTAACTGAGAGTCGCACTGGATTAACTAATGAATGGACTGTTAGTGGAGAAGGTGCTGTAGCTGTAGTAAGAGATGAATTATCAACAGTTACTATTACTAACCTATATAATATGGAACCTGAAGTAGGGTCATTAACCGTAGAAAAAACTGTATCTGGCAACATGGGAGATATGACACTTCCGTTGTTTAGATTAATCCTGTCAGGACCAGAAGGCTTCTCATCAACTAGAACTTTTGTTCAGGGCGAATCATACACTTGGGAAAACTTAGTGCCTGGCACATATATTGTGACAGAGAGTCGTATTGGACTTAGCAGTGAATGGGTTGCAAGCGGTGAAGGTTCAATAGCTGTCATAGAAAACGAAGTATCTTATCTATCTCTTAATAATGCGTTTAGCTTGGCTCCCGAAATAGGATCACTTACTGTAAACAAAGTTGTAATCGGTGATATTGGTGACATGATACTACCATTATTTAGAATCACCTTAGCAGGTCCAGACGGTTTCTCATCAACTAGAACATTTGTTAATGGGGAGTCTTTCACTTGGGGTAATTTGTTGCCTGGAACATATCTTGTAACAGAGAACCGTACCGGAATGAGCAGTGAGTGGGCCGTTATGGGCGAAGGTTTTATTGAAATTGAAGCAGACCAAGCAGAAGAAATCACTATATTTAATGGGTATGAGAAAATTGAACTAATCCCACAAACAGGTCAGAATATAGACTATATAAATCCAATTATTTTTGGAAGCATTGCAATCTTAATGGTTGGTGTTAGCATTCTGATAGGAAATAAAAAAAAGAAGTCCAATGAGTAACCTACATGAAAGAAAAAAGAAGTCAAAAAAACAACAAAAATCATTAGATATGAGTAAGCATCTACTAATCATAGGCATTATATTTCTGGCAATTGCTACAAGCAGTGCCTCACAGATTTTTGTAAATCGCAAAAATGCTCAAGAAACTGCTCAGCAATTAATAAATATGTTTGATGATTCTGTTTCAAACTCAGTGTTGCCATATTCTCAGGATATGGCAACTTCACCTGAGCTTATTAATACCTTAGAAAGGGTAGATAGTATGCAGGCTAATGTAGTGGATTCTGATGCTGATAATGTGCAATTTATTGACCATAAGCCTAATGAGAAAACTACAACTGAATACGAAATCATTGCAAAACTATCTATAGAAAAAATAAAACTAGAAACCCCTGTGATATCAACATGGAGCTATGAGCTACTTGATGTCTCAGCAAATAAGTTTAGTGGACCAGAACCTAATGAACCTGGAAACTTTGTTATTATTGCTCATAATTATTCATATGGAGTACATTTTGGAAGCATCAATTTGCTTGAAATTGGAGATCTGATTAATCTTACCGATCTTTCAGGACGAGTGATAACGTATGAGATTTATGAAATTTTAACTATCGAACCAGATGAGATTGATAAATTGACTACCTATGAGTATCGTACATTAACTCTTGTAACTTGTGATACTAATGCTCAACTAAGAATAGTTGTTAAAAGCAAAGAATTAAGCCACCAATAAAGCCGGTGAAAGTTTAGTTTGTTGGACTGTATAAGTGGAGAAAGGTTTCTCTAATAACGAGGCAAAATCTTGAAGAAAGAGTGACCTTTTAACACTTCTATAACTTCACGGACATGTATAAAAGTTAATACTATCATATGTGTTTCAATATGAATTGCAGCAATATTATCTTAAATAATAATTTATTGATTAGGCGCCATAGATTTAAGTTCCTTTTTGGTACTTTATAATTTTATGACTAGGAGGGTATATAGATGAGTTGGATAACATGGATAATTTTAGGAGGAGCAGCTGGATGGGCTGCTAGTACATTGACTGGCAACAGAAGAGGCGCTATTAGTAATATTATTATAGGCATAATTGGCGCACTTACAGGTTTTGTAATTATGGGGCTATTTGATAAGCCAAGATCGCTTACATTTAGCATTCCTACATTTTTAGTGGCTGTTGGAGGTTCATTAGTATTATTATTTCTAACATCCTTAATTAGTAAAAAACAATATTAATTAATTGGATAGGCCACACTAATATATAGATCTGATTATAATTAAGTATTTACTTAAATGTAGATACTTCTTTATTTTTAAATCAAAAGAGTTTAAAAAAGTGTTTAACTTAACCTGTTCCAAGAATACTCTGAATCAATATTAATCTGCACAGTATCTCTTAGTCATTATATTGCGTTAATGTTTTTCGATAAAAAACTATTTATAGAATGACTTATAAAAGACAATCTATTTATTGTTTAATTGTACTTTTCTAGCACCTCTATACTCTTACCACTGATTTTGGTCTGTCAAATTTGCATAAAAAAAACCGATTCATCTTCTATATACGCTCTCACTTCTTGTTCAAACAAGACTAAGAGTAGAGAAGCTTCTCGGTTTTTAAGCATAAACAACTAAACTAGACTTTGCTTAAAATTTATAACATCTTTAATGACTTCTTCAATATTATCTACTTGTAATACTACAACATCATCTTTTCTAGCCATTTCTAAAGATAACTTTGTCGCCTCTTTTTCGTCTAACACTACCGTTATCATTTCTGGTGTTAATCCTCCACTTAGCAATCCCTCTTTGACAATATTGGCTGTTTCTCCTTTCTGCCTTTCCCTAGGATCTGAATCGCAAATAATAACATGATCATAAAATTTGGATAAAGCCAATCCAAATTCAAAAATATCACTTTTTCTTCTGTTTCCTACTCCTGAAGCCATTCTTATCTTTTTACCAGGCATCAAACTATTAATGAATTCTCCAGTTGCATTGATTGCACCAATATTATGGCCATAATCTATTACCACTTTAAAATCTCCCATATCTATAATGTTCATTCTCCCTGGTGACTGTCCTATTGATGGGCTAAAGCTAACAAGTCCTGCTCTAATCTGAGCTTCATTTAACCCTAATGCAGCGCAAGCAGCTACAGCAGCCATCACATTCTCAACGTTAAACATTGCTTTACCTTCAAAAGTTATTGGAATTTCAATCACACAAGCAACTGATGAAGTCCAGCCTTTTCTTTGAATTACAACATTACCATCATGGAGTGTTACATTTAAGTTTCCTTTTGCAAAATTGTCTATCAATGCTTGATTGTCAGGATATTTAGAAAATAAGACTGGATGAGCTTTAGTTTTATTTAAACACGAAAGCACTAGTGAGTCATCAGCATTAAAAACTGCATAACCATCTGTCTTAACAGCTTCAGTAACTGTTGATTTTAGTCTAGCTAGTTCTTTTATATTGTTAATGCCACCTTCACCTAAATGATCCGAAGTAATATTAAGCAAAACACCTATATCACACTCAGTAAAACCAAGTCCTCTTCTTAATATCCCCCCTCTTGCTACTTCTAAAACAGCATGATCTATTGTAGAATCCATCATTACTTTTTGTGCTCCTTGAGGCCCACTATAATCACCTTTGATTATTGGAATATTATTAATCACCACAGCATCTGTAGAAGTCATTCCAACAGTGCTACCATTAAGTCCTAAAATATGAGAAATCAATCTAGTAGTAGTTGTTTTGCCATTAGTGCCAGTGACAGCAATTATAGGAACAGAATGTTTAGCTCCAGGTGGAAACATCATATCGATAACATTAGATGCCACATTCCTTGGTGATCCTTCTGTAGGATTCAAATGCATCCTAAATCCAGGAGCTGCATTTACCTCAATCACACCGGAATCTCCTGCCAATAAAGGCTTCTCAAGTGACGAAGCAATAACATCGATTCCAATTATATTCAAACCTACAATACGTGATATCCGCTCTGCCATCAACTGATTGAGTGGATGAACATTATCTGTTACATCAAGTGCTGTCCCTCCTGTACTCAGATTTGCAGTTGTCTTTACGTATATTTTTTTACCCATTTCTATAATGCTTTCAATACAAAGTCCTTGTACTGCAAGTATCTGATTTGTCATTTCATCTATGCTTATTAGTGTTAAGCTTTTTTCATGACCAATTCCTCGCAAAGGGTTTTCATTTTCCAAATTTATTAATTTCTTAATAGAATCTTTTCCATTTCCAACAACAAAAGCTGGCTCCCTAAGAGCCGCTGCTACAAATTTCCCGTCAATCACAAGGATTCTAAAATCAAACCCTATAAGATACTTTTCTACAATTGACCTTTCACAGATTCCACTTGATACTTTGTATCCTGCTAAAAGCTCGCTTGAGTTGGAAATATTGATTGTAATTCCTCTTCCATGATTTCCTACAAGAGGCTTTATTACAACAGGATAGCCTATTTCTTCAGCAGCCATTAAAGCTTCTTCCGAGGACTTCACAGATATACCTACTGGGACTGGAATACCCATCGACGATAAGAGCTTCTTTGTGACTTCCTTATCATCAGCAACCTCCATCCCTAATGCTGAAGTACTATCTACAATCGTAGCTTGTATTCTTCTTTGATGAATACCTTGCCCTAATTGCACATAGCTATCCTCATTTAGTCGAATATGAGGTATTCCTCGCTTAGTGGCTTCTGTAACAATTGACTGAGTTGATGGACCTAAAAGACTAGACTGAGCCTTTTCTTTAAGTCTGTATACTAATGGCTTTACCTCTGTTGTTATTCCACTAAATAATCTCTCCACTATGTCCACTGCCATTCTACCAGCCATTAGCCCCGTCTCCTCGTCGATATAGCGAAATACAAGGTTATATACTCCTGTTGTACATGTATTGTAAGTTTTCCCAAAACCCACTTCATGACCTGCTAAACATTGAAGCTCTAAAGCTACGTGTTCAACAACATGAGCAGCCCAGGTACCCCTTACTATGCGTTCATAAAAACCCCCTAATCTACCAGGAGAGCATCTGTGATCATAAAGAGTTGGCATAGTCATATGTGCCTTTTCCTTAAAGTCCGTAACTAAATTTGTCGGCTTGTCTTCAAGCTCTTGGATATCCAACTCCATAAGAATTACAGGATGTCTACTATAATAGTTTGGTCCTCTAATTGCTCGCATTTCATTAATTTTCATTTCTACTCTTCCTCACTTTCAGATATCTAAACCTATAGCCTTATATGTATGTTTATATGATAGTTTATCACTGACTATCAAATGCTAATCCTTACCAAAATCTGTGTAATTTTTAATTGGACTATTAAAAACTCTATTGATCTCTATTTTTTGTTATTTAAAACGTAGTCTAGTTAGAAATAGGAACTGCGAAAGTCTTGTATTGTAACCTACCAGGTACTATTAAGAATAATAGTTGGGGTTTTAATACAATGGGTAGCTAGTAATAGAGCTTTGTTAAGAGCTGGGCGGTAACGTTATGCATAAGGAGATAGTGTATTGGTTCACTGTAGAATAGAGGATGATTTATAAATTAAGAATAAGAGAGAAAATCTGATAGTTAAAAAATCCACATGCTTATCTAATTATTTCTTGAGTCCAAATTGAGTGATTGTCCTTATTAACATTTTACACCATTAATGATGAAAAGAACTACATGTAATGATAATTATTTATTTTATTTTTTTAATAATCCCATTTATATAAAAAAAGCCCAAATCATCATAGTTTTGGGCTTAATATAATCAATCTATGCTTCTTGTCTAATTATCATAATAGTATAACATTAACAAATATATCAACAATTTTTGGATCAAACTGACTGCCACTATTTTCTAGCAGTTCTCGAACTGCTTCTTTAGATGACATTGGAGCTTTATATGGCCTTCCACTGGTCATAACATCATAAGCATCAATAACTGATATGATTCTTGAGTAAAGAGGTATATCTTCACCTGCTATTCCAAAAGGATAGCCTGTACCATCCCATCTTTCATGATGATGTAATATGTATTCTGCTATATTATTGAGCTCTGGTGCAGCTTTGGCTATTCTATACCCTATTTCAGGATGCTCTTTGATTTTGTTCCATTCTGATTCTGTTAGCTTTCCCGCTTTGATTAGAATGCTTTCATCTACACCTATTTTCCCAATATCGTGAAGCTCTGCTGCATATGAAAGTTCATTTAGTTGATAGTCCATTAACCCTAAAATCTCACCAATTTCAGTAGAAAATTTAGCTAATCTTGCTGAGTGCTCCTCTGTTTCAAAACTCTTTTCATGTAATGCTGCTTTAATCGAAAGTACTAAAGAGTCTGCATTATGAATGCTACTTTTCTCGTACAGTTTGTCTTTGTACATATTATCTTCAGCAATCCTTAATATACTGCTTAAAGCTTGTTCTTTAGTTTCTTTTGTAGCACAACCCAAAGCTATACTAGGATAAAATATTTCACTCTCTCCACTTTCTTTATACTCTCGACATTTTTCTTTTAACTTTTCAATATATTTTTCTGCTTTTTCACTGGAGGTATTTGGCAAAACAATACAGTATTCATCACCGCCATATCGAATGGGTAGGTAGCTCTCTTTGCAAGTAGATCTTATTATTTCAGCCATTGTTGCTAATATCTCATCGCCTTTTGAGTGCCCAAGTGTATCATTTATAAGCTTAAGACCATTCAGGTCTCCAATGACTATGGATATTGGCATATTTTCTTCTTCATCAATCTCTTGATAGCTTCTTTCAAAGTACGATCTATTATATAGACCTGTTAAGGCATCATAATTACTCAGATAAGCAATTTCCCTTTCTCTATTCTTAATCTCAGTTATGTCACTATAGTTAACCAATATTCCATTAATATCGGGGTTGTCTATCATATTTAGCATTGAGTTCTTAGTGTAAATATATTCTCCAGATTTTGTTAAAACTCTAGCTTCGAACTCAATATTTTTTCCTATATCTCCAGTTATGATCTGATCCATATAGTCTAAAACCATATCTTTATCATCAGGATGCAAAAGAGTAAAGCTATCTCTCTCAAGAAGTTCTTTATCTGTCCAACCTAGTATTTTTGCTTCATTCGCACTATTGAATAAAAGGTTTAAATCTTTATCATATATAAGTACAACATCAGAAGTATTACTCAAAATTGCTCTAAATTTTGCTTCATTCTTACTTAACTGTTCTTGCGCTCTTACAATATTTGAAATATCTTGAATAACTCCATATATTTTTGTTCCTTCCGACGAAGCTCTTATCTCACCCTTCATGTGAATGTTCTTTGTTTCTCCGTTGTTAAAAATTCTAACTCTAAAATCCAGTTCATTTATTTCTGCATTTCTAGCTTTTTCTAAGTTTTTATTTATAATATCCAAATCATTTGCATGGATTAACTTACCTAGATTGCAAGAATAAGTTAGCCACTATGAAAAACAATCATATTCTTTCAGTTTAAAGAGGGAGAGGAGATAGATCTAGTTGTCTAACCTCTTTCATAAAAACATTGTAAGCTGTATCATA
>Ga0334896_1001817_pt1 | contig 16586 bp, 9 predicted proteins | sample GraSluR3_MG_8_FD_207734 | JGI IMG/M metagenome (GOLD analysis project Ga0334896, IMG submission 207734) | Sludge microbial communities from methane-producing bioreactor in Wageningen University, Netherlands - Granular Sludge_27_06-R3 | ecosystem: Engineered > Bioreactor > Anaerobic > Unclassified... | reverse complement strand
GGACTCAGGAATCCCAGCAGGTGAGGGGAGTGCGTGCTGGCCACGAGCTGGATCCTGTCCCGGGCGACCCGCTCTTCGATCAATTGAACCAGGAGATCCAGGCGGGTCGGGTGGATTCCGTTTTCCAGCTCTTCGAAGAAGTAGAAGCTGGCCGTTTCCGGGCCCAACAAGGCCGCGATCATGGCCAGAAAACGAAGGGTGCCCTCGGAGGCCGAATTGGCCGTGGTCCGCTGGCTGTTGGATTCGACCAGGGTCACCAGGATCCGACCGGCTGCATCGGGTTCAAAGTCGAAGTCGCAGGCGTCCATGGGGGTCAACTCCTGGAGCCAGCGTGCCAGGGCCCGTTTCCTGGCCGGGTCCTCGCAGAGGGCCTGCAGGACGGAGGAGAGGTTCTCACCCCGGTCCCCCAGCACGGTCTGCCCGGGAACGGACGGCCGGGTCATGGCGTCCGGCGCCAGGTCCAGGAAGCGCATGCCGGAGAAGGCCTGCAGGCTGGCCCGGACAAGCTCGCGGATCTGGGGCTGGACCTTCGGGTGCTCGTGGACCTGGGACAGCAAGGGTTGCTGGCTGAGGAAGGACAATGCTGGATTCAGGCCTCGGGCCCGCTGCCGCACCCGGGCCGAGAGGTGGTGCCGATCCGGCCGGTCGGTGGGGTAGTCCTGAGGGTCCGTGTCGAAAACGTAGGCGCCGTGGCCGCCGACCATCAGCCTCTCAGCCAGCACGCGCGGGGGGCCGTTGCCCTGGGCCAGGTCGACTTCGATCTGGTAGCGGGCGTTTCGATCCCGCCCGCCCTCCTCCAGGCTGAACTCCGCTTCCAGGCGCAGGCTGGGGGCCTGCATGAAGGTCGCTTCCCGGGTCCCCCCTCGGATCCCCTTCCACTGCAGCACTCCCCCCTCGATCCACTTCTCGCCGAGGATTTCGGCCACTGTATAGCCTCGAGAGATCCCGTGCAGGAAGCGAAAGGCGTCCCGCAGGTTGGACTTGCCCGAGGCGTTGGTGCCCATCAGGAGGGCCAGGGGGCCCAGGTGAAGGGTCGCGTCCCTGAAGCTCTTGAAGTTGACCAGGCGCAGGGCAGTCAGCACGGCATTTCGTCATCCTTCTGGGCTGGCCGACCCCGAGGGGCCGGCCCTACCCATGATTTGATCAGAGACCCAGGTCCCCCTGCTCGGCTGTGGGCGCGGCCTTGCGGGCCCGGGCTTCGACCGAGGGCCAGGCGGCGATCAGTTCGTTGTAGGCCCGGGCGTCCTCGGCCCAGGCCTTGCGCTCGCACAGGGTGTAGAGGCGGTAGGCCAACTGGCGCAGGCCGTCCAGGCGGCTCATCAGCTTGGGTTGGGCCAGAAGTGCCGCGGCGGGGCGCTCGCCGCCGCCGTGCTTCAGGGCCCGAATCAGGTGGTGCAGGGCCTCCCAGACGGGGACCCGAGAGTCTTGAGCCGGGTCCCAGTCGACGGGGTAGTCGGCCACGCGTTGCAGGCGCACCTTGCCCTGGCCGGCGGCCACCACTCCGGCCTCGGCCACCCCCTCGACGCTGGTGCCCTTGGCCCGGGCCAAAACGTCAGCCTCGCCGAAGGGGCCCTCGGTCCAGCCGTACTGCTCGAACCAGTGCAGGCAGAACTGCGTGTCGGCTTCGAAGTCTTCCTCGGCGAAGAAGCGGTTGATCAACTGCAGGGCGGTCTGGACGCGCATGGGCGTCCCGTCTGCTTCCAGGACGCCCGAGTATTTCGAGAAGATGGCCATCCCCGGGCCGATCACGGCCTGGGACAGGTCCACCGGGGCCACCGGCGAGTGCTCGCCCCCGCCCACCATGTCGGCCAGGGCCTCAGGCAGGGTGGCGTTGAGTTCGCGCAGGAACTCGCGCCGCGAGACGGTGGGGGCCTGGGGGTCCCGCTTGCGGCAGACCAGCACGATGCTGGAGGCCAGGGCGTTGGTGCCCGAGGCGATCATCCGGTTGCCCAGCTCGGTGCGCATCGGCCAGGTGCCCGTGACGGCGAAGCCGGCCTTGAGGACCGCCTCCAGGAAGGTCACCCAACCGGTCGAGGTGGTGCCCGACTCCTTGGTCTCGGAGGCTTTGAAGGCGTAGTAGATGGTGACGGGCAGGGCCGGGTGGGCCTGTTCGGCCAGGCGGGTCATGGCCCGGGTCATGCCCTCCAGGAAGAAGGCCTCGGCTTCGGCCCGGCCGTTGTGGCGATAGGGAGAAGCGATCAGTTCCTCGGTCTTGGGCACGGCGATGGGGGCGAAGAGGTCGGGAAAGACGGGCCGCAGGCTGCGGCGCAGCCAGACATAGAAGAAGTCGGAGAGGTCCGCGTAGCCGATATTGTCGTAGTAGGGGGGGTCGGTGGAGACGACTCTGTCGACGCTAGCGACCTGGGTTGCTGCATTAGCTCCAATGGAAGAATGGTTGTCCTCGATAGGCCCTGTTCGATTTGGCAGAAGATTCTCAACGCACTCCGCGACCCAAACGACTCCGTTGCGATAAGAACCCGTGGCTTCGTGAAGAGGGCTCAACTCCACAAAATCCCAGGTCATCGGTAAAGCCTGTCGTGCAAAGGTTGAGCGCGCTGAATCTCGCTCTGGGAACCAACGACACAGCGTTGTGGCATAATCCTCAAGCTTGCTAAGAGCAAACGCCAAGTACACCGCCACCGCGTCGGCGTAGGCCGTGGCTCCGGTGCCGCCGGCCTCCAAGCCCTGGCCGTCGTCGGGCCAGCCGGCCCGCAGGGCGTCCTCCCGGACCCGCGCCCGGGCCTCGCCCACCAGGTCCGAGAAGGTGTTCAGGGCCACCAACTGGCGGGGGGTGAAGGCGTCCCCCCAAGTCGGCATACCATACATCGGTAGCCGATCGACATCATGGCAGGGCGTTGGAACACGGAGTTCTGGCTTCCATTGGGGCCTGGCAGAGGCTGCCACGTCGGCTTGGCTTTGTTGTGGCGAGAGATAGACCCGGTTCCGTTGCCCCTCAGCGACGATAGCCAACAGGCGCACCCCCATTCGCCCGGCCTGGGCCTCCGAGCGGATGTGCTCCGCTTCGATGGGTGACCCCGACAGCAAGCACTGGAAGTTCGCGCCGCGCGTCAACTTCGTACCGTTCTTGGCCGCCACGGGGTCCTCGGGCTTCCCCACCCGCACCTCGAAGCGGTATCGATCCCCCTCCACAACCGGTTCGACGTATACCTCCTTGCCCGCCTTGGTGCTCAGCATGAAGCTCGAGACCAGGGGCACGTCCGCGTGCGCGAAGGCGGGATTGGGGCTCTTGACGGTGCGGGCCCACAACCAGGCGATGACCGTCAGTTGCTGGCCAACAAGTTGCGCGAGGTCCGGGCGGCTCCGGACCATGTCCGCCGTCACCTCGACCTGCGGGTACAGGTGCCCGATGCGCCTCTGCGCCTGGTCGCGCATCCAGGCACCATAGCGGCGCACATCCTCTGCCAGGCCTCGGGCGCCGGACCAGCCCTCGCCCTCCGAGAGTCGGCCCTGGCGGTCACCTGAAGGGCGGGGGCCCACCGGAGCGCGCCCTGCAAACTTCGGGGGGATCTCGATCATGGCCTTGTTGATCAGCACGGCCACGGGGTTGAGGTCGGTAGCCAGGGCCTCCAGGCCCAGTCGTTGGGCCTCCAGGGGGATGGCTCCCCCGCCCGCGAAGGGGTCGTGGAAGCCCGGCAGTTTCTCGGGGTCGAAGAGCTCGGCCGCCTGGGGGTGCTTCCGGTTCAGGTGGCAGGTCTCGCGCCAGCTCTTGCGGATCTCCTCGCGGGCCTGCTCCAAGAGGGCCTCGTTGTTGGTATTCTCCCACTGCACCAGATCGCGGATCAGGGCGAACAGGCGCTGGCGCTCGCGGTCGGCCTCCTCCTTGTTGACGCCCCGGCCGCCCACGGAACGCTCGTAGCCCGGGTCGTTGACCAGTTGCGCGAAAAGCACCGCCCGGGCGGCCGCCAGGGGGCGCCGGGCCCACCACAGGTGAAGCGTCGAGGGGTGGCCGTGGCGGATCGACTTCTCCTTGGCCGCCGCCCGGTTGATGTCGTCCAAGGGCAGGGCCACCTCGATCAGCTTCTTGGGGCACTTCACGTCGGTCATCTCGGGCTTCACCTCAGGGGCTTACGGGTCGGTCGCTCTAGCAGGGCGCGGTGGCTCGCGAGAGCAGTTGGGAAAGGTCCAGGTTTTGACTTGCCACGGCCCAGTCGGGCTCGTGGGTGAAGGGTTCGCGCACGTAGTAGGGGCCCTCGAAGGCCTCGCCGTCCACCACCACCAGGGCCAGGATGAACTGGTCGGCCTGGTTCAGGCCGCAGAGGATCTCGTTGCGGGTGACGGTGACGGTGGCCTGCCCCTTGGCCCGGCCCTTGACCTCGATGTGGCGGGTGGGGGGCACCCGGCCAGCTTGAGCGGGCGGCAGGCTGGTCAGGTCCCAGCCGCACTTCTGGTCCGAGACGTCCACCACGCGGTTCCCCAGCGCCTCCTCGGCCCGGGTGACGGCCAGCATGGCCACCCGCTCGACCCGGGCCCGGGCCTGGGCGTCGGCTGACCAGCCGGGCTCGCCCCGCCTCTGGGCCAGAAGGCCGTCGGGGATGACCAGGGCCCCGGCCAGCACCACGGGGGTGGCCGAGACCACGGTGCGCCGGGCCAGCAACTCCTTCTCGCGGGACTCGCGCCGGGCGGTCAGTTCGTCGATGGTGCGGCGCACGTTCTCGGTGGGCAGGCGCACGTCCTTGCCGGCCGAGAGGTCCTCCTTGAGCTTGACGTAGCGGTCGGACCAGAAGTTGATCTCGTGCACCAGGCGCTCGTGAACCGCCGCCAGGGTCTTGTCCACCTCGCGCTCGCGACGGTCCTTCACCTCCCGGTAATGATCGGGAACGATGTGGGCCGAGGCATACCCCAGGGCCACCTGCTCCAGGTCGCGGGTGATCCAGGGAGCATCCAGGATGTCCTGGACCAGGGCCAGGTCTTGAGGCTCAGGGGCCTCCAGGTCCAGGTGGGGCGCCCAGCCCGCCCCGGTGGCCCGCCCCTCGGCGTCGATGCGGACGAACTGCATCCGCCTTGAAGCCACCCGCGAGGGGTCGTGGCCCTCCTTCACCGAGTGGTCGATCATGAAGAGCAGGCTGGGCGTAGTGCCCTGGTCGGTCGGGTCGACGAAGACGGTGCCGACCTTCAGCTTGGTTCGGTGCTGCTCGAGGATGAGATCCGTCACGGCCTGCATCAGGGGATGCCCGGGGTGGACCAGGCTGGCCATGGGGGCTCCAACCCGATCCAACAGGCGCACGGCATCTTTGTCGAAACAGACCCGCTCGTAGCGGCGCAGCACCGGTTCCGGCCGGCGGCGGTCCCTGCCGGTGATCTGCCGGTCGCGCTCGCGGATGGCAGCGGGCACGTGGGGAATCTCCCAGCGCCTCGCCTCCCGGGTGCGCATCTCACCTCCCAGGCGCTTGAAGGCCTGCTGGAAGAACGAGCGGGTGAAGTAGGGCTGCAGCTTTCGGGCCTCGGCCTTCTCCATCTCGGCCTTCACCGCGAAAAGACGCTCGGGGTTCATCACTTCCTGGCACAGGGCCCCCCGCTCCAGGATGGTGCGCAAGTGCTGGGTGTCCAGGGCCCCCTCCACCTGATGCAGCAGGCGGGCCCGAACTTCCGGGTCCTCGCCGTAGCGGATGGCCTGGATCAGAAGGTCGCGCAGACTCTCCTCCCGGAAGACCTCGCCCAGGACATCGAAGACCCGGCCACCCAGGGCCTGGCGCTCCATCTCGATCTTCTCGAAGAGGCGCTGGAAGACATCGCCTTCCCGGGTCTCGTCGGCCACCATGTTCCACAGGTGGCACACCTCGGTCTGGCCGATGCGGTGGATGCGCCCGAACCTCTGCTCCAGGCGATTGGGGTTCCAGGGCAGGTCGTAGTTCACCATCAGGTTGGCGTTCTGCAGGTTGACGCCCTCGCCCGCGGCGTCGGTGGCGACCAGGACGCGCGCCTCGGGGTCGTTGCGGAACAACTCCTGGATTTTCCGGCGTTCTTCGCGCTTCACCCCGCCGTGGATGGCGAGGATGGCCTCTGGTCGCCCCAGCAGCCCCGAAATCCTGTCGTGCAGGTAGTTCAGGGTATCCCGGTGCTCGGAGAAGAGGATCAGCTTGCGCTGTCGGCCGGTGGCGTCCTTCATCTCGGGGTTGTCCTGCAAGAGGCGCGACAGTTCGTCCCACTTGCGGTCCTGCCCCGAGTGCACCACCTCCTGAGCCCGGGCCACCAGGTCCGCCAGGATCAGGATCTCAGCCTCAAGCTCCTGGACTGTCTGGGCCGCGGTGGCCTGGTCGACCAGCTCCTCCTCCAGGGTCTCCTCTTCGTCCGCCGTCAGGTCGTCGGGGTCCTCGGGGCAGGCGTCCAGGCAGGCCAGGGTCTCGGAGAGGAGACCGAGGCCCCGCTGGGCCAGCTTCTCCTCCTCGACGCGCCGCTTCAGCCTCTCGTGACGCCGGCGCAGCGACTGGTAGATGGCCTCTGGGGAAGAGGCCAGGCGGCGCTGCAGCAGGGTCAGGGCGAACCCGACGCTGCCCCGGCGCTTGCCGTCCTGCAGGCGGTCGGCCTTGTTCATCTCCTCCTTGACGTAGGTGGTCACCTCCTGGTAGAGGGCGGCCTCCAGGTCCGAGAGACGATAGTTCACCGTGTAGGCCCGGCGCTCGGGGAAGAGCGGCGTCCCGTCGAACTTCAGCAACTCCTCCTTGACCATCCGGCGCATCATGTCCGAGACATCCACCTTGTGGACGCCGTCCCGGGCCTTGCCGTAGAAGCGATCCGAATCCAGGAGCGACAGGAAGAGCTGGAAGTCCTCGTCCTTGCCGTTGTGGGGAGTCGCCGTCATCAGCAGGAAATGGCGGCTGTTCGCCCCCAGCAGCTCTCCGAGTTGGAACCTCCTGGTCTTGTTCACCTTGTTGCCGAAGTAGTTGGCCGACAGCTTGTGGGCCTCGTCCACCACCACCAGGTCCCAGCGCACCAGCGCGAGCTTCTGCTGCAGTTCCTCGCTGCGGGCCAACTGATCCACCCTGGCGATGATCAGGTCGAAGTCGTCGAAGGGGTTGCCCGAGTGCGACTGCTCGACCTGCTCGCGCGAGAAGAGGGTGAAGGACAGGCCGAACTTCTCGTACATCTCGTCCTGCCACTGCTCGACCAGGCTGCCGGGGGCCACGATCAGCACCTTGCGGGTGTCGGCCCGGATCAGCAGCTCGCGGATGTACAGGCCGGCCATGATGGTCTTCCCGGCGCCCGGGTCGTCGGCCAGAAGACCCCGCATGGGCTGGCGCGGCAGCAGGAACTCGTAGACCGCGGTGATCTGGTGGGGCAAGGGCTCGACGCTGGAGGTGTGCACCGCCATCATGGGGTCGAAGAGGTGGGCCAGGTTGATCCGATAGGCTTCGGTGACCAGCTTGAAGTCCGCGGCCGGGGCGTCGAAGGCCCAGGGGCGCCCCGCTTCGGCCAGCGACAGGTTCGCTTCGTCGGAACGGAACAGCATCCGCTCCAGCAACCTGCCGTCGGCGGTCTTGTAGTACACGGTGACCGCGTCGTCGCCGACGGGTTCGGTGGTGACCACGCGAACCACCGAGCCTTCCTCCAGGCCCGCGATCTGCGCGTTCTTCTTGAGGTCTTCGAGTTTCAGCATGGCGCGACCATGAAAACAAGATAGGACGGGGGAGTGACACCGGGTGTCAGGAGCCTCCCGACGGCCAAAGATGGGGCTTCGCGGTCGCGGGGGAATTCCTGTTCAGAAGGGCCCCACCGAGCGGGCGCGGCGGGTCACTGGATGGAGTCGCGCGGAGGTTCCGAAGCGGAGGGTCCTCACGGCAGGATCCCGGGGCAGGAGCAGGCGATCCCTTTCGCGCTTAGAATTGACAGCCCAGGGGGTCAGTCACTATGATCCAATCGTCATCCGCCCCAGGCAGTAAGCCTGTCCACTCTCATCCAGGACAGGCCGACCCCCGGGGCCGTTCTTTTCCGGACATCCTGCGTCACCTCAGCCCCACGGTGACCGCGGTCCTGGTGGATGCAGCCTTCTTCCTGAAACGGTCCCGGCACATCTTCGGTCCACAGACACCGCAGGACGCGGCCAGACTCATGCATCGCCTGGCCCTGAAGCACCTGAACGACGCCTCCGGTGGCCAGAGGGTCGCCCGCCTCTATCGCATCTTCGTCTACGATGCCCCACCGGCCAACTGGAAGGGTCATAAACCGATTTCGGGGCTGGCCATCGACCTGACGAAGACCCCCGAGGCAGCTTGGCGTCGGGATTTCCACCAGCAGTTGCGCGGCCTGCGCAAGGTGGCCCTGCGCATGGGTGAAGTCCCAACCAGCAGGGTCCACTGGAAACCTCACCCGGAGGTCCTCAAAGACCTGCTGAACGGCAAGCGCAACTGGACCGATCTCACGGACAACGATTTCGTTCTGGACCTGCGACAGAAGGGCGTCGATATGCGGTTGGGCCTGGACATCGCCTCCATGGCCTTCAAGAGACAGGTCAACCAGATCGTCCTGATCTCCGGCGACTCCGACTTCGTACCTGCCGCCAAGATGGCGCGACGGGAGGGCATCGACTTCGTGCTCGATCCGATGTGGGCGCGGATCCGACCTCAACTGCATGAGCACATCGACGGCCTGCGCAGCGTCTGCCCCAACCCGCAGGCCAAAGAGAATAGACCCAAGGACGGGACCAGTTCGACCGGGGGACAGGAGGGGCCGATAGCAAGCAGGGACGGTGAAGATGAGGAATAGGTCCAAACTCTCGTGCAGGCGGCTCCATGCCGACCGATGAGGCGCCTGGGGCGGAAGGCTCGAGCGGAGATGGCCATCGTGGAGGTCAAGCAAGAATGGCGGGAAACGAGGACGCAGGTCGCCTCGACTTCAACCCGGAAGGCGACTTTGCCACAAATCTGCAACACGCCCTGGAAGCACTTCCGGACCGAGATCTGGCCGCCATCTTGGGTCGGAATGCCCGGAACATCATGAAACTGGACTCCGAGAACAGTATCTCTCGACGCCAGCCGATCCTGCAGGACCTCAAGGATCTCATCGACAGCCGCCTGGAGGGGTCGTGAGCCGTCTCCTGGAGATCAGCGTGCAAGCCCAGGTACCAGAGTGCAAGAGATGCCATGAGCCTGTGATGCTGTAACGAGAAGCGCCTTGTTCAAGAGACCTTCTTCTGACGGGGGCACCATGATGTTGCGGCCTTTCCGCAGATTCATGGCGGAAACACGCCGGCATCGCCCTCTGGCCCGCCCGCTCCCCCCCCTACTCCTCCACGCCCAGTTCGCGCAGCCGGGCCAGGAGTCGCTCCGCCCGGGCCCTTTCCTGCTCGGCGCGGGCACGCTCCTCCTCGGCTTGCGCCTGGGCAGCCTCCGCCCTGCTCTGGGCCGCCTCGGCCACCTCGGTGGGCAGGGGCAGGAGTGCCTTGTCGCGTCCGCAGGGGCGCAGCCACAGGCCCTCCATGTCTTCGCAGCGGCCCTGCCAGGTCACCAGGCCCAAGCCCAGCTCCTCGAGCCACGACAGGTCCAACAGCTCCACGTAGCTCAGGCCGTGCAGAACGTATCCCCGCAGGACCCGGTCGCCCAGCCAGCGCTCGGGGTCGAAGATCACGTAGTAGCGCACCCCCAGCCGGGCGTAGCGCTGGGCCTTCTCGACCTCCGAGCCTTCCCGGTTGGAGACCACCTCGATCACCAGATCGGGGGCCTTGCCAAAGACCCAGGTGAAGTAGGAGCGCCGACCCTTGGGCCGACAATCCTCGGGGAGCGTCACGTCCAGGCTGACCATGATGTCCGGCACCACGGCCGGTTCGTCCACGCTGCCGAAGAGGCCCACGTCCGCCGCCGCCACGAAGGGCCGCCCGGGCTTCCACGAAGCGTGCAGGATGTTGGGGAAGAGGCGCATCTGCTTCTCGGAGATCCAACTGTCCACGGGCGCATCGTCCTCGGTGACCAGGTGCGAGACGTCCGGTTCGAGGGGCTCTTCCTCATAGCGCAGGGCTTCCATGCGAGCTTCCTCCATGCCAGGAGTATACCATCCCGCCAGGGGCGGGGACCGGCCGTCGGGCGCCCGCCCACGGGCAGCCCTCACCTCCAGCATGCGCCCCGGAATTTGCCGGCGGATGAACGGAAGATTGCCGCGAAGTGGACGGGATGTTGCCGATTCTCGAGCCGCCCCCTGGCGGGCAGGCGCGACGATCGCCTGGTCGAGAGCCAGCGCCCCCAACCCCGAGGGGATCCGGCGAACCTTCGAAGAAGGCTCGGGCTTGGCGTCCGATCCTTTGCAGACCCGGGAGGAGGCCCTTGCCCAGGAGGACGAGTCCCGCACAGGATTCCTGAAGGCCTCCTGGCTGGCCCCTGCGGCCACGGCCCTCCTGGTCCTGGTCCTGGGACTCAACAACCTGTCCTGGCTGGCGCACAGCCAGGTCCGCTACAGCTATGACTTCCCGATTCACGCCGGGGACGCCCTGGACTTCTGGAGGCACCTGGTCGCGGGGGATCTGGCCGGGGCGCTGAGGGTCTCGCACTACGGCCCCGTCGGCCTGCTGCCCGCCGCGGCCCTGTTCAGCCTGCGCCAGCCGGCCCTGGAGCTTCTCAATGCCTCCCAGGTCCTGTGGCTGCCCCTCTACGCCGCCTCGCTCTTCTTCCTGGGGCGGCGCCTGTATGGCCCGGGCGCGGGCTTCCTGGCCTGCCTGTACCTCTTCACCCTGCCGCTCTTCGCCAGCATCACCAAAGAGTATCCCCTGGAGGTCGGCAGCCACGCGTTGGCCCTGCTGTGCGCGGCGCTGCTGGTGGCCAGCGACTTCCTGCGCCGGCGGGGGGCCTCGTTCTGGTTCGGTGTGACCCTGGCCCTGGGGGCCATGACCAAGCCCGAGTTCGTGGCCCAGTGGATCCTGCCGGTGGCCTTCCTCATCGTCCGGATTCCCCTGCGCTCTTCGCTGTCGCGCACCGGGAAGATTCTGGCCCTCCTCGGCCTGGCACTGGCCGGCTTCTCGGCGCCCTTCGCCTGGCTGGCGCTGCGAGGCCCCCTGTTGGCCATCGGGAGATCGGACTGGTTCCCCCTGGTGGCCGTGGCAGCCCTGCTGGCCCTGGTGGTCCTGGCGGCCTGGACCACCCGAGCCCGGCCGGAAGGAGGGCAGATCGGCAACGCCCTTCTGGCCGGCACCGCCCTGATGCTGACCCTGCTGCCCTACCTGTGCGTCCGGGACCTGTCCGCCATGCTGGACGAGCGGGTCCGCACCGCCCTGGAGGGTACGCTGCACGGGACGACCTGGTTCGACCCGCTCTACTACCTGCAGGTCATGGCGGGCCGGTCCTTCCACTGGCTGCACCTGGCCCTGCTGGGGGTGGGCCTGGCGCTGGCCGCGTGGCGCCGGGAGGACCGCGATCCGGGACGGGGCTTCATCCTGGGAATGCTCGTCTGGACCTTCGTCCTGGTCAACGCCGTCTCGGGGAAGTTCGAGATCTACCTGGCCAACCTGCTGGGCTTCGCCGCCCCTCTGGCCACGGGGTGGGCCTCTCCCAACCGCCCGACGCGCCGGGTCGTCGCGGCCCTGCTGGGGGTGTGGGGCCTCTTCACCGTCCTGGGTTGGGCCCTCCCCGAGCAGATGCGCCCCATGCCCCCCTTCCGGCATTACGTCGGGGCAGGCATTGCTCCGGTGAGCCCGACTCCCAACCGCCCCCTGCCCCTGCTGGCCGAGCTTCCCCACCTGCACCCCCCGGTCATGATCCCGATCCTGGAGCAGGCCCACGCCCGGGCCCAAGGGCAGTTCCTGCTCTGGGTCCTGAGCGCCGAAGGCGATGTGGTCCACCCCTCGTGGTTTGAAGCCTTTGCCCGCTATCGGGGCATCCCGGCCCGCATCCCCCTGGACCAGGGCGAACTGCGGAGCTGGAGGATCCCCCCGTCGGTCATCGGCGACTCGCTGCCCGCCTTCCTGGTGGTGAGCCGGAAACTGAACGTCCAGGGGTCCGCGGCGGCCCTGGTGGCATGGCGCCGAGCATTCCCGGGGGGGCCCGAGCTTCAGGCCGAGCCGCTGGGGACCTGGTTCTTCGAACCGGGTCTCGGGGCGGAGCTGTTCCGCCTGCGACCGACCCCCGGAACCCGGCCGCCCGAACCCGCTGCCGGCTCTCCTTGACAAAGCGGTTCAAGCCCCTAAACTTGAGTTTCGAAGTTCGGGCCCGCGGCCAGGATGGAGGTCACGCCTTGTCGATTCGACAGCTCGCGCAGGTGCTCTGGCGTCTCTTGAGCTACATCCGGCCCTACTGGAAGATCGTCCTGGGGGCCCTGCTGCTGACGGTTGTCGTGACCGCCGCGCGATTGTCCCAGGCCAAGTTCGTCGGCCTGATCATGGGCATGATGTCCCAGGAGTCGTTCAGCTACTCGGACGGCCAGGACCCCTTCATGCGCCTGAACCTGATCTGCCTGGCCTTCCTGGCCGTGATGGCGGTGATGGGGGCCGCGACCTACTTCCAGCGCTACACCATCGATCTGGGAGGCCAGCAGGCGGTCCGGGACTTCCGCGACCAGGTCTTCGCCCACCTGCAGCGCCTGCCGATGGCCTTCTTCGACCGGATGCGCCTGGGCGAGATCCACTCGCGGGCCTCCAACGACATCCTGCTGTCCACCAGCGTCTACATGGCCCTCTCGGACTTCATCAAGAACCTGCTGGTGGTGGTGGCCTGCCTGAGCTGGATGTTCTACCGCGACTGGCAGATGACCCTGGTGGTCCTGCTGATCAGCCCCCTGGTGGGCACCGCCGTGGCCAACTTCGGCAAGCGCATGGGCCAGCGTTCCGAGAAGCTCCAGGCCCGCCTGGCGGATCTCTCGGCCCTGCTGTACGAGAACATCTCCACCATCAAGGTGGTGAAGGCCTACACCCGCGAGGACTTCGAGGTCCGCCGCTTCGCCTGCCGCAACGAGGACAACTTCGCTGCCCAGATGAAGCTGGTGCAGGTCTCGGCCATCCAATCGCCGGTGGTCGAACTCCTGGGGGCCTTCGGCATCGTGGCCATCGTGTGGTTCGGGGCCACCCGGGTCATGCAGGGTCAGGTGACCTTCGCCCAGATGACCGAGTACTGGACCCTGATGGTGATGACCTCCCACCCCATCAGCGCCCTGTCCGGCTTCTACGGGACCGCCAACAGCGCGGCAGCGGCCGGGCGCCGGGTCTTCGAGCTGATGGACATGACCCCCGAGGTGGCCGAACCCGAGGGAGCCCTGGAGTTGCCCCGCCTGCAGGGGGCCATCGACTTCGAGTCGGTGCACTTCCACTACGACTCCGAGAAGCCGGTCCTGAGGGGCATCGACCTGTCGATCCGGCCGGGCGAGGTGGTGGCCGTGGTGGGCGCCAACGGCGCCGGCAAGACCACGCTGGTCAACATGGTCCCGCGCTTCTATGACCCGGTCTCGGGATCGATCAAGGTGGACGGGCATGACCTGAAGGAGGTCAAGCTGCGCTCGCTGCGCACCCAGATCGGGACCGTGATCCAGGAATCGGTCCTCTTCGGGGGCACCATCGACGACAACATCCGCTGCGGCAACCCCACGGCCACCGACGAGGAGGTGCTGCGCGCGTCGAAGCTGGCCAACGCCCACGAGTTCATCGAGCGGATGCCGGACGGCTACCAGACCGAGGTCGGCGAAAGGGGTCTGCGCCTCTCGGGCGGCCAGCGCCAGCGCATCGCCATCGCCCGGGCCCTGCTGCGGGATCCCCGGATCCTGATCCTCGACGAGTACACCTCGGGGATCGACGCCGAGTCCGAGAACCTGATCGCCGACGCCATCGCCCGGGCCATGGAGGGGCGGACCTGTCTGGTGATCGCCCACCGGCTGAACACCATCCGCCACGCCGACCGGATCCTGGTCCTGGACGCCGGGCAGATCGTCGAGGAGGGTCGGCACGACCAGTTGATGGCCCGGAACGGCATCTACAGCCGGCTCTATGAGGCCCAGTTGCGCGAGCCCCTGCGCACATCGACGGAAACCGAGGTTCCGGAATGAGACGCCTGACGCTGGTGGTCGGAGCCCGACCCCAGTTCGTAAAGCTGGCCCCGTTGGCCCGCCTCCTGCCGCGCTTCTGCCGGCCCTGCGTGATCCACACCGGCCAGCACTACGACCAGGACATGTCGGAGGTCTTCTTCCAGGAGCTGCAGTTGCCGACCCCGGACCACCACCTGGGCGTGGGCAGCGCCAGCCACGGGGCCATGACCGGCCGGATGCTGGAGAAGATCGAAGAGGTCCTGATGGCCGAGCCCCCCGACCTGGTCGTGGTCTTCGGGGACACCAACTCCACCCTGGCCGCCGCCCTGGCAGCCGCCAAGCTGCACCTCCCCGTGGCCCACGTCGAGGCCGGACTGCGCAGCTTCGCGCCGATGCCCGAGGAGATCAACCGGGTCCTGACCGACCGCCTCTCGACGCTGCTCTTCGCCCCCAGCCAGGTGGCCGTCGAGCATCTGGCCCGCGAGGGGATCACCCGAGGCGTCCACGAGGTGGGGGATCTGATGCTGGACGCCACCCGGGCCGCCCTGGAGCGAGGCAGCACCCTCCCCAGGCCCCAGGAGCCCTACCTGGTGATGACCTTGCACCGGGAGGAGAGCACGCGCTCGTGGGATCGCCTGGAACCGCTCCTGCGGGCCCTGGAGGCCCACCGGGAGACGATCCTCTTCCCCTGCCATCCTCGGACCCGAAAGATGATCCGGCAGCAGGGGTGGGAAGACCGTCTGACAAATGGTGCGCTCCGTCTGATGGATCCGGTGGGGCACCAGGACATGCTCGGCCTGGCCCGACATGCCCGGCTGGTCCTGACCGACAGCGGAGGGCTGCAGAAGGAGGCCTACTTCCTGGGCACTCCCTGTCTGACCCTGCGCGAAGAGACCGAGTGGGTGGAGACGGTGCAGGTCGGCTGGAATCGCCTGGTCGGCCTGGACCCGCAGCGGGTCCTGGAGGGGCTTGACGGCTTCAAGCCTGCGCAGGCCCGGCCGTCCCTGTACGGGGATGGGCACGCTGCGGAGCGAATTGCCGAAGTGCTAGAGGGGTATCGACATGATTGACCTGGAGCAGAACCTGGCGGGGGCCCTGCGACGCAAGATCCAGGAGGGGACCGCCCGGGTGGCCGTGATCGGCCTGGGATACGTGGGGCTTCCCCTGGCGATGGGCTTCGCCCGCCGGGGATTCACAGTCGAGGGGCTGGAGGACAACGCCGAGAAGGTCCGCCTTCTGTCGGAGGGCTTCGACTACATCGACGGCCACCACGACGAGCTCAAGCCCCTGGTGGCCGAGCGCCTGCACGCCGGTCGGGACTTCTCGGTCCTGGAGACCTGCGACGCCATCATCATCTGCGTGCCCACGCCCCTGACCCGGAACCGCGAGCCGGACATCAGCTACGTCCAGGACGTCAGCCAGCGCATCGGTCAGCATATCCGCCCGGGCACCCTGGTGGTCCTGGAGAGCACCACCTACCCGGGAACCACCGAGGAGGTGGTCCGCCCCGCCCTGGAGGCGGCAGGACGCGTCCGGCAGGCCGGCGAGGACTACTTCCTGGCCTTCTCGCCCGAGCGGGTGGACCCCGGAAACCCGAACTACAACACCTACAACACCATCAAGGTGGTGGGCGGGCTGACCCCCACCTGCGGGGATCTGACGGCGCTCCTCTACTCGCGGATGCTGGACCGGCCGGACCTGGTCAAGCGGGCCACCTCGACCCGGGCCGCCGAGATGGAGAAGCTCTTCGAGAACATCTTCCGCAGCGTGAACATCGCCCTGGTCAACGAGCTGGCCATCCTGTGCCGTGAGATGGGCCTGGATGTCTGGGAGATCATCGAGCTGGCCTCCACCAAGCCCTACGGCTTCATGCCCTTCCATCCCGGCCCCGGGATCGGCGGGCACTGCATCCCCCTGGACCCCTTCTACCTGACCTGGAAGGCCCGCGAGTTCGACCATCAGACCCGTTTCATCGAGCTGGCCGGAGAGATCAACACCCGCATGCCCTACCACGTGGTCAGCCTGGCGGCCGAGGCCCTGGGCGAGAAGGGCCTGAAGGGGGCCCGGGTGCTGGTGCTGGGGGTGGCCTACAAGAAGGACGTGGCCGACCCCCGCGAGTCGCCGTCCCTGCGGGTCCTGGAGATCCTCCGGAGCCGGGGCGCCCTGGTGGACTACCATGACCCCTTGATCCCGAGCTTCCGCTGCCATTCGGGCGCCGAGATGCACTCGGTCGACCTCGCGAACCTGGAGGACTACGACTGCGTGGTCCTGGCCACCGACCACTCGAGCTACGATCTGGCGGAGATCGCCGCGCGCAGCCGACGCCTGGTGGACACCCGCGGCGTGACCCGGGGCCTGGAGGATCGGAAGGGGATCACCCGTCTGGGAGCTCCGAACCAGGACGAGGAGGCCCGATGAGGGAACCCGGTGCGGGAGTCCTGGTCCTGGGTGCAGGTGACTGGGGCCGCAACCTGATCCGCAACTTCCACGACCTCGAGGCCCTGAGCGGGATCTGCGAGATCAATCCGAAGCTGTTGGAGGAGGCCCGGGCCACCTATCCTGAGGTGCCCGTCTGGGAGTCGCTGGACCAGGCCCTGGCCGAGCGGAACTACGAGGCTCTGGCCATCGCCACTCCGGCG
>Ga0334896_1001805_pt1 | contig 16637 bp, 20 predicted proteins | sample GraSluR3_MG_8_FD_207734 | JGI IMG/M metagenome (GOLD analysis project Ga0334896, IMG submission 207734) | Sludge microbial communities from methane-producing bioreactor in Wageningen University, Netherlands - Granular Sludge_27_06-R3 | ecosystem: Engineered > Bioreactor > Anaerobic >... | reverse complement strand
TGCCACTAATAATAATATTTGCATTGGCAGGACTTGTTGCAATAATACCATTCCTACCAAGCGAACCCAAAGCAGAAGAAGGAGAGTAGGAATGCCGATTATTCTAATAAGCATAATAACAGGGATAATAGGGAGTTCAGTACTAAAGAAATTCCCACACAAACTAAAAAGAATAGACCTAAAGGACATTAACCTGTCATTTATGCTGATAAATACATCACTTTCACTTGTGATGTATTTCCTTTATGAAGGTATGCTGACACAAGCCTATCACTCCATAATAGGCTCTGTATTCCTTCTCATTGCCCTTATAGATTTAAGGCACATGGTAATACCAGATGCTTTGATAATCGTGGCCACGGTCCTAACAATAGGCTACATGGCCATGGATTACTACATATATGGAAGTGAGATAGTCTTTAGCCAGATATTAATGTCAATACTTGTTCCCGTACTCCTGTTTCTATTTCTTATGGCTCTACCAGGTGATGGAATCGGAGAGGGGGACATTCTCCTTGGAGGATTGTTTGGACTAATTTTAGGTGTAGATAAGGTAGTAAATATGCTTGTACTATCCTTTGTGTTATTTGTAATAGTCTCACTGATTATTATCAACAGGAGGAAAAGAGGGATGGATATAAGACTTCCATTTGCTCCCTTTATGATAGTTGGGTTTTACATAATTCAAATTATGGAAAGAGTATGGGGATAGTATTGAATAAGATGGGAGGTAGGTATTACTATGACTAATGATAATGATGCTAGGGACTTTGATCCGACATTGGCCATTGCACCTGGTGAGACAATCAGAGAAGAGATGAACCATAGAGGGATAAGTCAGAGGGAATTAGCCGATGGATTAGGTATTACCATAAAAGATTTTAGTGATATTCTAAATGGCAATGCTCCCATTACCTGTGAGATAGCAACAAAGCTAGAAGGTATATTCGGTCCAAGCAAGGAGTTTTGGATAAGTCTTGAATTGAACTATCAGCTCGATAATGTAAGGAACAAGTGACCACAGAGGGATAAATGTATGGTAAAATGTGTATGATAGGAGAAAGACAGGAGGGTGATTGTATTGGCTGGTAATAAAAGCTTTGGCAAAGCAAAGAGAGTAAAAGAAGATGAGTTCTATACTCAATTAACAGATATTGAAAAAGAACTCAAACATTATCAGAATCATTTTAAAGATAAAACAGTATTTTGTAATTGTGACGATCCCGAGCATAGCAATTTCTGGAAGTACTTTGAGTTGAACTTTGAACACTTAGGGTTAAAAAAACTAATATCAACTCACTATGACGATTCTGAGCCTACATATAAATTAGAGCTAACAAGAGACATAAATGAGGATGGAAAAGTCGATAAAAGAGACATTGTTAAAACACCTTTAAAACAAAATGGAGACTTTAGAAGTCCTGAGTGTATAGATATTCTAAAAGAATCAGATATAATTGTAACCAACCCTCCCTTTAGTCTCTTTAGAGAATATGTTGCCCAATTAATGGAGTACAATAAAAAGTTTCTAATTATTGGCAACCAAAACAACATTACTTATAAGGAAATATTTCCTCTACTGAAACAAAATAAATTTTGGGTTGGTTATCACAGTGGCGATATGGAATTTCAAGTCCCTGATTATTATGAACCTAGAAAAACCAGATTCAGAATTGATGAAAATGGGACAAAGTGGAGAAGTCTTGGAAACATATGTTGGTATACCAACCTGGATATACAAAAGAGGCACGAAAGCATGATCCTTTACAAAGAATATAAAGGCAACGAAGATTATTACCCTTATTATGATAATTATGATGCTATAAACATTGATAAGACAAAAGAAATACCCATTGACTTTGATGGAGTAATGGGAGTTCCAATCACATTTATGAATAAGCATAATCCATCACAATTTCAGATAGTAGGCTTGACCTCTGGTAGAGATGAATTTGAATCAAGACCCACTAAGAAATACATAAATCCAAAACAAATAAATCCAAATGGATCTACGACTAATGGAAGCAAGGCTAATACAAGGGCAACGTTAATTTTACCAGAAAAGCCAAACGGTATTTATTATACTGCAGATAATGCTGATGGGCCACTAAAAATACTATATGCAAGAGTTCTAATCAAACACAAAAGATAAAAGGGGGATAGTATGGATATTTATTTGAAGGAGATACCAATCAGAGAAATAGTTGACGGGTATGTAAACAATCTTGAAGAGGGTGTCTTGGGCTATGGCGGAAGACTAAACATCAGACCTAAGTACCAAAGAGAATTTGTTTATAAGGACAAGCAGCGTGACGAGGTAATCAATACCATTAGAAACGATTTTCCATTAAATGTTATGTATTGGGTTAAAAGTGGTGAAGACAGCTACGAAGTTCTTGACGGGCAACAAAGAACAATTAGCTTTTGTGAGTATGTAGACAGCAAGTTTTCAATTAATTATCAATATTTTCATAACCTAGAAGAGGACCAGAGGGAACAGATCCTTGACTATAAACTTATGATTTATATCTGCGAGGGTAGTGACAGTGAAAAACTAGACTGGTTTAAGATCATTAATATTGCGGGAGAAAAACTATCTGACCAGGAACTTAGAAATGCCATCTACACAGGTCCATGGCTTACTGAGGCCAAGAGGTATTTCAGCAAGACAGGTTGCCCTGCTAATAGCATAGCAAGTGATTACCTTAGTGGTAGCTCCATTAGACAAGATTATCTAGAAACTGCAATCAAATGGATCGCCAGCAAAGAGAATAAGGAAATAGAAGAGTATATGTCAGAACACCAATATGATACCAATGCAAATGAACTGTGGCTATATTTCAAAAGGGTAATTGATTGGGTACAAGTATTGTTCCCAAACTACAGAAAAGAAATGAAAGGTATTGAATGGGGGCTTTTATATAACGATTTTAGTGAAAACAGCTTTGATGCAGCTGAATTAGAGAGACAGGTTAGAGAGTTGATGGATGATGATGAAGTAACAAGCAATAAAGGGATATACCCATACTTGATTACAGGAGAACAGAAACACCTAAATCTGAGAGCTTTCAAGGATAAAATCAAGAGAAAAGCATACGAAGAGCAAGAGGGTATATGTGTTGTTTGTAAGGAACATTTTGAATATGACAGGATGGAGGCAGACCATATAACACCTTGGCATGAGGGAGGTAAAACCTCATTAGAGAATTGTCAAATGTTATGTAAAGACTGTAACAGGAGAAAATCTGGAACATAACACACAGAGAGTACAAAAAGGACGGGATAACCCGTCCTTTGCTTTGCTCAAAAATAAAGTTCATTTTATAAACCTACATTCCCTTGATTTAGCCATCTTATAAGTATAAAGTCTATTTTTGACGGTTTTTTTCCAATAATTTTTTTTACTCATGCTGAACTTTTGAGTTATGACGGATTTACTCTTTCTCATACTTGAAATTAAGAGCATGAGCCCTTTTTCGTTGCTCCGATGGCTTACTGTAGTGCTTTCGTGTCACCTCTGTGGATTTGTGTCCTAGTATATCAGCAGTTAATTGTATATCCCCGGTCTGATTATAAAATGCCATCCCAAAGCTCCTTCTAAGGGAATGACAGGTTATGTTATCAAAGCCTGCTATCTTTGCATATCCACTTATTACCTCTCTTATTTGTCTTGTAGACATTCTCTTTTTATGTGTGGAGAGAAACAGTGCATTTCTGTAGTCGATATTAACATCAAGCATACCCTTTCTCTCTTCAATATAGTCTCTAAGGTGGGGAAGGATTTCATCAGGTATATACATGATTTCCTGGTCGCCGCCCTTCCTGGTGACAATGAAGGTTCCCTCATCAAGGTTTATATCGCCAATATCCAGCTCGTTTAACTCCGATATTCTTATTCCAGTGTATGCTAGGATTAGGATCATGTTTGCATTCCTATACTTTAGCCTTTGATGAAAAGCTTTTTTCTTTTCGCTTTCACCTGTGAGATCCCCAAGCACCGTTGCAACAAGCTTGTCTATTTCATCAGAATTAAGGCTGTTCTTTAACTCAACCCTTTCATTTACCTTTATGTTTATGTGCCTTGTGGGATCATGGACCTCATGCACCCTTGAAAGGTAGGCATAAAAGCTGCGTAGGGTTGCAACCTTTCTATTCTTTCCTTGCTGGGAGTTGGAATAGGTCTGTGTAATGGTGTTACCAGCCTTGTTCACATACTTGACCGTATAGTGGTTAAGATAGCTTAAAAATGACCTTATATCCTTCTCTGATATATCCTTTATATCATCAATCCTAAGCCCCTCAATCGCCTCACAGGCGGCCACTGATAACTCCTCCAGTAGAAACCTTAAGTATATGGTTACATCCTTTGTATAGGCTATTCTGGTCCTTATGGAAGAGCTATCCTCAATGCTCTGGACAAAGTCTGTGGCAAAGTCAGGCAGCTCCTTTAATCTTCTGTTTAGTTCCATCTCAAACTTAATCTCTATGTCCTTTTTCATCATTACACCTCATTATTGTCTACTTTACTGATATAATATCACAACTTATGTTCGATTTCTACATAATAAAACATATATGTTTCCAATATGTTATGCTAACATACAATGATTATTCATCACTGATCTATACTTATAAATAGAAAGAAGCCTTTCAATGAGGGGAAGGCTTCTTTCTATTTATAAGTATAAAGTATTTTAACTATTATTCGCCCATTATATCTGTAATATAAAAACCATCTTCATTATGTTCGTATGCATATTTTACAGTTCTTCCATTATATTCATCTTCCCAAAATATTGTTGCTTCAACAATGTCACTTGAATCTTTGTTACCAATATAGGCAACTAAATCGTCAGAGTACATTCTCATCATCTCATTGCCAGTTTCTCTAGTATTTTTTATGTCAAATATAAAGTTAACTAATAGGATATAGTCCCCTTCTACATCAGTACCTAGGTTATCATTAACAGTAATCCTATTTATTTTCGCATTTCTATACAAACCTTCTGAGAATCTTTCAGATACCATATTTTCTATCTCATTTATTCTGCTAATATTATGATTTACTTCTGAATTATGTGCTGCTATTTCATACTCAAATGCACCAATTACAGGTATGCTAGTATTATCTTCTTTCCCATTATAAAGCCCCCATATGGTAACAGTATCCCCTTCAGATAAACTATCTAAATCACCAGTAAAGTCTTCAATAACATATACTGAATTTCCATCTGGTTCGTCTTGAAATACAAGCATCTTATCAAACATTTCAGTTCCTTCGATAGTTTCTATCGTTGCTGTAAGGGTTATTTTTGTACCTTCTTCAACCCTATCCCCATTAATTTCTATAAAATCAGCTTCGATTGCTCCATCCCTCATGGATATTTCTTCATCTTTTTCTGCTTCATCAACATCAGAATTCCTCTCTACCTCGGGCACTTCAGTTGGTACATCATCACTGCTACATCCTACAAGTACAAATACTAATACCAACAACAAGCAATATAGAAATTTCCGCATAACATAACCCCCTTTTGATGAATCATACCATTTTTCTTCCATATTATCAATAAATCTAATCATCTCCTTTTTAGTGTGTTAAACACCTCAGTATGGTATTATTTAAGTATTGAAACAGGGGAGGGTAATCAGATGCAATTTGGATATAGGATCAAGCAGTTAAGAGAGAACAATAGGCTAACACAGGAAGAGTTTTGCAAGCAGCTCCCAATGGAACTCACCAGGGAGTCACTAAGTAACATTGAAAGAGGTAAACAGGTTCCTTCTGTAGTTTTCCTAAAGGCAGTTGTAGAGACATTCCATGTATCCCCTTATGACTTGCTTGGGATCACAAGGTATGAAGGTGAAAATGAGATAAGCAATTATCATTTATTAAGTAGTAAAGACAAGGATCATGTTGTCTCATATATAGAGTACCTTGCAGACAAGAGCAAGAAGGGGGGAGAATAATGGATTACAACCAGGAATTAGGTAAAACAATCAGAAATATACGGAAGTCACTGAACTTAAGCCAGAATGAGTTTAGTGATAAGCTGACCGTTCAGACCAGCAGAGTCAACCTAAGTAGAATTGAATCCGGAAAACAAATGCCCTCGGCTGAGTTCATTAAAAGCGTGGCCGAAACCTATAATATCTCTCCATATGACCTGCTTTGCATAAGAGAAAAACAAGAGGGAATATCAGATAAGTATATTTCGCTTAGTGATGGAGACAGAAAGATGGTTGATGAGCTTATTAATCACTTCCACAACAACTATATTGCCTCATCAAAAGCAAAGATGCGTGAGTATAATCATTCTACGCTGGGGGAGAAAGTGAAAAACATCCGATTAGAACACAAGCTAAGTCAAAAGGAGCTATGTGCCATGTTGGATGCTGATATATCATATGCAAGTCTTAGTAACATTGAGAATGGTAAGAATATGCCATCAGCTGACTTTATAAGGGCTTTCTGCAAGACATTTGACCTATCCTCTGATTGGCTTTTAGGTTTAGAGTAGTGTAATTTAGTAGGAGTCTAAGCCGAGAACGGAAAATCCGCTTTCGGCTGAAATGTTGAAAGTAAGGGCAAAAAATAAATTTGATAACGAACCACAACTAGCAGAGCAACCATAACAGGTTGCTTTTTCTGTGTGCTAACATAATACGCTTGACAAATGTGCGACATTGTAATACAATTTAGGTAGAAAAAGGAGGTACGATTATGGGAACTATAACTGTAAGATTAAATAAAGAAGAGGAAGAGATATACACTAAATATGCAAAGTTTAGCAATGCACCACTTTCTACACTTATGAAAGAGGCCCTAATGGAAAAGATAGAGAATGAAATAGACCTAAAGACAGTATCAGAATATGAAAAAAGGCTAGAAGATAAGGAAGTGGAGTATTATTCGCTGAATGAAACCAAGAGAATCCTTGGACTATAGGTATCTGTATGAATAGCAGATATACAGTATCATTTGAAAAGAAAGCAATCAAGCAGCTAAGAAAGATAGACAGATCACAACAGGCTATGATTATAAGCTATATTGAGAAGAATTTGGAGGGGGCTACTGAGCCGAGAAAATATGGAGGTCCCCTTAAGGGAAATCTTAAGAGTTATTGGAGATACAAAATTGGAGATTATCGCATCATAGCAGAAATCAACGATCAGGAAGTGAAGATATTTGTTATTGATGTTGGCCACCGGAAAGAGATATATGAGAAGATACGCTAAAGCAACCATAACAGGTTGCTTTTTCTGCGAGATATAACTATTCCGTAAAGAATAGTTTACTGATATAATGATTATACATTTATCTGATTTCATTGATTCCATCAAGCAAGTGTTTACAACAGCTCCACTGTGTAGTATTATAGAGGAACTAGAGATACTAACCAGAATTAGTAGTCATTTCTTGAAAAAGTCACTTCCAGGGCAACGGAGTGGCTTTTTTAAGTGCATAAATAAGTAAAAATGTGGTATAATCTAGATAAGAAGTTCGGTGTAGCATCCCGTTAATGCGGCTGCCACCACGAGATTATTTAGTTACAATAATCACCCTGTGTCAGCAGGGGTTGTCCTGACCGGGACAACGGTAATCGTACCGCAAGGATCGGTTGCCACAATACGTTATTTTATGGAAATTTCACTGTCTGGAAACAGTGCAATTTCTCTTTGAACAAGCAATCGCCCCATCTACGGACAGGGCGATTATTATTTATCTTTGTGGTTTACATAAATCAGTAAGTTACATTTTACTGATTAAATAAAGGTATCTTTTTAGTCCTACCTACTTAATTATTAGATCGCCTAAACCAAGAGCTGTATAGTAAGCAGCAGCATCAAAGGTTACTTGATTTACACCCGTAACAGGTATTGAAAATTCTCTTGGCAAACCACTTTTTTCTATTGTGATGCTATCATATAATTTGCCGTCTAAATAGATATCAAGTGTTGTTTCATTGCCAAGTGTTCCTACATAACCACTTATCTCACTATATTGGCTGTTTAAATTAAAATGCATATAATTATACTTATCATTTGACCATTTTCTTCCACCAATTTTATAGCCTGTATTATATTTTACACCGCCCATGCTAAGCTTGTCAGGGTTGTTAAGAGTATATATCTCTGTATAAGATTTACTATAAGGCTCTATTGTTTCTGTTAGATAGCTCACTTCTCCCGGTTTCTCTCCTAAATAAACCGTTTGTGTTGCTCCATCCCAGTCCACTTTCTTTCCAATGGCCTCTCCAACCGCTCTAACAGGCAAATAAGTTGTACCATTGTAGATGAATGGCTCAATATTGTTACCAGCTGAGTCCTTGCCAAAGGATACTGGCTTACCATCTACAACAATCTTAATATTGTTATAGACAACATCAATAGCCTTCCCTACGTTTGCTCCAAATACATTAACCGTACTGACTAGCATTAAAGTAAACACCATACCTAAGATAAAACCTTTTGTCGTTCCTTTTCTCATGTGGTACCTCCTAATGTTTTTTATTCAAAATCGAGGGATCCTCGAATTGAAGTCGCAAAATGTTGAAACAAAGACTCATAAAAACAATTTAACATTTCCAGCATTTACTCTAGTGAGCACTCCTTAACTACTCTTCTGATTCTAATCTTCCAAGTGTTCTTAACATCAATAATGGGAGCTTTTTCTTCTGATCTTCGATATTAAAAGCATACTCATCAGATATATCTATCAAGTTATACATCAAACTTTCAATAAATTTATCCTTATCTTCTATCTCCATACTCTCATCATTAAATAGAAGCTCATTAACTTTTCTACTTGGACTATCTATGGCCAACTCAATCAAGTACTCAAACTCTTCTTGCTTTTCTTTAATCAACTTGTCAAATACACCCAAAGTTTCTGACAGGCTCTTTGCTGCATCTACATACAAATTAGGTTCATCAGAACCATACATCCAGACCTTTGGCTCGTAAATTTCAATACTTTGGTCAAGATCCTCCTCAACCATAACCAAGAAACCTTCAAGATGAATCCACTCCTGGAGCTCGCAGAATGTATTTTCAATGGCAGCAATTAAGTCCTTTTGATTTTTTAGGTTGTATGGGGTTTCTCTGTATGCCTCATTTAATCCAGAAATTTCATCGCCACGCTTAAGTGCATCAACTACAGTAGCGTACTTTTCATCAAACCTTTTTTCCTGCTCTTTCTCTCTGAATTTTCTAGGTGTAATCCTCTTTACCTTTTTCACACAAACCCCTTCCTTTCTCTCTTAGGAGCATAAACATCAGTTACTTTATCTTCTCTCTCCAACTCCCTCATCATCATAAATACAATTCCATATCTTTACATTGATTATATCAGACACATACAATTACAACAACACATATGTTTGGTATAAGTATATTTATTCTTCCATTTACCCAGATAATGTAGTATAATATATGTAGCACCTTTTTTATGACCGTTAACAGAAAGATGGAAAAACTAAAGGAGGAATTGCATGAAGAGATACTATGGACCGTATGATGAGCTACCAGATGATGTAAGTGAAGAGGAATTTATAGTTGTAATTGACGATTAAAGAGCCCTAGGGCTCTTTTTCATTTGGATATACTTAAACCCTGACGAATAAATCCCCCAGAGCCGAATTGTAGAACAGCTCTTTCTCGAATATATATATAATACATATCTAAGTTGCTTAACACCCCTAAGCCCCTCTTTAACCGCCTCTGTACCCTCTTATTCCTTGCTAGAGATACTTTGTATCAGCTGACAAGCTATAAGGGCCTCTGTCATTGCTCTAGTGCCTCTCTCGCTGCCATACTCAATGCTTTCCTCTCTTGCTGCCTCCAGTATGCTCTTGTATTTCTTCCTATTCCAATCCTTATCGTACTCATCCTTTATCTCTGAATAATTCTCCATAATACAGAATATATCCTCTGTGTAATTAAGAGGACTTTCAAGGTTATACTTCTGGCTGGTCTGTCTAATGATCCTGGCTCCAATATCAGCATTGTAGATGCAAACAACCTTACCCTCGACAAGCTCCAACAGCTCTGTATATATGCTCAGATAGGAAGGCTCATCAACAAGGTCATTAAAGCTTATTCCATTAATCTTATGTGCCTGTTCAGATACAGTAACAGTAGGTCTTATAAGCTGATCCATTAGGATATTGCCATCCAGGTCAACAAGGCAAACCTCGATAATCTCATCAAGCTTTCCCTCTCCTGTTGTGGCCAAGCCTAATATGAGTGTATCTTTGTTAATGATATTCTCAAATCTCCAAATAGCAAGGTCCCTATCTTCTGTCATGGCATATCTCCTTTTCTCTTATATAAATGTATATGTTTTCCATGTGTTAAAGGTATCATACCCACTATCTTATGTCAACAAACGAAAAAATAGCCCATGATAGGGCTATTTAGCATATTTATCTATCTTCTCTTTTTCAACTCATCATACTTCTCACGAAGTTTAACGGTTTGGGAAGTTGTCATATTATAGCTACTAGGATCATGCAGCTTATGGAATATCTCAATAGTTGGCTCAGAAAGACCTGCATCTTTAGCCCACTTCTCAACCTTATACATGGCTCCGGAACTAACGATTGATTTCGGTGTGATGAAATGATAACCTGTATATCTTTTTAATGCTGTCATTTTATTGACTAATAGTTTATAATCCAACATTTCATTCTCACATGAATTTTTATTCTTCATTGTTTTAAAAACAAAATTGGAATCTTCAAGTACCCGCTTTTGCCCTCTTTTGCCTTGACCGTTTTCCAATATATACTCATGTTCATTATCGGCCTCATGAAGTAATTTGACTAATTCATTGGATGCAATCACCACTCTGCTACTTCCATCTTTATCGAGCACTCTCAATTTGTTGCCCTTCAGATTCACATTAATATCAATAGACCTAATTTCGTGCAAACCTTCACCACTTATACCTTCCCACAAGGCTTGTATTATTGCTGCATCCATCGGGTTAATTAAGATTCTTCTTATCTCACCCAACTGCTGCTTTGTAATAAACTGATTCACAAATTTGATATTGGAAACATAAACACCTAGATCTTGTGTTCCTATAAAATTTCTATAATCATTTATCCCATTCTCATATTCCCCTCTAAGACCTCTATCCATGCACCAATCGGTGTAGTTCTGAAAATATGTCAACATTCTCCTTAGACTATTTTCGGTTGATGGATTCAAACTCTTGGCCAAATCATCAATCTCGTTTGTGTTAAAGAATGAAAGATCCTTGTCCAATAACTTTTCTAACCTGGCTGATTTCTTAAAATCATATATTATGCCATCCCTAGTTTTCTCATTGTCATAAGTGGAATATAGAAATTCATTCTTCCACTCATAATTGTATATTTCATCTACTAATTTTTTATCCATTGGGCACACTCCTTACAAGATGTCTGTAATCTTTTATGATCGTACCTATCTTATTGTTGAAATTCCTATCATATAAACCAATTACTTTACCATCCCAGTAGCTATTATCTACACTAAAATTAACATTACGCATAACTTTAGCAAGAGCTTTTTTCCAATCATTTCTGCCTTGTAACTCTTTTGCAATAGTCAAATAAAATATAATCATATTGTGGTGTGTCATGTAGTTTTTATAACGCTTTTTCTTAATATCATGTTTGAAATGATCTGGATAAAGACCTACCATTTCATTGAAAAACCTAATCAGATACTCAGATAACTCGTTTGATTCTTTTCTGGTTTTCAGGTTCCACAACCTAGAAACACCTTTTGACATTACCGAATATAAGGTTATTCCATCACCAGTTTGCACCAACGCTTGGTCTGTGACAATAAGACCTCTTAACTCACTCTCTGAATGAGTGTTTATTGAATTGACAACGCTGTTGTTCAAATTCATCGTATCCAAAGATACCTTATACTCTTTATCAAGTGGTGTCTGTAAGTCTTTTTGCAATATGTATCTTCTTGCCTTGTCCTCGTTGAAATTAGTTAAGTGAAGACCGAAGTTCAACTCGATGTTGGGGTTTGCCAACACTGTATTAATACTTGCCATAGCCCTGTGCATACCATCTAGTATATCCAGGTTGCCTTCCTTTAGAGTCAACTTGTTATGCCTGGCATCATATGAGAAGTCCTCAGTTCCATCAGCTAGTATGTTAAGGGTAATTGCATCAGGTATAAATTGACCTTTTAACATTTTATTGTTGATTTCCTTAACTGATTTCTTGTTGATGTTTGGCCTTTGGATTACAGAGTCCATATGCTTTACAAACAAAGGATTCCTTTGTGTCTTATAGTTATATCTAACCATCTTCGCTTGCAATAGCTTTACAAGTTCAGCTATGGAAATTACCCCTATCCACTGGTCCGTTTCCTGCATGAAGACATTTTCAAAGGTTAAAGGATAATCAATTACTCCCTCTTCATTTTCATCCATATTGTTATATTCTCTTATATTTTTTAATTCAAGCTCTGTGAAAAAAGCCTCTGGTTTAATTCGTTTTGATTGGCTTATTTCATATAAAGTTGTAGTTAGGACTCCAAGATCAATTAGAGGCATAAACTCCAATGGCGTAGACCCATTAAGCATTTGCATAGCATCACCGACACTATAACCAACGTTTACTAGTTTATCAAAGGCAGTATCTAGCATCTTGTTGTTGGTGTTTACATCATAAATAACATTAAGCAACTCTTTTTCAAGATTCTCTCTGTCAATTCCTAATAACAAACTTAACCCTCCTTTATTATGCTGATTACAATGCGAACAAGTAATACCCCGCCTCTTCGCCCAGGGCATTTCTAAGTATCTCATTGGCCTCATCCTCATCCTCGGCTGTCTTGATTCTAAAGTTATTGCACCATGTATAGGTATCTTCTGCAGTTTCTTCATCAAAGGAAACAGTATCAGTTATATCCCATATACCATTGTCACACACCTCAGCCCACATCATGCCCGTGTGCAGACCCCAGTTAATTACACAACCCCAACCAGAGGCGGGACATTGGAAATCTCCGGTAGAGAGGATTATTCCCTCTCCTGTTTCCTCGTAGATACCTTTAAGTCTTTTGTCATAATCTTTCTTCGCCTTCACAAAATCCCCTCCAAGAATAGAAAAATAAAGTCCATTTTTGCTAGTCATTAGTGAACCTCTCATGGCTAAAGCCACGAGCTTCCAGTATCACTACTAGAGTTTCCTGCTTCTCAGACCGACCTTGTTGCATCGCATTCTCCACAGGCGTTAATTCGGATAGTTCCTACCCTACATATCTATTTATCACTATGCTAGTATTCTCAGCCCTTCTTGGAGTATGTTTCTGGAGGCATTTATATCCCTATCATGATGACTTCCACAGTTTTCACAAGTCCATTCTCTAACCGAAAGATTCTTTGTCTCTGTATTTTTGAATCCACAATCAGAGCATAGTTGACTTGATGGAAAGAATCTGTCTATCTTTACATAGGTTCTGCAATACCAATTTGCTTTATATTCCAATTGCCTCGTGAATTCAGACCAAGATACATCAGATATTGCTTTGGCTAACTTATGATTCCTGACCATCCCACTTACATTTAAGTCCTCGCTAACTATAACTTGATTTTCGTTTATAATTTTCGAGGACAGTTCGTGCAAGAAGTTTTTTCTAGTGTCAAAAATCTTTTCGTGAAGCCTTGCGACCTTGACTCTCATCTTGTTTCTGTTTTTACTACCTTTTTGTTTTTTAGCTAATTGTCTTTGCAATTTAGCCAGTTTCCTTTCGTACTTATATAGGTTTTTCGGATTGGAGATTTTCTTTCCATCGCTATCTATAAGGAAGTCGCTTATTCCCAAGTCAAAACCTAAATTTTTCTCCGTTTTTGGCAAGTCCATTATTTCAGTATCTACAAGAATGCTCACAAAGTATCTTCCACTTGGATTTTGAGATATTGTTGCAGACTTGATTTTTCCATCAAACTCTCTGTGGACTTTGGCTTCTATCCATTTTAGTTTAGGCAGTTTGATTCTATTTTCTACAAAATCCACTTCTATATTATTGTTTGTGAAATTTGTTGTATAGCTAAATCTATTACTATGTCTACTCTTGAATTTAGGAAATCCAGATTTGTCACTTCCTTGTTTTACTCTTCTAAAGAAGTTTTGATAAGCGGTGTCCAAATTATATATAGAGTTAGTCAAGGCGAACTTGTCCACTTCTTTAAGCCATACAAGCTCTTTCTTTAGCTCTCTGTTAAGATGGTTATTGCAGTCTATTTTAGATATAGATTCCTGCTTATCCTCATAGAGCTTTATCTTCTTATCCAAATAGTAGTTATATACAAATCTGGTGCATCCGAAAGTTTTAGCCAATTGCTCTTTCTGTATACCATTCGGATATATTCGATACTTATATGCTTTTAGCATGGCAGTTCACCTCGCTTTCTATTTGATCTTCTGACTTTTAATATATTCTCTTATCTGTTCTTCTGTATTCTCCGACACCGTGGCTATAAAATAGCTTGGATTCCATAGATGTCCACCCCATAGCTTTCGCTTTATCTCTGGATGAGCTTTGAATAATAGTCTTGCACTAACTCCCTTTAACGCTTTGATTATGCTTGGGATATAGTGTTGAGGGCTGCAATTTATCAGTAGATGTATATGGTCTAAATCTGATTCCATCTCTTCTATTCAAAATTTTTTTGACTCATTTGATTTCATCCTGGAATTTTTGACTCAATTTCCTAAAAATGTGTGTATATCAGTATTCCAGCTTGTTCATCTCTTGTTTCTTAAGTTCATTGCTTATTACATGTGAATATATATCCAGTGTCGTACTTGTATTTGAATGTCCTAATATATCGCTTAAAGCTCTCAAATTCACATTTGATTGAATGGCATAACTAGCAAATATGTGTCTTAGGGAATGTGCTGTTATGTTCTTCTCTATCCCCGCCTTTTTACAAGAGTTTTTAACTATCTTAAGGACATTTCTTGCAGTCATTGGACTATCCTTTAACCCCGTCTGTGGGTTTACCCTCTCACTTCTAAACACATAGTCAGACTTTACATTATAGTCAGCATTGTGTAGTTTCTCAATAATGTCTCTAAAGTTGTATAGGCTATCCTTAACCTCTTGCCTTAGTGGAACGATCCTCTCCTTGTTTCCCTTGCCAAGTATCCTAATCTCGTTATTGATAAAGTCTATATCAGAGAATTTGACATTTACAACCTCGCCTCTTCTGGTGGCAGTATAAAGCATAAAGATAATCAGAGTGAGATTTCTAGCCTTTGGATATATGTTATAGCCTTTGGCTTTCTTTAGTTCATCCGTTAGGTAGTTTATTAATAGCTTTATTTCTTCTGGCTCAAGAATATCAATTTGCTTTCTGTTGTTCTTAAGATTCTTTATATAATGTGAAAAGTCTTCCTTAATATAGTCTCTCTCATATAGGAAAGAGATAAAGGATCTGATCCCTGACCTCTTGGTATTAATGCTGCCAACCTTAAGCTCACCACTTAAACTGTCGATATAGTCCATTGTGGCATCCTTAAGCTCAAACTCTCCCTCATATGTATCCTTGATAAACGAAAGGAAGTCATTAAGGCAGGTATTATAGCTAAGGATGGTATTCTTCGACTTTCTATCTGATTTAAGTTTTTTCTTGTATTTCTCTACATAGCCATGAAGCTTTCTATGATCCATCTTATCAGCACTCCTTATGTTACTTCCATTTCTTGTTGACTATCTTTACATGGTAGTCTCTGTCCGATATGCCACAAATAGGACACCTCTTTACTCCAAGCTCCTTGTCCTTAACAAAGATAACCGGGCAGCTGCAATAAGGACACCACATTTGCTTTCCCTTAAGTTCAACCCTATCTGGCACTTTCTTATCTGGCTCTTGATTTGTATCATGCTTTACCAAAGAAAATAGATTGTATTCTCTTGCCATATACTCACCTTCCAATGTTACATTCCGTTTGTAATAGCTGTAACCCTCAATATACCTACATCATAACACAGAGGGAGTGTTTCTTCCTAGTGTAAAGAATAGTGTCATTGAACTAATAAACAAATAAACATTAGCACTAAAAAATATATAAAGTAAAACACTTTAAGATTCAACCACTAAACATCATCTTTTCTCTTATATCTCTTAGTTGTCTTGTTATCTAGCAAGTGCCTCATTCTATCATCCAAAGCACCATTTTTGACATCAAGCTTTCGTTGGTTGATCCTCCACACTTCCATGAAATCATCTTCTGTAAATGTATCCTTGCCTTTGCAGTATTCCTCTGCTACAGCCTTTCTTGCATAGCCAGACTCCCTGCATAATCTGATAAACTCATCCTTGTTCATAATATCCCTCCATAATAAACAAAAGAATAACTATTCCTTCTCCACCACAATAACAGTTTTCTTATACCCACATTTAGATATTCCATTGATTCTTAAGTCGATACAGGCAAAGCTATCGTCTTTGATTATGCCCTCATTGACAAGCCCATCAAGGAGGAACTTACCTGAGTAGTTGTCCGGATCTCTCCTCCTACTGTCCTTGAAATGATAGGTTATGTTTACAATGGCCCTTTCAAAAGGTTTTGTTGGCCTCTTTCTTATGGCTGCCTTGACAAGCCATGCCC
>Ga0334896_1001798_pt1 | contig 16689 bp, 10 predicted proteins | sample GraSluR3_MG_8_FD_207734 | JGI IMG/M metagenome (GOLD analysis project Ga0334896, IMG submission 207734) | Sludge microbial communities from methane-producing bioreactor in Wageningen University, Netherlands - Granular Sludge_27_06-R3 | ecosystem: Engineered > Bioreactor > Anaerobic >... | reverse complement strand
CTTTTAGAGTAGGTATTTCTGTTCTTGGAAGCGGAACAGATTTTGGGGCAAGAAAAAAATACTTTTTTACAGATTATCCTATTTTAGAAAAATACAAGTTAAGGTTTACTAATATTACCGAAAAATCTTTAACTATAAAATACTTTACAGTTAGATATGAAAGTTTAGATATTAGAGACCCGTTAGTAGAATAAGGAGTGATATTTATGAAAAAATTATTATTTGTTTTTGTTATTTGTTTGTTTGCTTTAAATTTGTTTTCAGCTGGAACTGGTGCAAAAGTTTCAAGAATAAAAACTTGGGTAGACGACGAAGTGCTTTTTGCAACTCCTTTAAATCAAGAAATTAATAATCTTATTTCAAGAATTAATGCAATAGGAACTGCAAATTTATTAAATGAATCTGTAACTTATTCAAAATTAAATACTTCAACACCTTTTTGGACTTCAACAAATGCTTCAACTTGGTTTGAAAACGGAATTTTTAGTGATACACCTTTGGGAATAACAGGAATTGTTACAGGCAAGTTAAGGTTTGATACAGAAGTTTTTGCTAATTATCTTATAGGTATTCCACCGAGTTATTTATCAAATATTACAAGCGATGTTCAAAATCAGTTAGATAATAAACAACCTTTTTTTACTTTACTTTCAGCTGATAGTATAGCAACAGGTATTATTGATGATACTACTTTTAATTATTTGCAAAATTTAACAGGCAATATTCAAACACAGATAAATTCTATAATAGCGGGCGGTGGCACTTGGGATACAGGTCCGGGTGATACGATTTATTGGGTATTAGGCAATGTAGGAATAGGAACTGCAACGCCTTCTGAAAGTTTAGAAGTTTCTGGAAGAATAAAAGCCGATACTTTTTTAGGTGATGGAAGTTTATTAACAGGCATATCAACTTTTAGTGGCAGTTATAATGACTTGACCGATACTCCGTTTATACCTGATACGAGTCCTTATTTACTTATTTCTGATAGTATAGTTTTTAGTGGCAGTTATAACGATTTAACCGATACTCCTACAATACCTGTTAATTCCGATTTTACTCTTGCGGGATTATCCGAAAAGAGTTATAACAGTTTAGATAATAGACCTACAATACCGAATAATAGCAGTTTTACTTTAGCCGGATTAGGAGAAAAAAATTATAGCAGTTTAAATATTGATAGGTGGAATGCAACTTACAAAAGATTAACACCGAGTGCTGATATTTTAAAACAATTAGATACAGAAAGAATTGAAGACGGAGTTGCGGGCAATTACATAGAAAGAAAAAGAGTTAGAATAGACGGTTATTCTGGGAATGTTACGGTTTCTTTTGAAGTTAAATTTGACGAACCGGCCGGGGCTACAAGCCAAGATGCAATGTATAGATTAGTTGTTAATGGTTCAATAATAGAAGATAGTGATATTGGGTCAACAAGTTATGATACTATATCTATTACAGTATCATTAAACAACGGAACAAACACAACATCACCCGAAACAACTATACAACTATTTTTAAGAAGCGGTTTTGACGGTGGTGAAATGAGGAGAGCATTTGTAAGAAATTTCAGAATTTTGGGTAAAGAAATAACATTTAATTTTAGTGGAAACGATTTAGATTAAAATGCTAAAAAAAATTAAAACAAACCGAATACCGTTTTTAGATAATTATTTTATAACGATAGGAGACACTTGTTATATACCTAAAAAGTATTTTATACAATGTCAGACTATTGAAAGATTTAAACAATGGAGTTTACCTTTATTCTTACACGAGAACGAGCATAGTAAAAGGCAGATTGAATATGGTATTAAAAAATGGTTATTTAGATACATAACTAATAAGCGGTTTAAGTGGGAAGAAGAAGTTATTGGTTACACTATTGAAATTAAAAAACGGATTGAGTTAAATTTTTCTATAAACCGAGATTGGTATTTTAAAACTTTAAAAAGTTATCGTATGGCTACCGATAATCAGATTAGATTATTTTTAGATAGTTTGCTAAAATAAAAACTTGACAAATACAAAAGTTATGTTATAATAGTAATAATGAAAAAATTGGAAAAAACGGAAATGAAGAATAAAAAAGAACTATTAAATAAAAATACTAATATAAGAAATGAAATTATTGAATTGCAAAATGCAATGTTAAAAACTAAAGGTGTATTAATTGGTGATAATGAAAAGTGTCCTTTAAAACATAATTTTGGAGATGAATTATATGTTAGAGAAATATTTATGCCAAAAGGGATGTTGATAGTTAGTAAAATTCATAAATATAAACATCCTTATTTTATATTAAAGGGCGAGGTTTCCGTTATATCTGATGAAGGTAGCGTAAGAATTAAAGCACCTTATTATAATATGACCCCCCGCAACACAAAAAGGGCTTTGTATATTCACGAAGATACAATATGGGTTACGGTTCATAAAACTAACAAAACAGTTTTGTCAGAAATTGAAGAAGAAATAATTGAAAAAGAAGAACTTTTAAATACTGATTTTGTTGAATATGAATTGAAAAAAATACTAAAAAAAGAGGTGTTATAAATGAGTTTTGCAGCCGTAGCAATTAGCACAGCGGTAGTGAATGCGGGAGTATCTCTATACACAGCAAGAAAAAATCAAAAAGCAATGGAGAAAGCTGCTAAAAGCGAATTAAAATTAAAGCAACAACATTTAGCAAAAATGTCAGAAATAGCAAGCCGACCTTTACAAAAATCAACAGCAAGAGAAAGATTACCAGAAAAAAGATATGCTACAGGCACAGGGGTTATACCTAAACAACAATTGCCTCAAGCCGAAGGGGGTTTATAATAATGGATAATCAATATACATTACCGGAATTTCACGAAACAAGTTGGAGAGGGAGCCGTTCTGGTATATTCCAACAGAAAAAAAAATATGAAGGTTATGGAATAGGCGCAGATTATCAATTGCCAACCGAATTATCTGTTGATATGAGCGATATGTCTTTAACCGAACAGCAAGCAATTAGAGACCAGCAAAAAAGGTTGTCAGAATTACACGAAAAAGCACAGCGTGGAAGATTACAAAAAAGAGACGAATATTTAGGATTGATAGATACTTTATATGGAAAGCAACCTGACCCGCCTGAAGGTTTTATTGACCCGAGAACAGGGGCATTACCAGAACTTGAAAGAGTAGGAAAATATTTACCGACAGGAGATACCGAAAGGGCAATTGCTCAAGCACAGGCTCAAGCCGAACAAAGAGCAAAAACTGGATTAACTCCTGAAGAAGAAACCTCAAGAACGAGGGCAATAGATAAACGAATAGAAAGCGGTTTTAGAAAAGCAGGACAAACTTTAGCAAGAATGGGTATGTTACCTATGGATAGCATAGAAAAAGGCAGGACACAGGATATAATGAGCGCAGAGGCGGGAAATATAGCGCAGATAGCGGCTCAAGAAGAAAGTGATTTACAACAAGATATTTCAGCAAGCAGAGACAAAGCATTTGAACAGTTAATAAATTTAGGACAATTAAAAGACGCAACTCAACAACAAACCGAAGGTATCAATATTGCAAGAACACAATTTAATAATGAAATAGAACTTATGCTTAATAATATGATAAATCAGCAAGACGCAGATTATAATAAAATTCTTGCTTATAGACAATCTATGGAAGCAGGAGTTTCTGAAGGACAAATGTTGGCTGGCATTAGTCATTCTCAAAGTATGGCGGAGTCAAGAATGGCTTATAACAACGCTATAAATAATGTTGTTTCAGGTTTTGCAGGTGCTTATATGAATTATGCAATGACAAAAAATTTAATAGGTCAAATGGGCGGCAGTGCATCGCCAACAAATCAGTTGCCGACAGCACCTACAGGCGGTTATCAATCGGCAATACAAGGAACAATTTTAAGCAGATAATTTTTAAGGAGTGATATAATATGGCAGTTTCAACATTTCAATTACCGGTATCTTTACCGACTGGCAAAGAAGGTCATCAAGCAATGGCTCAACAATCGGTTACACCACAATCAGCACAGGCAAATATTTTTCAACCGGTTGCTAATACAATGGCTTATATAGGACAAATAGCACATCAATATACCGATAGAATGCTAAATATAGAACAGATAAAAGACGAAAGACAAAGGCAAGACGAACTTATGGAAGCCGAAAAAGATTGGCAAACTTTAACATCAAGCAAAAATATACTTTTAGAAGATATTAACAATGCTATGAAAATGGTAGAACCTACAAGTGATGCATATAGAAACCTTCAAACATTAAGAACTCAATTAGCAACAGAAAAAGACTGGGCTACATTTATGAAGATTGCCGAACTGTTTAATGTATACCATAGAGAAGCAGATTCAGCGATGCAACAAAAATTAGATGCTGACAGTGCAGCAAAAGCCACTGAAATTATAAATGATTCTGGTTATAACATTTCAGATTTTTCAGGTAAAGAAATTTTAACAATAGGCAGAACAGGAACAATACCAGATGAATTAAAGAAAGACAAACCAAATCTTAAAGATTTACAGTTTCAACAACAAATAAAACAAACAGAAGCATCAATAGCAGCAACACCGACACCGCAAGAAGTGAAAAAACAAAAAGAACTGGCAGCGGATTTAGCCGATGCTGAATTAGAAAATTTAAACGCAAGAACAGACCTTACGACAACACAAACAGAAAACTTAAAAGCCGAAATAAACGCGGCTTCAAATGCAATATCTGGAGTTGACAGTGCTGGTAAGGGTTTAACTCCCAATCAAAGAGTTATATCATTAGAAAAATATTTAGACAGGTTAAGAGAAGATTTTGCGCCTCAAGAAAAAATTGATATTATTACAAATGTAATTAATGAAATAATATTAGACCCCCAAGCAAGAGAAACATTAAAACAAGCGGACTTTAAAAGCCGATATAAAAGAATGCCTAACGAAAAATTAGGCGAAAGATTAAAGAAACTTGGTGGCGACCTTAATTTTACTTTTTTGGGGCAAACCTTTGAAATTGACGGTAAAAAATACAATTTAAAAGACAGAAGTCAAAAAGACAAACTTATTGACACTTTTTTTGATAAACTTTATAAACTTTCTGGAGAGCAATCAAACCTACAATCTTTGCCAGTTAATAATTTACAAGAAGGCAGTTTAAACCCGCAATAAAATTTTTTAAAAACATTTAAAAACAAAGGAACAAATTATATATGTTATACAGAGATAAATTATATCAAGGTCTGTTTGATAATAAATTAGTAACTGTTGATAAAGAAACTTTTTTTAATGCTCTTGATAAAGACAAAAATTATAGACAGAGATTATATCAAGGATTAAATGATAAAAAATTAGTAACCGTTGATTATAATATATTTGAAAAATCATTAAATATAACTCCCTCTTATGAAGTTGACGAACTTGCTGACGAACCGTCTCCTTATGAATTGCCTACAAACGATACCGAATTATCAATTGACCCAGTTCGAGACGAATTTGATAATTTTGTTATGACAGATACAAAGACATCACTCTCACAACAACCTGAAACCGAAAAATATGATAATAAAGATATTTCATTGATATCTAAAGAACTTGAAAGATTTAATTATAGACCCGATGAAGTAGAAAATATATTTAAAAAAATATCTACAAAAAATACCGATAAGATGAAAGCCGATGAAAAATATTTGGCAACAACAGGAAAAAAAGAATACGAAGAATTTAGAAAAAACGAGAGTTTTTTTGGAAGTTTGACTGACACAGATGAAAAAATATTTGTAGATGACTTATTAAAAAAATCTAAAAGAGAATTATTAAAAGAAGAAAATCAAGAAGAATTAAAATCAACAGAAAATTATCTTTCAAAATTAAGAACATCAGATAAAATACCAAAAGCAGAAAAAGAAGCATTAGAAAAAGAATTGCAATCTCAAAAAGAATATTTACAAACCCGACAAAATAGATTAAGCAACATAACAAAAAATAAAGAAGAATTTAAAACTATTGCTAAAACAGTTTTATTTCCGCCACAATCTTTAATGGATAAAATGGGAACAGAAGAAAAACTAACAAAAGAGGAATTAGATTATTTAATAAAATATAAAGATTATTCAGATTTATTGCCTACATTAACAACCCAAGAATTAAAAGAATTAGGTTTTGAAAGAAAAGAGTTTTTAGATAGAGTAAAAGAATTATCAACTAATTTTGACGAATTAATTACTTTAATTCCTTCCATTAAAACTCTTATTTATACCATCCCCAAAAAATTATATGATGTTCAGCGAGTAAAAACCGCTATTGAAAGACAATCTCAAATGAGTAGCGAAGATGATTATTATAAAGCAAGACAAGAAAAAGTTATAAAAACAAAAGAAATTCTTAATCGTTCTAAAAATATTTTAAATCAAATGAAACCCGGAATACCAAATTATAATTTAGAAAAAGAATTAGAAAACAATTACGAACAATTCACAGAAAACAATACAGCCGTTTTATCTTATGAACAATTTAAAAATTTATTAAAAAATAATCAAGAAAAAGATTTTTTAAATAAAATAGAATCTGCGGAAAAAGATTTTCAACAAAAAGACAAAAAAATTATTGATGAATACATTGATGAAATGATTGAAACACAATTATTAAAAACGACAATCGGTTATGATGTAGCGGATGTATTGGCTTCAATGCCTTCTTTCATAAAAACATTAGGCGCTGGAAGAAATATACAACAATTAATAACTAAAAAAATTACAGAAAAAACTGCAAAAGATGTGCCTTTGAAGATAGGCGAAAAACTTATTAAAGCGGGTTTAACTTCCGCCCTCGCTATACCTTTTCAGATACCAGATATATTAGAGCAAACGGCAGCCAGAAATTATAGAGATATAGAATTTGTTGTTGACCCTAAAACTAAAAATTTACAAATGAAATTTAATATTACAAATGAAAAACAATTTAATAATTTAGTAGTTTCTACATTAAATCAAACAATTGAAAATTTAAGTGAACAATTTGGGGAGTTTTTATTTGTTCCTAAAAAAATAAAAAATGTTGCTAATAAAATAAGAAAAAGCAATCCTAAAATTGCCAAAATATTTGATAAGTTAGCAATTGACCCTAAATTTAAAAAGTTTTTAAGAGACAGGAATATTCACGGAATACCTGAAGAATATTTTGAAGAAACTTTTGGGGATGTTTTAAGAGTTATTGCAGGAATTGATGAAAGAAACGAAGATGAAAATTTTTATAATGCGATGTATAATGCTTTGTTTCCTTCTTATAGAGAAAGTGCTACAAGGTTGCTTGCTTTTAGTGCAATGCCTGCGGCCGGTATTGTTTATTCACAGGCAAAACGACCACTTGATAATTTAAAAAGCAAAAGAAAAATAGATGATTATTTAAAGACAGAAGTTAAAAATCTTAATTTTACAAATTTGGAAGATGTTGCGAGTTATGCAAACATAATTCTTTCTGCTCAAAATCCTGATATACCTCAACAAACAAAAAAATATTTGTTAAATAAACTTGAAAAAGATTATAACGAAAAGCGAAATACAGCAGACCAAGAAATAAAAGAACAATTACCTGAATTTGAAGTATTTATAATTAAAACACCAGTTGCCGAAGTAAAAGACGATATACAAGCCGGCGAACCTGTAAAAGAAATAAAACCCGAAAGTAAAGAAGAAGTTAAACCTGTTCAACCCGTTGAACCTACTAAAACAAAATTTCAAACAGGAACAGTAACAAAAGCATTAATTAAAGATTTAGATAGCGGCGAAGAAAATATAAAAAAAATAAAGATAGGTAAATACGATAAAGATATTGACGGATATGAAGTAAAAATTAAAGGGAAAGCAACACAGTATTTAACTGAAAAAGAATTAACCGAAGCAATAGAAGGAGTTAAAAAACCGACTGAAGAAGTTGAACCGATTAAAGTTGAAGAACCTAAACCGCCTGTGGTTGACGAGGTTAAGGTTACAGATGATATAAAGACCGAACCTGTATCAGAAGTCAAAGAAGAAGTTAAACCCGCAAAGGTTGAACCTGTTAAGGTTGAAACTCCTAAAGATAAATGGTCTATAGGCGAAAGATTAAAAATAAAAAGAACACATAAAGATAAACCTGAAAATTATATTATTAAAACTTTATCAGAAGATATTAACGAAAAAATAACTCTGACAAACGAGGAAACTAAAAAAGATATTTATTTAACAAAAGAACAGTTAGAGAAAAGAATAGTTGAAACTGAAAAAGAAAAAATTACAAGAGAGGTGATTAAAGATGAAACAGCAAAAGATGTCTCTGGAAAGACCGGAGTTTATGTTAAAACAGAGGCGGGAGTGGATAAAACAAAGGAAAAAACAGCACCCGGAACAATTTCTGAAAAAAGAATTAAGCCAAAACGAACAAAAGAAATCCCTGTTGGCGAAATAATATTAGACCCTAAAAGATTTCAATTTAGAACGGAAGTAAACGAAAAAGGCGTAACAGAAAAATTAAAAGATGCTGATGATTGGGATTATTCAAAAGGTAAAGGGATAGTAGTTTTTCAAGATAAAGACGGCAAGTATTATGCCGCCGATGGACATCACAGAGTAGAACTTGCACAAAGATTGGTTAAACAAGGCAAAACAGACCCGGAATTTATAGACGCTTATGTTTTAAAGGAAACAGACGGTTGGACTGTTAAAGGAGCAAGAATATATGCAATGGAAAATAATATTGCTGCCGGAACAGCCGAAATTACAGATATAGCAAAATATTTTAAAGATACAGGTTATACGAAAGAAGAAGCAAAAAAATTCAATTTGTCTTTATCGGATAAAAAGATTATTAAAGGATTTCATTTAGGACAATTAATTGACAATATATTTGAAAAATATATCAAAGGAGAAATACCCCAAAATTATGCCGTCGCTATTGGCAAACAATTACCTGATAAACCTGATATACAACAATTTGCTTTAGATTATATAAATAAAGGAACTATTAAATTAAATACAAGCATAGAAGAATTTAATAGTAGATTAAGAGCGATAAATATGCACGGCGATATAATTACTGCATCCGATAAACAACAAGAATTATTTAAAGAAGATAGCGACTTACAAAAGAGAATAAAATCATCTATGGAGGTTGCTGTATTTGAAGATAAACTTATAAAAAAGGTTAAAGAAAAGTTAGGAAGTAAAGTTATTTTGATTAAAAGTTTAAAAAAATTAACTTCTGACAAAGCGACACAATTCAGAGAAGAATTAGGATTAACCGAATTAAAAACAGAAAAAGATACCGATAAATTAAAAATTGAAATGGAAAGTTTTATAAAGGACATTCTTAAAAAATGGGAAAATGTGCCTGCTATAAAAGATATTATAAATCAAATTGTAGATAATAAAAAATCCGAAACTTTAGAAGCGAGCAAATGGAAAGTTGATAATGAGGATATTAATTATATTGTTAAAAATTATGGAAAAATAGCCGAAGCCGTATTTAAAGGCAAAGAGACTGCCGATATAGAAGTTGAAGATGTAGCAGCAAAAAAACAACAACCAATATTCAAATATACCGATAAAACAACCGGCAAATTAACAGCCGATACATTAAAAACAGCATTGTCAGAAGATATGAAAAATTACGGTGGCGATATTGTAATAGTAGATAAACAAACAGAATTACCGGAAGCAATAACAAAAATGGCTAAAGATAATTTAATAGCAGGAGTTTATCACGATAATAAAATTTATTTAGTAGCAGAAAATTTAAAAAATATAGGCGAAGCAAGAAATGTAGCATTACAGCACGAGTTAGTTCATAAAGGTTGGAAAGGTTTATTAGATGAGGTTGATAAAGACCCTGACCTTAAAAAAGAATATGAAGCAATAAAAAAGCAGTATGAAGCCCTTAAAAAACTTAATCCTAAAGAAGCCGAGTATGAAACTTTTGAAGAGTATGTTGCTTATAAATCAGATAGCAAACATCCGTTATGGGATAAAATTATAAACTTTTTTAGGAAGTTATTTAGAAAGTTTAATAAAAATTTATTATTCAGCAAAGCAGAGATTAGAGAAACTTTAAATAAGGTTGCAGTTAAAAAAGCAACGGTTAAGCCGACTGAAACAGTTAAGGATACTAAATATATGTTCGCCGGCGAAAAATCACTTGAAAACTTGCCTGCCGAAGAAAAGAAAATTGCAATCAAAAATTTTAATGTAGCAAAACAAATGCAACAAGAACTTGAATCTGAAAAAAAGTTATTAGAAGAAGCGCAGAAGTATAAGACTGCTGATGAGTTTATTAAGTCGCAGTTTGATAAAGAAAAAAAATACGGTATGCAACATAGACCTACTATTACCGAAGCAACAGCGGACAATATAACTCAAGAAGTTTCAGATATGGGGTTACCTAAAGATTTTTATGATAAACCTAACAACTATGAAAATTTAAGAGATAAATCAACAAAACAATTTTTTGAAGTATTAAAAAGAATTAAAGGAAACCCGGAAACCGAAGTAACTATATATCGGGCTTCACCTAAAAAAGAATTAAACACAGGCGATTGGGTAACGCTTTCAAAAGAGTATGCAAAAGGCGAAGCATTAACCGAAGGCGTTAAAGTTCACGAATTTAAAGTGAAAGCAAAAGATATTCAGTTTGCAGGAGATTCTATAAATGAATTTGGTTATTATCCTAAATCAACATTAAAAGAAATTTGGGAAAAAGCACAAACCGATAAACCTAAATTTATGAAAAAACCTAAAACTACAGCCGAAATATTAAAAGAAAAGTATGCAAAAATAAAAGACAAACAGAAGAAAAAACAAGCGGTTAAAACTGAAATAATAAAAAAACAAACAGCAAAGACCGAACAAAAAAAACTAACATTTACTGAAACAACAGATAAAGTAAAAAATATTATTAAAGGATTAAACAAAAGCGAAGGATATAAAACGGTTGAAAATGAAATAAGAAAATTAGAAAGGCAAAGAGACAACTTAAAAGGCGAAGCAAGAGCAAAAATAACAAACAAAATAAAACCTTTAAGAACAAAAATGACAGAAGAAATAAACAAAGTATTAAAGGATTATAAATTTAAAAAAGAACCGTTAAGTGAAAAGAATTTATCAAAAGCAGTAAAACAAAATATTCTTAATTATGCAGAAGATAAAATACCCGCAAATACAAATGTAAAATTTAATGACGATATACTACCTTTCTATAAATTTTTTAATATGATTAGAGACACAAAAGATATTAGACAACTAACAAAAGCGGTAAGAACAATTAATACACTTATAAATGAGCAAGAAAAAAGCAATGTAGAAGTTGAAAAGGTTTATAGAGTAAATAATAAAGAAGCAATAACAATGAATGAAGCAGATAAAGAGATTGCTCTAACAAGAAACTTTTTTACTGACAGATTAAAAATTCTTAATAATAGTATAGGAAACACTTTAAATAACTCAACGGATTTAGGGGAACAATCTATACAATTAAAAGCAATAAAAAAAGAAATTAGCGATTTTATAAAATCCGATAAAGCGGTTAGTCCAAGCGAAAAAAGGTTGTTATTAAATAAAGTGAGTGCGATTCATTCTTTTGATTTATTAAAACCTAAAGGCACTTTAAAAAATATTGTTGATAGATTGAACGAAAAAAATAAAAGCAAAACTATTAAAGAAATGAAAAAAACTTTTAAGAAGTATAAAGACCCACAAGACAAAATAAAGATATTTAAAAACCCTTTAACAAATGAACGGTTTGACAATTTAAAATGGATAGAAAAGTTTGATAATTTTATAAATGCTTATGACCCAGTTAAAATGACAGATTTAAAAAGAGAAAAAACTAATAATCTTAAACTTACTTTAGACCGAGTTAAAGAAATAGAAAATAGTTTATCGGAACTTGAAAAAGATACTCAAACAAAAATATTAAATCAAATATCAAAAATTAAAAACAAACTTACTGATACTAATTTAGAAGATATAACTAAAGGTAGGTTAAATGATATTTTTAAAGGTTTAGAAAAATTAAAGACAGATTTGCCCGAAGAAAAGTTGAAACAAATTACAGACACTTTACTTAAAAAAGTTGGTAATGTTATTAAACATAATGACGAATTGATTGAATTATTAAAATTTGAGGAAACCAAATTAGAAACTAACGAAATAATGAGTTTATATGAAGAATTAAATAAAGTTAAGTCCGAACTTTATAAAGAAGAACTTGAAGCGTTTAAATCAATTTTAGATTTATCACCGAAAGAAATTGAAGATTTAAAAAGAATAGATAAAAAACCTTTAAAAGATTTATCACTTGAAGAATTAGAAGTTTTGAAAAACACTATAAACTTTTTAGAAAAAGCATTAAAAAGCAATAATCTTGCTATAAAAGATGAAAGAGGTAAATTTATAGAAAATTTAGAAAAGGTTGTTTTAGATGATATCGGTTCTATAGCGGGAGAAAATGTTACTGGTTTAGTTTCAGAAATGGACGGTATAAGAAATCTTTTTAAAAATATATTTGAAAAGGCAAAAGAAAAAAAGTTTTTAATAGATGATTATATATTATCAACTATGTTGCCGAGAATAATCATTAATGAAAGATACATCGGAAAAACTTTATCTAATCTTATGATGAAAAGATTGATTGACGGCAATAGAAAAATGTTAGCGATTAAACATAAATATAATGATGATTTTCACGATATAATTAAAAGAACTAAAATGAAAGATAGAGATATAGGAATTAGAAACATACTTGTTGAATTTGATTTTGGTGTAAAAGGTAAAGTTACACACAAATTATCTGAAAATGATTTATTGGGTATTTATGTTAATAGTTTTAATCCGTATAACAAGACACACCTTATATATGGCGGTGGCAAAATAAAAGAAAAAACCGCAATTGATAGTCATATAAAATTTAGCGAATTATCAACTATATTTCAAGAGTTAAAAGAAAATAAACATAATTTAGAAAAGCAGTATAAAGCAGGAGAAATATCAAAAGATAAATACGAAAAAGAAAAAGCAATTATTGATTATAAATTAGAAAATAGAGACGAAGTTACTAAACAACAAATTGAATTAGCAGAAAAGAATATTGAAAATATTCAAGATTTAGTGAAAAGCAAATATCCTGTAATAAGGGAATTTGCTGAAGGTGTATGGGAACATTTTGAAAAATATCATAATGATATTGCAGAAGTTTTTGAAGCAATAAACGGTTATAAATTGCCTAAACAACCTTTTTATGTTCCTATTCAAGTGTTTGGCGAAGATTTATCTAATATACAACAAATGAATAAAGTTATTGAAGAAATGATGAAGTTTAGCAACTACACAAAAGCAGGAGTAAATTTTGGCAATTTAATAAAAAGAGTAGGTGCTAAAAATCCTATTAACCTTGATATATGGAGTATTAATTCTAATTATACAAGAGACTCTTCAAGATATATCGGTTTCGCCGAAATTGTTTCTGATGTAAATAAAATTGTTTATAATCCCGCATTTAAAAAAGCACTTGAAAATAAATATGGTAAAAAAGGTGCAAAAATTTATAAATATATTAACAATCATTATAAATCTATGGTTGCTGGTCTTGATATGAATATGGACTGGGGCATAAAACTTTCAAGAAAATTAAGAGGTAATTTAGCAACAGCGGTTTTATCGTTTTATAATGTTATTACTCCTTTTAAACAAACTTTATCAGCATTTCCGGCTCTTTATTATCAAAGCCCTACTACATTTTTAAAAAGTTTTGGCAGAGTAATGAGTTTTATGGTTAGGGAAAATGATAGCAAATTTGTCAAAGATATGCTTGAAATTGAACCAGATAAAATAAAAAGTATAGGCGAATTTTGGTCTGCAGTTTCACCGGTTATAAGAGAAAGGTTAGAAAGGAGGACGATGTGGCTTGAATTTTATGAAAAATCTTTACGGCAGGGAGATAGTATTTTAAACAGATATTTTGGTAAAACTGGCTGGAAAGATAAACTTATGTTTCTGGTTACTATGTTTGATAAAATAACTGTTCTTACAACTGCCGAAACTATGAAAGAAGAAGTTTTAAATTTTTATCAAAAAGAATTAGGTTATAACTTTAATAACCCAAGACAATTTAAAATTGCTATGGATAATGCTATTTTAATTGCAGAAGATGTAGTTTCAAGAACTCAACCTATGGGCGACCCTATGAATTTGGCTGCGTATCAAAAAAGTGGCAGTGAATTTTTTAATTGGGTTGCTATATTTACAAACTCACTAAATAAAGTTTTAAATGTAGGTTATGAAGAAGCAAACAGAATGCGAAACAAAGATATAGATAAAAGCAAATTATTAGCTGACCTTAAATCCGAAGAAGTTACATTAGACCTTGATATATTTAAAAACCTAAAAACAGATAGTAAAGGAATAAGTTTATTAAGAACAGCTGTTTTGTTTGCGGCTTTCGCAGTTGTTGAAAATATTATTAGTAATGCTTTCAGAATGCCTGATGAACCGGAAGAAGTTGTTATAAATGCTTTAGAAACAGGCGCAAGAATGTTTCCGGGCGTAAGCGCCGTTATGGAGGGCAGAACATTTTTAGATACGGTTATTAAACCAACGCATAAAGCGTGGAAAGATATAAAAAGTATAGAAGATATGGGAGATGTATTTGATGTATCGCAACATATATTCTTATACGGATCACAATTAGCAGGTTTTAATATAAAAGGTATGAATAATTTAAGAAAAGCATTAATTCAAACAAAAGATTTTTATCAAGGCAAAATACCTGAATTTGAATGGCGAGCATTTTTAAGAAATGCCGATACTTTAGATAGATATTATCCGAGCAAACAAAAAAGATTAGAAAATGAATGGAATAAAGAAGCAAGAAGTTTAGATAAAGAAACATTAAGAAGTTTACCTCAAGAAGAAGCACAAAATAAAAATAAAATGAAACAGGCTAATAAAGAATTGCAAAAAGTAAATAAACGAATAAAAGAAATTGAGGAAAAAATGAGGGAAGAAATATCGGAAGGCGATAGAAATAATTTAAGAGATAATTGGGAACAACTTAATTATTGGAGAAGAGAGTTAGTTAATAGTTATATGAATTATAAAAGTAGTAAAAACAGTAATTTTGAAATGCCAAGAAAAAGATAAAATTATACTCATATTCCGTTAAATAAAAAAGATAAAAAAAAAAAATTGACAAATGGCGATTTTTGTGTATAATAGATAGTAGAAAAAGAGATAAAAAATATTAAAAATTTTAAAAAGGAGGCGTTGTAAAAATGAAAAAATCCAAAGAAAATCAAAAAACAAAATTATTAAAGTTAATCCAAGCTGAAAAATGTCATATAATTCAAAGGTGGTATGATTTTTGTAATAAAAAATATCCTAATTTTTTTATTGATTTTTCAAATATGGTTTTTAGTAAGGAGTTGATTTGAATGGAAAAATTATTAAAATACGAATTGATAGAATTGCTAAAAAAAGATGTGTTGGTTTTCAACGATTACCGAGAAAAAAACAACTTTGAAAGAATAGACTTATCTTATGCAAACTTATCCAATGCAAACTTATACAATGCAGACTTATCCGATGCAAACTTATCTTATGCAAACTTATCTTATGCAAACTTATCCAATGCAAACTTATCTTATTCAGACTTATCCAATGCAAACTTATACAATGCAAACTTATCCAAGGCAGACTTATACAATGCAAACTTATCCAATGCAAACTTATACAATGCAGCCTTATCTTATGCAAACTTATCTTATGCAAACTTATCCAATGCAAACTTATCTTATTCAGACTTATCCGATGCAAACTTATACAATTTAAACTTATCCAATGCAAACTTATACAATTTAAACTTATCCAATGCAAACTTATACAATGCAGACTTATCTTATGCAAACTTATCCGATGCAAACTTATACAATTCAAACTTATCCAATGCAAACTTATCCAATGCAGACTTATCCGATGCAAACTTATACAATTTAAACTTATCCAATGCAAACTTATCCAATGCAAACTTATACAATGCAGCCTTATACAATGCAAACTTATCTTATGCAAACTTATCTTATGCAAACTTATCCAATGCAAACTTATCTTATTCAGACTTATCCAATGCAAACTTATACAATGCAGACTTATCCAAGGCAGACTTATACAATGCAAACTTATCCAATGCAAACTTATACAATGCAGCCTTATACAATGCAAACTTATACAATGCAGACTTATCTTATGCAAACTTATCCGATGCAGACTTAGATTACGCCTCGTTGAGTTTTTCTTGTAAAAGTATAAAAGCAAAATTTGATGAAAAACACATAATACAAATATTATATCACGCAGCAATGCCAACACAAAATAACAAATTAAACATCAAAGATAAAGACTTAAAAAAACTACTAAAATTAACAACGTTTAAAAAAGTTGTTAATAAGTTTCATAGAATCAAAGAAACAGGAAAATTTATTGATTTTAAGGAACAGTAAAAAAATTTTTTGAGTTGCAGGAGTAAAAATAATATGAAAATAGAAAATTGGCAATTAAAACAAAGGCAGAGTTTACCGCTAAATGCTAAAGTAAATTTCTCCATTATACGCATAAGAAGTTTTTATGAAGCAATGCGAGGGTAAGATAAATTTTAGAAAAACAATTATAAAAGGAGTTGAT
>Ga0334896_1001792_pt1 | contig 16733 bp, 8 predicted proteins | sample GraSluR3_MG_8_FD_207734 | JGI IMG/M metagenome (GOLD analysis project Ga0334896, IMG submission 207734) | Sludge microbial communities from methane-producing bioreactor in Wageningen University, Netherlands - Granular Sludge_27_06-R3 | ecosystem: Engineered > Bioreactor > Anaerobic > Unclassified... | reverse complement strand
TGTCCAGGCTTCTGCCCTCGGTGACCCGATTCTATCCGGCCAATGCGGGATACAAGATCCTCCGCGACTTTCGCCCCCCGCCCGAGGCCAACTATCTGGCGGGCCGAGGCGACTACGTGGCGTCGCGGGGCCGACTCACGGGCACACCCTTCGAGCAGGCGACCACCGCGAATTACATGTACTGCCTGGGCATCGGACCGCGCGTCTGGGACGTATGCTCCTGGCGCGCCGGCGGCAACTCGTCGTACACGGTGTTCGTGGTCGACCACGTCGACGGAGGGGTTCCGTCGCTCGAACAGCACGCCGCGTTCGCCGGCACGTTGAAACACCACTTACGGACGAGCCTGCTGCGAATGCTGGTTTCCGACGGAGAGGAGAAGCCCGACTTCGCGCCTCCGGCGTGCAACGGCAATCTGGTCCAGCCGCCTCCGCCGGGAAAAGCCCAGTACATCGACTTCCAGAACTTCCGGCTCTTCCGGCCCGAACTGTGGACGCGGCAGATCCTCGACGAGGGCAAAGAGGACCTCCATTTCGGCGACGGCCGGCCCTGGCGCGGCCGCAAATACCTTTACCAGTCGATTCCGGGCATCGCCGGCTCGGCCAAGCGGAATACCGACAAACGATGGGCGCTCATTCTCGAGTGCTTGAACGACGCGGGGCTCGACCTCCGAGACCGGGCCGTCCTCGACGTGGGCTGCAACGCGGGGATGATTCTCGACGCCGCGCTGAAGGCCGGAGCCTCCTGGGCCCTGGGCTGGGACCGCGCCGCCGTGGCCCGCCACACGGAGCGACTTCTCTTGTCGCTGGGCAACAGCCGCTTCCACGTGACCGGCGCCGACCTCGATGCCCAGTACCCGATCGAAGACGACGTGCCGTCGCACGTTCGCCCGGCGCTGAGCGAGTCGGTGGTCTTTTATCTGTCGGTGCGCCAGCACGTCGGCCTGCTCGACGATCTGCGGCGCATACCCTGGCGGGCCATGGTCTACGAGGGGCACCAGAACGAGCGCGTCGAAGAGCTTCCCGACGTGCTGGCGCCCCTGTTGGAAGACGGAGTGCGTTGCGCGGCCGCCACGCGCCTAGCCGATGGCGACTCGGGGTATCGCCCGATCGCCCTGCTGGTGCGGAATCGGATGAGCGACCCGTCCGCGTCGGCCCGTCGGGACGGACCGCACGGCGCGTTGGTTCCGCCGCCCGCCGCGACCTGCCGGCCGGGGGTCTCCCAACCCTCGGCCCCCTAGCGAAGGATCCTCGAAAAGCCCCGCTCAGGGCGTGGGGCCCTTCGAGCGGCGTCGCCGCGGCGGACGGCGTCGCGCGCCCGTCGCTCTGCCGTGTCGTCGTGTTGGACAAGCCCCCATTCTCTCTTGACCGGGGTGGTGAGATTCCCTACTCTCCGCGCATGATTCCACGCATGGTACGGTTCATGACTGTGGCCGCGGGGGCCTTCGTCCTCCTCGGCCTGTGCGCCGCCGCGGCCCAGCAGGCCGCGGCTCCCGCGTCGCCGCGGCAGGGTTACCTGCTGCTTCGCAACGGGAACCTGCTGCATGGGGAAACAGTCGCCACGCAGGATGGTTTCAGCATTCGCGTCGACGGTGGAGAGATCCACGTCCGGTCGGATCAGGTCCTGTTTTTCTGCAGCACCTTGGAGGAGGGGTACCTGCAAAGGAAGACCTTGGTGCGGGAGGGCGATCTTCAGGGCCATCTCGAATTGGCCCAATGGTGTCAGCGGCTCGGTTTGCTCGGCCAGGCTGCCGAACAGCTTGCCGAGGCCCGGGCACTCAACCCGGGGCACCCTCTGATCCCGTTGATCGAGCGGCGGATCAAGATGTCGCTTTGTCCGGTCGAGTCGCCCGAGGCGAGCAGGGAGCCGAGCGAGTCGTCTCCCTCGTCCGACGAGCTTGACCGACTGGTTCGCCAGATGCCGTACGGAACGGTCGAGACGTTCACCCAGACGATCCAGCCGCTGTTGATCAACCGCTGTTCGACGGCGGGCTGTCACGGGCCCGACACGGAGACCGCGTTTCGGCTGTTGCGCACTCCGCCGAGCCGTCCGGCCAGCCGCCGCGTGACCCAGCGGAACCTGTATTCGGCGCTTGGATGGATCGACCGGGAGGCTCCCGGGGCGAGTCGTCTGCTGACCGCGCCGGGCCAGGGCGAGGGCACGGCCCACGGGGCGGTATTCGGCGAGCATGAGCGATTCCAGTACCAACGTCTGGTGAACTGGGTCCATCAGGTGGCCAGCGCCTACCCGGAGGTGCCGTCCATCGCGACGGCCGACAAAGCGGCCCGATCGCCTCAAGGCGGGGAGCCGCGCGCGTTGGAGGCGGCGTCGGGGCAGGTCCGGCAGGCATCCTACGACGCGCCCGTCGAGGCGTCGGCCCCGGAACGGCCGCCGCGTGCCCCGTCGCGTTTCGTGCCGGGGCAATCTTTGCCGGTCGAGCCCACCCGTCCAGCGCAAGGTGCGCCAGGCGAGCCGCCGCGCGTTGGGGGGCGTGACCCTGCCGATTCGGAGTTCGACCCGATCGACCCCTTTGACCCGGCGATTTTCAACCGCCGGTATCACCGCGAGGTCCGCCGGTAGGGTCGGACCGAGTGGTTGAGCAGTCGGGTGGAGAACTCGGCCGATCCGGTGTGGCTGAACGCCCGGCGGAAGAGTATAATCCGCCGTCGATCGCAGGACGCGTCAACCCGGTCTTTTGTCGGCACGTGCGGGACCAATGATGATCGGACAAGGAGGTCCGAGGGCATCGCGCGAACATGCCTGCCCGCTGAGGTACCCGGCCTTGGGGCTTTGGGTGCTTGCGCTCTGGTTGACGCCCTGGGTTTCCGTGGGGACGGCGGGCGAGGAAACGCTCGATTTGCGCATCGCGTGGGGCGGCGGGGCCGAGGCGCAGTGGCAGGGTTTTTTGGCGGTCACGGAGGGGGCGCTTTCCGATCCGCGTCCTCTGGGCATCGAGGCCGACGAGCCGGGGTCGATGTGGCTGGAGCGGGGGCCCTTGCCCATCGCCCCGCCCGGCGGGAGCCTCGAATCGACGTTCGCGACCCAATATCTCGCCGTCCGCCAAAGAAGCCGCCGGACGTACGACGGGGTCGATCTGCGGGTGACTGCCCCGCTGGAGGCGAAGCTGCTGCTGACGCTTTCGAAGGGCGAGGATCGCGAGCCGCGATGGATCACGATGTCTCTGGCCGATCTCGTCGACAAGCACCAGACCGCCGACCTGGACGATCGAGGCAACTGGGTTCTGGTTGCCCGGTGTCCGGGCGATCGGCTTCGCGTTCGCGTGGCCCATCGGTCGCTCGTTTTCGCTCCTGGCGAGGCGCTGCGTTTCGAGTTGCGGCCGTATCTTCTGACGGTCGACGCCGAGCGCAAGGTGCGCATCGAGGTCGAGCTGGCCGATGCCCGGGCCGCGAGCGGTCGCCTGATCGCCGAGCACGCGGTCGAGGGGGGGCGGGGCGAACCGATCGATCAGGTGGTTCCGCTTCCGGAGGTGGAAGGGGCGTACGACGTGGTGATCCGGGCGAGTCACGTTCGCGGGTGGCTGCGCAGGGCCCAGCCGCTCGTGGGCAACGAGCCCATCGCCGAGCGGCGGATTCAAGTGCTCGTGCTCGATTCCCAGGCGCCGGCCGCTTCGGAGGGCACCGCCGCCGCCTGGCAAATGATCGAGGAGATCGATCCGGCCAATCCGAAATGGTGGGAACGGTTTGCGAAGCTGCCCCATCTAGGACGTTTTCCGCGGCTGTGGAAGGGGCCGTTGGGCAGCGGAAACTCGCAGGTCCGCGAGCATTCGCTGGGGCGACTCGTCGCGCTGAGCCCCAGCGGCAAGCCCGACGACGTCGCGTGGGAGGCGTACACGCTGCCGATCCACGGGGCGGGGCGCCCTCACCTGCTCGAGGTCGATTATCCCAGCGACGTGCCGCAGTCCATGGGAATCAGCATCGTCGAGCCGAACGCGGCGGGAGGCGTGTTTCCGATCGGGCTCGATTCGGGAGTCGATCGGACGGAGCGATTGGCGGGCCCCGCGGAGGATGCGCGGTGGATGCGCCACCGCCTGATCTTCTGGCCCAAGACCCGATCGCCCATCGTGCTGGTCACGAATCAGCACGGCGACGGGCCGGTCGTTTACGGCAAGATGCGGGTGTACGCGGCCGCCGAGCGGCTTCCGCGCGCCTTTCCGCTCGAGGGCCCGCCTCCGCAGCGGCTGCTGGCGGCCTATCTCGACCGCCCCTTGTTTCCCGAGAACTTCTCGGCCAGCGAATCGTTGGCCACGTCGAGCGAGCTGAGCGTCGACGATTGGGTGACGTTCTACGAGGGCGGCACGCGTCTGGTCGAGTACCTCAACCACGTGGGATTGGGGGGCCTGATGATCTCGGTGCTGGCCGACGGGAGCACGATCTATCCCAGCGCGTTGACCGAGCCGACGCCGCACTACGACACGGGCGTATTTCAGGATGCCGGGCAAGATCCCATCCGCAAGGACGTGCTCGAGATGCTTCTGCGGCTTTTCGACCGCGAGCGACTCCAGTTGATACCGGCCTTGGAGTTCGGATCGCCCTTGCCGGAGGTCGAGGCCCTTCTGCGACGGGGCGGACCGGAGAGCGAGGGGATCGTCTGCGTCGGACCGCACGGGCGCACGTGGCTCGAGACGTACCGCCCCTTGCGAGGCAAGGCACCGTACTACAACGCCTTGCATCCCGAGGTTCAGGCGGCGATGCTGTCGGTCGTGCGCGAGGTGGTCGAGAGGTACGGCGGGCATCCGTCGTTTGCGGGCCTGGCGGTCCATCTCTCGGCGTACGGCTATGCGCAGCTTCCCGGACCCGGCTGGGGCATGGACGACTGGACCATGGCCCAGTTCGAGCGCGACACCCAAATCCGGGTGCCCGGCGAGGGGCCGGCTCGGTTTGCCCAGCGCGAGCGGTTCTTGTCGACGAAGTATCCGCGCCAATGGCTGGCGTGGCGGGCGGGCAAGCTGGCCGAGTTCCATCGGCGGATCCGCGACGAGCTGACCGCGGTGCGGCCCGACGCGCGCCTCTATCTTGCCGGGGCCGATATGCTCTCCGGCGAGGAGTCGCAACGGGATCTGCTGCCGTCCCTGCCGCGGCGGACGACGATGGGCGAGGCCATGTTGCGGGTCGGGGTCGACGTGGCGCAGTACGCGAGGTCCGACGACGTCGTGCTGTTGCGGCCCGAGCGAATCTCGCCCCGGGGTCCGCTGGCCCATCGCGCGGTCAATCTGGAGCTTCGGCAGATGTTTCACGCGCTCGAACCGGGCATGGGAACCCGGTTCGAGGAGATGTCGGTTCCGGGCAGCCTCTTCTTTCACGAGCCGCGCGAAATCCGCGTGGCCTCGTTCGACGCGAAGAGCCCCTTCCAGCCCGCCTACACCTCGCTCGTCACGCAGACGGTTCCCTCCGGCGACCAGAATCGGCGGCGCTTGGTGCGCAGCCTGGCCGATCTCGACGCCCAGGTCGTGTTCGACGGTGGATGCCTCCTGCCCTTGGGGCAAGAGGAATCCGTGCGCGACCTGGTGGCGGCCTTTCGGCTCCTGCCGGCGGTCCGCTTCGAACGGTTGACGGGTCCGGGTGGGGGCGATCCGGCGCAGCCGGTCACGATCCGGTACGCGACCCACGGAGGGGCGACTTACGTCTGCCTGCTCAACGACGCCCCCTTTGCCTGCACGCTGCGACTTGAAGTCGACGCTCCCATCGGCTGCCGGATCGAGGAGCTTCGTTCGTGGCGTCGCGTGCGCCCGCTGACCAGCGAGCCGTCGGGCACCTTCTGGACCGTCGAGCTGAAACCGTACGACCTCGTGGCGGTCCGCCTGTCGGCCCCGAAGGTGAGCGTTCTTTCTGCCCGGGTCGCCCTGCCGCCGGAGGTGCCCGAGCAACTCGAGCTGCGCATCGACGATTTGCAGAACCGCACCGCCGCGCTGCGGAATCTCCCGCCCCTGTTCGACGTGCTCGGCAATCCCCAGTTCGAGCTCCCGCCGACCAAGAGCGAGCGCATTCCCGGGTGGATTCCGTTCGCCGGTTCGGACGGCATCGTCGAGCTCGACCAGCACACCAAGTGGCGGGGCGAGCAATCGGTTCGCATGGTCAGCCGGGGCGAGCCGGTCCGCCTGATGAGTCGCCCCTTCGACGCCCCGTCGACGGGCCGGTTGACCGTGTCGTTCCGCCTTTGCGCGGCGGAGGGCCCGCAGAGCCCGACCGTCAAGTATTGGCTGGAAGAAGAGTCGCCCCGCGGCGACTTCCGCCGTTGGCACCTGCAGGAGGTTCAACCCGGTTGGCAACTGTTCATCGTCGAGGCCAACGACCTGCCTCTCCGGGGGCTTTCGCCGCTGCGCGTGCGCTTCGATCTGACGGGGCCGGGAGAGGTCTGGCTCGACGACGTGCTGCTGACCGACCGCGCCTTCAACGCATCGGAGCGGAACGAGCTGTTCAAGCTGGTCTCGCCGGCCGACTATCAGCTCCAGAACGGGCAAATCCGCGACTGTATGCAGCTCTTGGAGGGCTACTGGCCGCAATTCCTCCTGGCCAACATGCCTGCGCCCGAGGCTCCGCTGGCTCGCAAGCCCGATCCGCCCGCCCGAAAGGCCGAGAAGACCGAACGCGGAATGCTCGACCGCCTCAAGCGCGTGGTTCCCAAGAGAATCTCGCTGTTCTGATCGCCTCGGGGAATTCGGGCTAGACTTGTAAGGCGGCCCGGCGCGCCGGCGCAATGCGCCGGCGGAATCGACACTCGGGGTCGTAAGGCATGTTCCGCGGTGGCGTCATGAGCTCCACGCTGGCGATCGCGATGGGGGGGATCGGTCTTGCGACCGTTTGCCTGACGGTCGGAGTTGCCGTCGGCCGGCACCTGGGCCGGCGATCCGTCGAGCGGTTCTCCCAGGCCCGCGAGCTGCGACGACTGACCGCGCGCCTGTATCGCCTGGTCAGTCGCGTCGCCGGCGACGTGGGCGAGCATCATACGCAGATCGAGCAGGTGACTCGGGAGCTGGGCTCGATGCAGTTGGCTCGCGAGGCGCCGTTGGCGGGCGCGTTCCTGGAGACGGTCGCCCAGACGATGCGGATCAACCAGCGGCTCCAGGAGCGACTGGCGCGCGCCGAAGAGCGCTTGCAGCGCCAAGCCCGGCAGATCGAGTCGCACGTCAGCGAAGCCCGCACCGACGCGCTGACCGGTCTGCCCAATCGGCGGGCCTTCGACGACGAGCTGGTCCGACGGCTGGCGGAGTGGACGCGCAAACGCACCGAGTTCAGTCTGATCATGGTCGACGTCGACCACTTCAAGCCGCTGAACGACCGGTATGGGCACGCCGCCGGCGACGAGGTGCTTCGGGAATTGTCGCGGGTGCTTCGGCAGGGTTTCCGCGAGATGGATCTCGTGGCTCGCTTTGGCGGGGAGGAGTTCGCGGTGATCCTGCCGGACACCGGGCTGGACGACGCCCGGTGGCCCGCCGAACGGGTGCGCGTCGCCGTGGCCGGCACCGAATTCGCCGCGGGGGGGCGGAAACTCCGACTTACCGCGAGCCTCGGGCTCGCGACCGTGGTCGCGGGCGACGAACCCGCCTCCCTCGTGCAACGCGCCGACGAGGCTCTGTACGCCGCGAAACACCAAGGGCGCAACTGCGCGTATTACCACACGGGACAGGTCTGCAAGCCCGTCGACCTCCCCCGCGCTGACCAGCCGCCCTTCGACGCATGGGATGTCGTATGCAGCGATCTGCGAACGCGGCTTACCCAGGTCGTCGACGACGCCTGAGCCGGCCGGCCCGCCCCGTCGTCGATTCGCGGGTCCTTCGTATCGCGACTCGAGGGGCCGTTGCTACTGGGCCGTGTCGACGGGAGGCACATAGGTGCGCTGGGCCAACTCGCGGTCGAGCATGAACAGCCCGCCGGGCGCGTTCTGCATAAGCTTGAGTTTCTGTAGGATGCCGTCGGCCGTGGCTTCTTCCTCGACCTGCTCGTTGACGAACCATTGCAGAAAGGCGTTCGTGGCATGATCGCTTTCGGCGATCGCCAAGTCGACGAGCTTGTTGATGCGGCCGGTAATGTACTGTTCGTGCTCGAGCGTGGCCTCGAAGATCGCCAGGGGCGATTCCCACTTCGAGGGAGGCGCCTCGATCGGCTTCAAGTCGACTCGGCCGCCCCGCTCGAGCACGAAATCGAAGAACTTCATCGCGTGGGCCATCTCCTCCTGGGCCTGCACCCGCAGCCAATTGCCGAATCCGTCGAGATTGATGGCCTCGCAGTGGGCCGCCATCGCGAGGTAGAGGTACGACGAGTAGTATTCGGCGTTGATCTGGTCGTTCAAGGCTTCCTGCATTTTCGGGCTTAGCATGGCAAATCTCCTGGGCAAATCGCGTTCTATCAGGGGAACGGTAATTATTCCCGGTGTCGCCGCCGCGGCAAGGGGCGCCTGGCTGACCCACGATCCGGGGGAGTGTTGATCCACCTGATTTCGTCACGCATTGCCGGCGGCTCAGCCGGCCCGCGGGGGGCCGAACTCCTCGCTGGCCTCGGCCAGCACGGCCAGGTTCTCGGGCGGAACCCGGGGCGACACGGAGCAGGCGCTGGAGAGGATGTACCCGCCGCCCGGGCTGCCCACTTTCAGACGCCAGAGGGCGTCGCGACGCACCTCGTCGCGCGACTTGCTCAACAGCGTGTTGACCGGATCGATGTTCCCCTTGAAGAACAGCCGATCGCCCACGCGGCGTTTGGCGTCTTCCAGGTCGATGCTGCCCAGCGGCGGCGGGTCGAGCGTGTCGATGCCGTCGATCCCCGTCGCGGCCATCAATTCGAGCCGATCGCCGATGTCGCCACACGTGTGGGTATAGACGGGCACGCCTTCCTTGTGGATCTGCGCGACCACCTCGCGCTCGTAGGGCAACACGAATTGCTCGTACTGCCGGGGCGAGATGAATCCCCCGCCCGCAAAGGCCGACGAGATCAGCACCGCGTCGACGCCCCGCCGCGCCTGGCGCGCGCCGAGGTCGGCCGTGCCCCGGGCGTAGGCCGCCAGGATCGCGTGCACCTTGTCGGGCTCGTCGAGAAGATCCATCAACGCTTGCTCGTACCCGAACAGCTCCATCAACTGCGTCCAGGGCGAGAAGACCTCGCTGTGCACCGAGACGGTCGCGCCCACCTCGCCCACCACGAGGTCGATCGTGCGGAAGACGTAATCGGGCCAGTAGTCGTCGGGGTCGGGCTGGTAGGGCTCCAGGCCAAAGTAGAAGGGGTACTTCAGGCCCCCCAGTCCGTGCGGGTCGTCGTAGTAAATCCGATCGGGGTCGACCTCGTCGATCGTGGGTCGGCGCTGTCCCCCGGCGGGAAAATGGTGGGCGTTGTCGTCGGCCGGACACCTCGCCACGTCGCCGTTCTTGAAATGGACCGTCTGGCTGCCGTCGTCGGCCGTGTCGATCCGGTCGACGTAACGCATCCAGTCGGGATCGGTTCCCAGCAGGTTGATCAGGATGCCATCGAAGCGGTATCGCAATTGCAGGGCGATCAGCGCTCGGGCGAATCCCTCGCTGGTGTACCAGACGTCGACCGGCGCGAGGCCGGTTTGCAGCAGGTAGTGGCCGATGGCCAACTGGCACATCACCGGCACCCGATCGACCGGCTTATGCCGCATGGCCGCTCGAACGCGCTGCTTGCCGTACATGGCGGGCGACCGGCCCAGGCTTCGCAGCAGCTCGAGGGTGAAGATGCCCGTCGTGTGCCCGTCGCTGAACTGGATGCCGTAGGCGTAGTTGCCCACGGGGCTCATCTTGCGAATGCCGACTTCGCCGGCCAGGTCGAGGGGCTCGCCCTTTTCGCGGCCCGCTTTCGATCGCTCGGAGTTGCACGTGGCACAGGGGCAATTCCGCCGCAGCTCGCCGGCGTCGTATTCCAAGCGCCGCCCGTCGCTCCACTCGATGACGAGCACGTTTTCGTGCAACGAAAGACTTGTGGGTTGGATATTCATGGTGATTGGCGCCACTGCCCGCCGGGACTTCTGAATCCAACAGCTTACGGCCTTGCACCGCGCCGTCAACCCGCGAAATCCCGCTCACGAAGGCTCTTGCGATTTGAGTGGCACACGGCGCGGCGGCGAGGCTCAGATCCGGTCGAGCGCGTCGATCCATCGGGCCAATTCTTCGATCTCCCCCGGCGAGAGATCGCGATCCTGGGGGCCGAGGTCCCGGACGGTCACCGGGTACTTCATCGCCCGGAGTCGCTCGACCCCCGCCTCGATTGCTCGCGCGCTGGCCGAGCCCTTCGACCAGGCCGTGAAGAACGCCAGCGGGTAGAGCGGATCGCTGGGCGGCGCACGGCCCGTCAAGGGAGCCTCGACCGTCGCCACCGCACGGATCGGCTCCCGGTGGGCAAAGGCGGCCAGATAGGCCAACCGACCTCCGCTCTGGCGTCCACCGAGCACGATCCGCGTGGGGTCGAGCCCGTGATCGGCGCGGACCCGGTCGATGAGCCGGCCCACCAGGTCGACGTCGCCCGGCCGCCATCCCTCGCGGTCGGCCGGCTCGGGGGCGACGAGAATCAGGCCGTCGCGGTCGCAATGCGCCTTCCAGCGGGCCAGGATCGCCTTCCAGTCGAACCGATCGGCCGGCGCAAGCCACACGACCAGGCCGTGGGCCGTGCCTCCCTCGCCGCCGGGCAGATAGGCCCAGACGTTGTTCTCGAACTCGGCGATCTTCATTTCGATCGTGCCGCCGTCGGGCGCTGGGTTGGGGTCCGCCCGTCGCGCCGGCGGGAGCGGGCCCGGCGGAACGGACTCGGGAATCCGGCCGAGCCCGACTTTGATGCCGAGCGTCTCGTCGCCGCGACGGACTTCGATCGCGACCTCGTCGCCTGGCTCGCGCTCGGCGATCGAGCGGCGCAGCTCGACGGCGTCGGCCACCGGTCGGGCATCCAGCGCCGCCAGGACGTCGCCTCGGGCGATTCCCGCGCGGGCGGCCGGGCTCTCGGGATAGACGAACCGGACTTCTACCCCCGCTTCTCTCTCGCCGCCTTCGCGCACGGGAAGCACGCCCAGGAAAGGGAACTCATAGGGCTCGAGCACGGCGACCAGCTCGAGCTCGCGTTCGATTCGTTCGCCGTCGCGCATGACGGCCATGCGGATCGTCTCGCCCGCGTCGCGCCGGCCGAGTTGCTCGCGGACCTGCGAGGCCCGGATGATCTTCTGCCCGTCGATCTCGACGACCCGGTCGCCGACGGCGATTCCGGCGCGTCGGGCGGGCGATCGGGGCAGGCACGTGGCGACGACGGGCTCGGTGGTCGAGAGATTACCCGGCGCGAACCCGATGCCCAGTTGGCCGGCGAACACGTCCTCGCCCCGCTGGAGCTTGGGCAGCACGCGCTCAATCGCCTCGGCCGGCACGGCGAACCCGATGCCCGCGTCGTACCATTCGGCGCCGGCCAGATCGTCGCTTCCCTCGTGCGACAAGGGGACAATCACGCCGAGAAGGCGGCCGTGGACGTCGACGAGCGGCCCGCCGTAGTTGTTGGGCGACACGGCGGCGTCGGTCTGGAGGGCCTTGCCCCAGATGCGATCCAGGGCGCTGACGATTCCCACCGCGACGTTGGGCCGGTCCGCCTCGAACGTGCGCCCCACGGCCAGGGCCCACTGGCCCACGCGGATCGACTCGGGCGGCGCGGTCTCCGGCAGCGGAAGGGGCGCGTCGACCTCGATCTTCAACAGCACGAGTTTCCGGTGGTGATCCGTGGCCACGAGCCGGGCGACCTTTCGGGAACCATCGTACAATTGCACCAGGATCGAGTCGGGCCGATCGAGAAAGCCGAACGCGCTGGAGACCACGTATCCGTCGGCCGACACCGCCAGCCCCGTCGTCGCCGCCCTGCCCAGTGGGGCGCGATCGGCCAGGCCTCCCAGCGTTTCGATCCGCACGACCGAGGGGGCGATGCGCTCGACCGCCGCGCGAAACGCCCGCTGCTCCAACGCCTCGCGATCGTCGTCGCCTCGGACGGCGTGAATGCCCGTGGCGATCGAGGCGACGACCAGCGTCGCGATCCATGCGCGGGTCGCGCCGGCCGCGTGGCGGGCGATGGCTGGGGACGTGCCTTTGGCGTTCAAGGCGTGGGTTCTCCTTCGCGGAGGGCGGGGAGATCGATCTCGACGAGTTCCTGGCCCCGCTTGAGCGTGAGACGGATCTCATCGGCCGCGTCGAGCGCCTCGAGCTCGGCCACGACCTCCTTGCACGAGCGGACCAGCCGGTCGCCGACCAGGACCACCAGGTCGTCGGGCGCGATTCCCGCCGCGGCGGCCGGCGAGCCGGGACGCACCTCGTCGACGTAGGGCGGCGTCGCCGCCACCACGTCGGGCACCAGCACGATCCCCAGGGTCGAAAGACTCCAGGGGCGCTCGGGCTTGCGCTCGGGCGGCTCGTCGCGGACCGCGGACTCGCCGGCAAGGATCCGCTCGAACGACGCGCGGAGCGGAGTCGACGGAATGGCGTAATTCAGCCACGTTCCGTTCCGGGCGTTGCGAAGCTCCTTGCCCAGCATGGCCAGCAACCCTCCGCGCCGGTCGATCACGGCGCCGCCGGCCGCGCCGGGATTGTTCGTCACCGCGTCGAGCACGTAGACCGATCCGTCGTAGGGCGTCTCGTAAACGCCCCGCCGCGCCCGCAGCGCCGCGGTCACCGCGATCACGCCCCGCTGCACGCTGACCGGCTCGTTTCCGACGGCCACGCCGAACAGGTTGCTTAAGGCGAGCACGCGCTCGCCGCCGTCGGCCTCGACCGATCGGGCCAGATCGAAGTGCGGAAGCGACCGGCCGTCGATCTTCAGCACGGCCATCTCCAACCGGGGATCGGCGCCCAGCAGGGCGGCCTCGAAGCGCCGGCCGTCGCCGAGGGTCACGGTGATCGGGTCGGCGTCGAGCACGTAGCTCCAGACGGTCATGACGTGTCCTTCGGGTGAGACGAGCAGCCCGGTCTGATAGGCTTCGAGCCCGCGGAGCCCGCCCGCCCCGTAGATCTTGACCACCTTGCGCTGCGCCTCGTCGATCGTCTCGTGGATTGCGGCGGTCTGCCGTGCCGGTGCCCCGTCACCCGCGTCGAACGGGAACGGCGCCTCGTCGGAACCGGCGACGGAAGCCCCCGGCGCCGGGGCCGAGCCGGTCTCGCCCTCGCCCGACGGACGAAACGTCGCGACCGTGAACCGGGCGTACGCCGCGTCGCCCACGCGCACCTCGATGCTTCCGGGAAGCCGGCAGCCGTCGACCGGGCGATAGTCGGCGAAATGGACCTCGCATGGATCGACGTTCTCGTCGGCGAACATCTCCAGGGCGACGAGCGTTCCATCGTCGGGATCGAACAGATAATGGCATTCGAGGCTGCCGTGGATGCCGACCAGCACGTCGACGAGCTTCTCGTGCCCGACCAGCGGGGCAGTGCCGAGGTAGGAGACCTCGCCGAACTCGTCGGGCCCGGTCGTGGCCAGCCGTCGCCAGAGGAACAGGGCGGGCAGGAGGCCGCCGCTGTCGGGCGGGACCCGCGGCGAACCGAGCTCGTCGGCCGACGTCCACTCGTACTCGACCAGGGGGAGATCGAGCCGGGCCCCGAGGTCGGTCAGCTCGAGGTGGAACTCGCCGCCGCCCTGCAGCGGTCCGTCGAGCACCCACGCCCCTTGGCGCCACGCCTCGCCGAAGCCGGCGGCCCAGGCGTGCCAGACCCGGTCGCGGTGCAGCCGGTTGAAGTAGTAATTGGCGTATCCGCGCCGGTCCTCGAAATGGCGGGCCACGACTTCGGGCATGGACTCGTCGGGCGTGGGGGCGAGCGCGCGGGGCAACCCCGGCGGCCCGGGCGGGCGGCCGGGCTCGGGCGCCTCGCGATCGGGGCGGTCGCCGTTTTTGCCCTTGTTCGGCTCGGGGTCATCACCCGGCTGGGGAATCGGTTGCGGCGGGAGCGACCGGCCCGCGGCCTTTTCGATCAGTTCGGCCGGCGTGTGCAGGCCCGCCAGCCGAACGTGCACGTCGTATCGCTTTCCGTCGCGCCGGAAGCTCAAGGGCAATCGCCATCCCTTGGGATAGATGCCCAGGGCGTTCTTGAAGGCGTTGGGCGTGTCGATCGCGCGCCCGGCGAAGCGGACGATCTCATCGTCGTATCGCAGACCGCGGCGGTAGGCGTCGGAGTGCTCGAGCACGTCGTTGACCACGACGCGTCCCTCGGCGTCGAAGGCGACGCTGGCGCCCAGGGTGGCGTGATCGACGATCCGGCCGCCGCGGAGCGCGCCGAGGAAGTTCTTGACCTGATGGATCGAGATCGCGTAGCCCACGCCGACGTTGACGCGGCCCCGCTTGTCGAACGAGGCCCGGCCGTTGATGCCGATCAGACGGCCCCGGCCGTCGAAGAGCGGCCCGCCCGAATTGCCCGGGTTGATCGAGGCGTCGGTCTGCAGGCAGTCGGCGTATTCGAGGATCGTGCCCGAGGGAAACTGGTAGCGGTGCACGCCGGAGATGATGCCCCAGGTGACGGTCGGCTGGAAGTCGGTCGCCAGCAGGAAGGGGTTGCCCATGACCAGGGCGGCGTCGCCGACCCGCACCGCGTTGCTGTCGCCCATTTGGGCGTGGGGGAAGTCGTCGCGTCCGAAGAGCTTGATCAGGGCCACGTCGCCGGCCGGATCGAGGCCCACGATCACGGCGTCGTAGAGCGAGCCGTCGGCCATGCCGCACTTCATGGCCTTGCCGCAGGGCTGGACCACGTGGAAGTTGGTCAGAGCGTATCCGTCGGGCGAGATGACCACGCCCGACCCGCCGCCGGCGCCGCGGGCGTCGAAGATCGCGAGCACCGAGTGCTTGACGCGCTCGATGACGGCGATTCGCTCGGCCTCGGCGTCCACCACGGCCCGGTCGACCTCGGCCCGCGCGAGCGAAGCACCGGCCAGCAACAGCCCCACCGCGGCAACGATGCCGCGCCGAGGGCCGCGTCGGGAGGTTGGCTTGGGGCGGCCGGTCATTTCACGAGCCTTGCTTCGCAGAGGTCGAGGTGATCGCCCACGCTCAAATCGCCGCCGAAGTCGACGAGGATGACCAGCCGGCGCACGCCGGCCAGGTCGAGATCGAGCGTCTGGGGCGGGTCGGTCCCGGTCACGTCGCCCTCGAACAGGGTTTGCTCGTCGCCCCGGATGACCAGCCGCACGTCGCCCCGCGGGCGCACCCGGTCGTCGATGCCCACGATCGCCTTGAATCGCCGGTACGGTTCCGACAGGCGATAGGTCATCTCGGTGCGGCTGTGGATGGCCAGGCCCTTTGCGTGTTCCTGCCCTCCGAGCCGCAGCGGCCCCGGCTCGAAGGCGCGGTCGTTGCGCGGGGCGAAGAACTGGCTGAGGGCATCGACGCGTTCGGCCGTGCCGAAGAACGGAGCCCACGTGACCGACTCGGGCTCGAGGTCGCTGAGATAGACCATGCGATCCTGCAGGAAGGCGATCCGGGCGACTTCGCCGGGCGGGGCGGTCCGTTCCAGGCCGAGCGGGGTGGTCCAGGCGAGTTGATCGTCTTCCCAGCGGAGCGTGGTCGCTTCCCACCGCGAGCCGTCGGCGACGGCGATTCGGGCGACGGGTTCGGGCAGATTCCGGCCGGCCGATTGGTAGTAGATCAGCCCGTACACCTTGGATCGCTTGACCGACAAGGTCTCGCCGTCCAGCTCGAAGGCAATCGCGTTTTCGTCGAGATCGTGTAGCACGCCCTGGTAGTAGTCGATCGAGTCGCCCTTGGTGACCACGAGCCGATCGCCGCCGGAGTCGGCCTCGAGGATCCGCGACCATTCGGCGCCGGCCCCCGCCGATGGCCCGTGGAACCGGACGGCCCGGAGGTCGCGGGCCGACAGTTCGACGCTCGGGCCGCCTCGCAGGGCGATCCGGGCCCGGCCGTCGACGACCTGGAATCCCGCGGCAAAAAGGCACGATCCGTCGACCAGGTCGATCCACGCCAGGGGAGGCAACGGAGCCGTCTCTTTCCCATCCGACCGGGAGATGGTCACCAAATCCTCGGTTTCGAGCGAAACGGGGCCCCCGGCGGTGTCGATCGTGGTCGACGTGCCGTCCAATCGAGAGACCGCGCCGGCGACCAGAGCCCCGTCGAGCGTGCGGATTTCGAACGTCGGCCCGGCCGACGTCCACAGGCTGGCTAAAAGGAGGAAGGACATGGTCTTCTCAAGGGCTCCCTTCGGTGGCAAGCTTGCGGAAGTATTGCTCGATGACGTCGCGGTAGTGGGTGGGGAACTCGCGCCCGATCTGCTGCAGGGCCTCTTCGCGCTGTTTGGGAGGAAGGTTGCCCCAGCCGCTCTCGCTTCCCACGTCGCGCTTCGTGACTTCGCCTCGACCCTTGCCGCCCGCGGGAACGCTGTCCTGGGCCGGGCGGCTGGGCTGGGGCGCGGCGCCGGCCGAGGCCGCGGCCTGTTGCTGCTGCTGATCTTCGAGCCTCTTGATGAGCTTGTCGAGCGACTCGATCACCCCATCTTCGATCTCGCGGACCTTGGGGCCCGCCCGGCCCAGATCCAGTCGCCGGCGCACGTCGTCCATGCGCCGGGCGATGTGGTCGAGCGAGTCGACCTCGAGATTCTTCAAGTCGGCCTGCATGAGCGGCGCGATCGCCGCATAGCGCCGCGGAGACTCTTCCGCGCCGGCCAGAAGCGACTCGATCGCCTCGAGCCCCGCCTCGCGGTTCAACAGGCGATGATGAATGACCCCCCGGTAGAACAGCAGCGCCGCCGGATCGACCACGT
>Ga0334896_1001787_pt1 | contig 16765 bp, 17 predicted proteins | sample GraSluR3_MG_8_FD_207734 | JGI IMG/M metagenome (GOLD analysis project Ga0334896, IMG submission 207734) | Sludge microbial communities from methane-producing bioreactor in Wageningen University, Netherlands - Granular Sludge_27_06-R3 | ecosystem: Engineered > Bioreactor > Anaerobic >... | reverse complement strand
AACAATTATTAAATAAGAGTTTTTTACTAAATAAAAACATTAGACTTTGCATTTTTGTTAATGATGAAGAGTCATTGTCATTTGCTTTAACACTTTGCGATTCATTACATAATCATGTTGAAATAATTCCACAATACATTAATAATATTGAGTTCTTTAATAAAAATGTTTTTTTTAATAAAGATGATATCTTTAATAATCAAAGTCTAACTATTCATAAAATATTAACTAATGGTATGCTTAACAGGATATTTTGGGGGAAAATTGTAGTGAATTCAAATGGCAATATATGCCCACACAATTCAATAATAAGCAGCAATCTAAACATTATTCATAATTCTCTTGACGATGCTATTTTAGAAGAACTTAATGGTAGTAAGGCTTGGTTTCTAAAAAGGAACGATGTAAAACCATGCAAGGATTGCTTATATTGTTTATTATGCCCACCAATAAGTGAATATGAGTTAGAGTTAGGTCGTTTTAATTTATGCAATATCAATAATTAAATATAATGGAGTTTTCTAAATTCAATATTATTCATGAAACCAATGGGGAAGTATTCATTTACAATACTATTTCGGAAGTGTTAATATCAATTAATAATAATTCTTTTGCCCTTTTAAAAAAAAATGTAGTTGCTTATTTAAACTCAATTTCTGAAGAAGAACAAAATATAATTATAACATCAAAGATTATAGCAAATGATAAGATTGAAGTTGCCAATATAATTAAAATACGAGAAGCCGAATACTCAAATAATAACTTATATACTGTAATCTATCCAACTCTAAATTGCAATTTTAAATGCAATTATTGCTTCCAATCCGAATATCCTTGCGAATCCATGAACAGCAACACTGTTGAGTCTATAATGAAATACTTTGAACACCAGTTTATGTTAAATAAAAATAGTCAATTATTTATTACATGGATGGGGGGTGAACCACTATTGTCCTTAGATATTATTGAGAGCATATCAAGTAAGTTAAACAAAAAATATAAAACTTCATACTTTTCAAAAATAATCACAAATGGCTTCCTCTTGACAAATACTACATTGAGTATACTTGAATCCTTAAATGTCTATGCTATTCAAATAACAATAGATGGTTTATCTGATGTTCACGACAAAAGAAGAATTACAAAAGAAGGGGGTGGTACATTTGATGTTATATTAAACAATATTGATTCTCTTTTAAAAATTCACAATAAAATTCATCTAATAATTAGAGTTAATCTAGACAAACAGAATATCGACAAATTCTCAGAAATCTATAATTACTTCCACACAAAATACAATGGTTATAATTATTCTATTTATCCTTGTTTTGTTGACAACTTTAGTTTTATATGTAAATCAGGCATTGACTCTCCATCTTCCTTGCCAAGAGAAACACGTTCTAGGTTTTTTCTTGATTTGATGTTTAAGAACAATATAAAAATAATTGATTATCTTCCGAGGTACTCTCATACTTCATGCCTTTCCAAAATAAAAAACTCAATTGCTGTTGGTCCAGATGGTGGGGTTTATAAGTGTACAACTTTAGTTGGAGATAAGAGATTCTGCATCGGGAACATTAAGGATAATAACATATATAAAACAATCAATGCAAAACCATTTAACATAGAACCTAAATGTTTGGAGTGTAATCTGTTCCCGGTTTGTGATGGTGGTTGTCCAATTCTTAATATTAATAGTAATGGTAGCCAGAATTGCCATATCTCAAAAGGTTTTGAGAAAGAGTTTGTTTCAGCATATTTGTTAAATTTGAATTCATAATAAATCCTGTGCCTAACAAGGGGTGTATATAATGCAGTTAATCAATATATTAGGAAACTTTCTCGCTTTTTCGTAGTTTCGTAGCGTAGGATAGGATAATGTTTCAATCCCCTGCACTATACACACCCCCCCACCGTTACCGCCAATTTTACTAAAAGACTAAATATCTGTCATATACATTACCTTAAAAAACTAATGAAATGAATGAAATTTTAAAAATATTGATTGGAACTACAAGTATTTCCACAGTAATAATTTTTCTTGGAAAATATATATTAAATTTTCTAAGAGATATAGGTGCTGAAAAATATAAAAATGAACTTTCTCAGCAAACAATTAAGTTTAAAAGTGGTTTGGATAAAGAATTTGAAAAATTTAAAATAAGCTATTCCAATGTTTTTGTTGAACAGATTGTTATAATAAAAAAAACATACAAAAAATTGATACAAGCAGAAAGGCCTTTAGAGTATTTATTAAGACCTATAAAGTTTGGTGTAATTAGACCAGATGAAGAAGTTGCAAAGGAAGTTGTTGAGAAAGCGAATAAGTTATTTGAATTTTTTGATGAAAACGAATTGATATTTAATAAAAAATCATCTGAAACCTTTACGGAAATCCGAAAAAAATACCTAGAAGTATGGTCTACTTATTCGAAAAAACAATTCCTCGGTGAACGTATTCCTGCTGATGTTTTTAAGGAATTAAATACTGAAATGCAAGTTGCTTACGAGCAAAAACTAAAAGTTGAAATGCAAAAACTAAAATCACTACTTAGAGATGAATTTCGAGTGCAATTGGGGCTACTTGATGAGATAGATAAAAAAGATAATTGAAATTTCAGTGACAAATATTAATTTCACATAATTCTTTAAATATTTATTGTATGAATATAGATATTAAACATCCAGAAATTAAACCATTAATTGCTAATTTACTTAGGATTAACATTGGTAATTATCTAAAAACAAGCGACTTTGATCACTTAACTTTGGAGCATAATCTTGACAAACTTTGGAAATCTGCAAAGCAAGAAATAAGAAACAGGAGTAGTGTAATTTTTTTAGGCTTTGATAATGTCGGAGAGTATGAGGATGCATTTCAACTTTTGCTTGATATAGTATGGGGGCACAGTAAAAACGATTTTTACGAAATAATAAGTATTACGCTAAATGACTTTATTCGCTGGAATAAAGGGAAAACTGATTTAACAAAAGTATTTAACAATCTTGAACAATTAAATATGCCTCAAAATAAACTTGATGATTTGAAATTAATTAATAAAATAAAAATTCAACCTGAAAAACCTGAAACGCCTGATAAACAAGTTGTACTAAAACAATCTGAAGTAAAAACTGATGAAAAACTTTGTTTTATCCTAATGCCTTTTACAGAGAAATTAAATCCAATTTATGAAAGCATCATTAAACCTGTTATCAAAGATTTAAAACTCGTTTGCTTAAGAGCCGATGAAATATTCAAATCAAAACCTATTGTTGAAGACATTTGGGAAAATATAAAGAAATCTAAATTTCTAATAGCTGACCTAACTAATAGAAACCCAAATGTTTTTTATGAACTTGGTCTTGCACACGCTTTGAATAAGGATGTCATTTTGCTTACACAAGATATTGACGATGTCCCTTTTGATTTAAGACACTACCGAATTATAGTCTATCAAGATAGTATTTCAGGTGCTGAAAAATTAAAAAACACTCTGAAAGATTTTATTAAAGAACAAATATTGACAAAGTAAAAATAAAAAAAACAGGCGGTAACAAGGGGTGTAGCCAATGTGGGTTGACACTGGAACTTCGGAGCGGTTTCGCCCGCTCGGGCGTTTTCGTCGGGTGACGAAAACGTAACACGCTCTCCCACACTTGCCACACCCCCAGCCGTTACCGCCAAGTGTAGGAAACAGACTGACATCGAAAAATTGAAAAGTAAACCATTGTGAAAGGACTGAAAAACGAAATATTGACAAGACAAGAAAGCCGACACTCAAGCCGACCCGATGTTTTTTATTTTTGCCCACCGCACATTTTTTTAAACAATTGCCGACCCACATTGCACACATTGCCAAAGCCACACAAGCCAACGCTGAAACCAAAGCTTTGTCAAAGAGTGCAATCTTGCCGACACTAATAAGAACAATAAAATGAAACCAATAATAAGATTTAATTCAATTGTTATTAGTCTGACAACTATAGTTGTTTTTTGCATTTGGTTAATAATTTCAAAATTGCTTTTAACACACCCTGATTGGTTTAAAACCTCGGATAATAACCTATATAATTTTTTAGGAGTAATTTTAACAGCATTTATGTCCATTGGAGTTTATAGGATTTTTTTAAACCTTTGTACATATTTAGTTGACAACAGTTTATTCATAAGAAAAATGGTTTTTAAATCCTCCTTTCTTGAGGGAACATGGGTTGGGTTTTACATAGGTGTCTCAGGCAACGTCAGATATTTAATTGAAACATTTGAACAAAACTTTGATGGTGTAATTATTAGAGGAAAATCATTTAACGAACTTCAAAACTTTCATAGTACATGGATAGCTGATAATGTGAATATTGATGTTAACAGAGGGAAAATATCATATCATTATAAAGTTGAATCACCAAATGAAACATCTGATCATAACGGTATAGCATTTTTCAATTTTGAAAGAAAAACAAAGAAAGTTGCACCTCATGAATTAATTGGTTTTTCAGCAGATTTACATCTTTCAAAGAAGTGTAAGGCTGTAGAAATAAAAGTTTCAGATGAAACTACAATAAAGTTGGAAATTGCACTTCAAAAAGCCAAAGAATTATATGAAACAAAGAACACACATTTCTCTAATACATAAACTATGAGTAATTATCACGAACCCGTACGACATTTAGAATATTTAAGGCAATCATTATCACAAGATAAAAAACCTATTGGTTTTTTCATTTCTGCTGGTTGCCCTCTATCAGTGTCAATGGATAAAGGGAAATGGCCACTTATCCCAGATGTAAAAGAGTTGACAAAATGGATTAATTCAGAATTGTCTGGTAATGCAAATTACAATACTTTGTTAACTGAGTTAGAGAAAGCAAAGAAAGATAAAAATAATATTGAAGATATTTTAAGTTTTATTCGTGGTCTTCAGCAAGTATCGGTTGGTGGTAATGTCAGAGGTTTAAGTGAAACTGAACTTGCAATATTAGAGAAAGATGTATGTGAAAAAATTGTCGAAAAAATTAATGTTTCCCTACCTGATGATAAAACCCCATATCATAAGTTAGCAAAATGGGTTAGTTCTATTGACCGGGAAATTCCAATAGAGATTTTTACTACAAATTATGATTTATTAGTTGAAGAAGCACTTGAATCATTGGAAATACCATACTTTGATGGTTTTGTTGGTGCAAAACGATCTTTCTTTGACTTAAGAGCTGTTGAAGGAAATTTAATCCCGAAACATTGGACTAGATTGTGGAAAATACACGGTTCAATTAACTGGTTTCAAGAAGAGATTAATAGTCAAAAAAAAGTATTTAGGACATCTGAAATAAAAAAGGATGCTTCACATTTGATATATCCTTCACATTTGAAATATGAGCAGAGTCGAAAGATGCCTTATTTAGCATTAATAGATCAATTAAATAAATTCATACGACAAAAATCATCATTACTTATTATTGCTGGTTATTCATTCAATGATGAACATTTAAATGATACTATAGTAAATGCTCTACGTGCCAATCCTTCAGCAATGGTGCTTGGATTAATGTACGATACATATTCTTATGAAAATTCCAAAAAGGAGCAAGTTGAGAGATATCCTAAAGCATATAAACTTGCAGAAGATCGACATAATTTAAACATTTGGACATTCGATAAAGCAATAATCGGAACCAATTCAGGAGAATGGAAAAAGCAAAAAGATACTGATGATAAAGAAATATTGAGTTTTATTGAAATTACTACAAAAGCTGGACCTCCAGTTATTGAAGAAACCAAAGTTAAACTTGGGGATTTCTCTATATTTACTAATTTCTTAAAGATATTGATTGGTTCAGAAAAGAAAAACATAAAAGATATTGATAATGACAAGTGATGAAACATATTTAGGTAGTGTTCAGAATGTAGACGGTACAACAGTTAGTGTAGCAATTTCTAAAGAATCACTTACAGGCTTTATATATATTGACGGACAAGGATATAGAATAGGCCAGATTGGAAGTTTTATCAGAATACCGATTGGTTTTGTTGATTTATTTGGTATTATTTCACAGGTTGGAGCTAGCTCAGTTCCTGAAAACCAAGCTGAAACCCAACCATATGGCAATCGATGGATGACACTTCAACTAATTGGAGAAGGCCAAAGAAATGGAACATTTCAACGAGGTATCTCCCAATACCCAACAATCGGAGATGAGGTTCATTTAGTTTCGGAAAAAGAACTAGAAAGAATTTATGGTCAACCTGAAAAACCTTACTTTGTAAAGCTTGGACATATCGCAAACGCTGAATCTATACCTGCTCTGATAGATGTAAATAAACTTGTTACAAGACATTCTGCAATAGTTGGTACAACTGGTTCAGGTAAATCTACTACAGTTGCTAGTATTGTAAATGCGTTATCAAACAGCGGGAATTATCCTTCTTCTCGAATTTTAATTCTTGATATACATGGTGAATATGCACAAGCATTACGAGATAAAGCAGAAATTTTCAAAATTGGTGCAAACAAATCTCCAAAATATAAAGAAAACGAATTGTTTATTCCATTTTGGGCGTTAAACTTTGATGAATTGTGCGAAATTAGTTTTGGTGAGTTTAATGATGAAAAGGATAGAAATATTGTACTTGAAAGAATTCAAAAACAAAAGGAAGAATCTCTTATTAAATATCCGAAAAAAGGTGCAACAATTGACTCATTAAGTGTTGATACTCCGATACCATTTAACCTGCACAACTTATGGTATCAACTTTATCTTGAAAGATTTGGTACATATTATAAATCTAATCCAGGTCAACCAATAGATAACCTAGCTTTTATGACAGATTCGACAGGAACTCCTTTGAAAGGTAATGCCGAAACAGGAATTCCTCCAGTTTTTAAGAATGTGAAAAACGAAGCTGGTGATCCTGAAAAAATTAATTATCTGCCTTCATCATCTAATTTGAATATTGGAAAACAATTATCATTACTTGGTTCAAAACTTAGAATACCGAGATATAACTTTATTTTTAAGCCAGGTGAATGGTCTCCAGAAACAGACGGAAAAATAACTAAGGATTTAGACGATTTATTAAAAGATTGGATAGGTGGTGGTAAACCAATTAAAATCTTAGATTTATCAGGTGTCCCATCGGACATATTAAATACAATTATTGGGGTAGTTTTAAGGATTCTTTACGAGGCTCTATTTTGGGCAAGAGACTTATCTCAAGGGGGAAGACATAGACCACTTTTACTTGTTATGGAGGAAGCTCATATTTATTTGAATGATTCTTTTAGAGGTATAGCATCAAAAACCGTTCAGAGAATTGTTAAAGAAGGTCGAAAATATGGTATTGGTGCAATGATTGTTAGTCAGCGTCCTTCTGAAATAAATTCTACTATTCTTTCACAATGTGGTACATTCATCGCATTACGGCTTGCAAATGCAACTGATAGAGGTCATATTACAGGTGCATTATCTGATAATTTAGAGGGATTGACAAATATGCTTCCAATATTAAGAACAGGTGAAGCGATAATTTTAGGTGAAGCTGTTAAATTACCTATGCGCACAATAATAGAAGCTCCTCCCAAGGATAGAAGGCCTGATAGCCAAGATCCAATTGTTTACGATGAACAAACAGATGAATACTCTCAAAGTACTGGTGGTTGGGGTATTCCAATGGAGAAAAACACTGTGTATGAAGAATTAGTTGAAGCATGGAGAGCACAGAATCCTAAAATTGACAGACTTATAAATTAAAAAATCTATATTATGAACAGACAACATGTAGAATCTTCAAACATTGAATCAATTGGTTATGATTCAAATAGTCAAACTTTAGAAATTGAATTTCTAAATGGCTCAATTTATCAATACTTTGATGTGCCCCAACACATATTTGATGAATTAATTAGTGCTGACTCTCATGGAAAGTATTTAGCTGCTAATATTAAAGGACATTATAGATACTCAAAAGTTTAAAATGGCTACAATCAAAGTAAATCAACAGTTAAAAAGAATAGAAATCAAAGAATTTGAAATCGAAAATCAAATTGTTTTCAATTACTTTGACAATCTTCCTACAAGTGAAAGAGACGATAAACTGCTAAGAGCAATTTATATTGGTGTGTTGGCACTAATGGAAGATCGAATTTCCTCTTTTCTTTCAAAAACATCCAATGAGTTAGGTACAGAACTCGAAAGTTTGAAGATGATTTTTGAAATGAAGAAAGAACTTTTCTATAAATCTACCATAAAAGGGGTTTTAGCAGAAGATGAAATCGCAGAATTTTTAAATCAATATTTCGCAGATAGAAAACTAAAAGACCGTGCATTTTTAACTGGTAATACAGCAGGCAATATTCTGAAAAACAAAACAGGTGATATTATTTGTGAAGTTAATGGAACGCCTGATTTGAAAATCGCAATAGAGTGTAAGTTTGATAAAAGTATTCGACTTGGTGACATTGAAAGTAAAGATATTTTTACAAGAAAGTCTGATACAGCTTGGAGCCAGTTGATAGAAGCACAAGCCAACAGAGACAGCAAAGTAAGTTTAATTGTTTTTGATATTTCCTTAGTTGAAAATTCCATTTTAAAGAATTTTGAAAATGTAGGTTACATTCCCGGAGTTGGTTTTGTTGCAATTATCAATTCACAAAAAGGGGATTACAGTAATTTAGCCATTGCTTATATGTTAGCTCGCGACATTGCTCTAAATGCAAAAGTAGTCGAACTCGACAAAGATATTTTAGCAATGATGGTAAACCGTATTATTAAAGACATCAACGAAATTTTGACAATAAAATCATTGGTTCAAAACAATATTGATAACAACAAAGTAATTTTAAAGCAACTGGAAAAATCAATCCTTTTAATGGAATTCAACCAAGAATATTTAAAACGCTTTTTAAGTCAAGGTACATTAACAAAAAAAGACCTGCTAGACTTTTATTCAGGAGAAGATGTAAAAGACAAATATCGTTTAATTGAAAAAGATATAAATGATTTGTAAAAACACTGTTAAACCAAAATATTAATTAACTAAATATAAATTAGTATGTATAAACTATGTACTCAACTGACCCATTTTCGTTTTAACTCTATTCATAATCCTGGTCCATATACTGTGACTTGGTTTAAACTTGAAGAAGATGGTGTCGAAACTGATGGCGTTTGCTTATCGCAACAAGAGTTAAACGATTTGACAAATTATGTAGCAAAAAATAAAGTAAACTTCAACAATCAGAATTACTTTTCTTGTAATCCAGATGAAACTACTGGATGTGGTATTTATGATATTCTTCCATCTTCTTCAAGACAGCCTAGAAATGTAATTATCAGAAAAATTCCGCAAATGCAGAGAGGTGGCGGTGTAATTTATCCGTGTATGGACATTGAACTTCTCAATGCAAACGGAATATTAAACCATAATTACAACCTTGACTTTGACATTATTGGACGCATTGAAGAATAGAAGCCATCTCTATTTGCAAGCACATTGACAAAGCCCCACGAGCCAACGCTCCAACCAAAGCTTTGTCAAAGAGCTTACAAAGCCAACCCACCGAGTGAAATTGTTTTAAAAAATTTGCCCTCACTTAAAAAAATAAAAAACGCTAACACACGTGCCGACATAAAAGACATAAATAATATGACAATGATACGGAAACTCAATAATAACAATGTTTTACAAGACTGGAAGACAGAACACCAGGCGGTAACAAGGGGTGTAACCAATTTGGGCTGAATGGGTTACGGAGGCGGGTCGGCACGCAGGGAACTTCTTAACGGGGGATAAATCCCAAGTCCCGCTCACCCAAACTGGTCACACCCCCAGCCGTTGGCAACAACTTTGATGCACCTTTACATATTGATTCACATTAAAAACTAAATAATGACACAAAAAATGGATGAAGAATTAGAAGTTAAAGAACCCCAAATTTATGAGGGAGATGATGACTCATTAGAACAAGACGTTAGCTTTACCGAATATGACATTTCTGCTTCACCTAATGATTTTAATATTCGAACACTATTTGACTTTATTGATTCTGGAATAGTAAAAATCCCTGGATTTCAAAGAAATTATGTGTGGGATATTAAAAGAGCTTCTAAATTAATTGAATCGCTTTTAATTGGGATACCTGTACCTCAAATATTTCTTTACCAAGAAGAAAAGAATAGTTTTTTAGTTATTGATGGTCAACAAAGGTATTTTACAATCTATTTTTTTAAAAAGAAAAGATTCCCAAGAAAAGAAAAGAGATTTGAATTAAGAAGAATATTTGAGGAGTCAAAAGGAATACCGGATAATATCCTTTCTAACAATGAATATTTTGTTGACTTTAATATGCAGTTACCAGAGCAACTACCAGATAAAAAAAACAAATACAATAAACTAAATTATTCAACATTATCAGAAGATGATAGAACAGCTCTTGATATGCGAACTATTCGAAACATAATTATAAAACAAAATTCACCTGATGATGGCGATTCTGTTATGTTTGAAATATTTAACCGACTTAATTCTGGGGGAGTAAACCTTAAACCCCAAGAAATAAGAACGAGTTTATATCATTCAGAGTTCTATGAAATGCTATATAGAATTAACCTTAATGTTAATTGGAGAAATTTAACTCCTAAAAATGTTCCTGATTTAAATATGAAAGATGTAGAAATTTTGCTTCGTGGTTTTGCAATGTTGCTTTATAAAGATACTTACAGACCAAGTTTAACGAAATTTTTAAATACATTTTCTGCCAAGGCTAAGAAATTCAGCAAAACTGAAATAGAAAATCTCGAGAATATATTTATTGAATTTGCTAAATATATTTCTCAAGTTGACAATCGTACTTTTTTCTCAAAAGGGGGTCGATTTAATATTTCTGTTTATGAAGCAATCTTTTTTGCTTTATGTGAAGATGCTTATAAAAATAAAAATACCATCATTAAATCAACCACTGCAGAAAATATTTCATTATTAAAAGATGACCCTTCTTTTCTTGATGCAACTCAATCAAATACAGCTAGTACAAGTAATGTAGCTTTGAGAATTGAAAAAGCAAAGTTAATGTTATAATATGAAGCCAGTTGACCAATTAAAAGAGGAATACGAGACAATTGCAAAGTATTTATCTGAAACAAATCAGATATCATTACTTAGCGATTTAAATAAGAGTTTTAGGAAAATTCTGCTTTTATCTGCTGGTAGTTATTTTGAATATGAAATAACCACTGTTTTGTCTGCTTATGTTGCCAAGGCAACAAATGGAGATGAAAGACTTATTAATTTCCTTCAAAAACAAGCAATAAGTGGAAAGTATTTTCAATTATTTGATTGGGGGAAACAAGATGAACCCGATAAGTTTGGGGATAACGCAAATAAGTTCTGGTCTTTTTTTGGTGCAAATTTTAAAACTCAAATAAGTGCTGAAATTAAATCTGATACTAGTATTTCTAAATCAATATCAGCTTTTCTACAAATTGGGCATTTAAGAAATATTTTAGTTCATAGCAATTTTGCTGCATATAATTACGACCAAAAGACTACTGATGAGATATATACTTTATACACCGAAGCTGTTCCGTTCATAGATTATTTAAAACAAAAATTTAACTAAGAAAAAAGCTGTTGCCAACAAGGGGTGTAGCCAATGTGGGTTGACAATGGGAACTCGGAGCTTTTTCGCCCGCTCGGGCGTTTTCGTCGTGGGACGAAAACGTAACACGCTCTCCCACACTTGCCACACCCCCAGCCGTTACCGCCAATTATATGACGAAATTTCAACATAAACTAAAAGTGTAAGACTATGAAAACAATTACTAAAATTCTAATTATTGGACTGTTATATACAGCCCTTTTTAGTTGCACATCTAGTAATACAATTGACATTAAAGGCAAGTACCATAAAACCAAAGAAAATGACCGTGGACATTCTCTTAATGTATTTGGAAGTGGACTTGTTTCTGAACTTGAATTTAAGGAAAAGTATTGCCATTTCGTATATTTTGGAAATCCAATGAGTGCAGAATATGAGGTTGTTAAAAATAACATTTATGTGAAAGTTGGCGGTGAATTAGGCACTTTAACATTTGAAATTATTGATAGTGAAACTCTTGAAGGAGAAGGATGGGCTTCGGGCACGTTTAAAAAACATAAAACTAAATAATTATGAATGTCATTAAACCAAAAAAAGTCCTTTTTATAAAACTTGGAAAAGGCGGTGAATTTGTTGATGAATGTTTACGAGAAAACACGCTTAAACTAGGCTATGCTGAAGTTGACCATAATTTATGCATTAATGGAAATTGGGATGCTGTTTATGATTACTTTATCAACATAGAAAAGGCAAAAAAGAACGTTGCATCTAGCCACACCAATCAAATAAAACAGTTCTATGAAGAAGATGAAAATACATTATGGATAACATTTCACCGACAGAAATTATGGTGGTGTTTCTCTAAACCTGAAATCACACCTTTGCCTGATAATCGAAAAACTAGGCCTGTAATTGGAAAATGGTCAGACAAAAACATTAAAGGTGAAACACTAATTTCTAGTAATTTAAGTGGAAATCTTTTAAAAACACAATCATTTAGGGGTACTATTTGTAAAGTTCCAGCCGAAGAATATGCTATTTCAAAAATTAATGGAATTCAAAAGAAAGAATCACTTGAATTGGAGACAGCAATAAATGAAGTCAAGTCAAGATTAACAAAGTTAATCCAACAATTACAATGGCAGGACTTCGAGATACTAGTTGACTTAATTTTTAGACAAATGGGTTGGCAAAGAGTAAGCGAAATAGGCGGTTCACTTAACACAATTGACTTTGAATTATTATCCCCGATAACCGGAGAGCGAGCTGTTGTGCAACTAAAATCAGCTGCAAATATCAATGATTTTAAAGATTATCAGAATAGATTTTTCCCAATGATGGAGGATTATAATAAATTCTTTTTCATTGTTAACAATCCAGATAAAAGCCTAATTGACTTTGAAGACGATGACTCTGGAATTATTCTATACTACGGAGAAAAAATATCTGAATTAGTAATTAATTCAGGGTTAATTGACTGGGTAATTAAAAAGTCGTAAATAAATTTACAGATATGAATTCACCAAAGGTGGTCTCAGATGGAAGGATATCTATCAACATTGCTGATTTGAAATGCATAAAGGTAGAATCAAAAAAAGATGAAAATTTGAAAAAGTATTTTATAGTTTTTGAATTTAAAACACGCATTGAATACATTTTCAATCCTGAAACACAGAAATTTGAGAAAGAGGAGTTTAATGACGTTGCATTTCACGAATTTTCTGAATACGAAATGGCAGTTGCATACAAGCAAGATTGGGAATCAATATGGCAAGACTACCTTGATGATTTAAAAAAATAACTTGAAACGTGGATAACTTTGTAGAACAATTAGTTGCAGAGCATTTTAAATCAAAGGGGTATTTGGTTCTTAGTAATTATTGGTTTCCAATCCAATCAGTCAGGACAAGAATACAACAAAAGAAAGAACAGGTTTATAATTCTCAGAGTTGGACAGATATTGATGTATTGGCAAGAAATGCAAATGAGTTATTAGTAATTCAAGTAAAAGCAATTATAAATCAAGAAAATACGTCAAAAAAAATTATTGACTTTTATAAAAATGTAAATGATTTTCTGAAAATTGGAAAATCCTTAGATGGTTCGTCAGATATTTCTTGGTGGAGTTCAAATGTAAATGTTAAACATCTTGTTGTTTATGAAAACTATTCACCCCCAACTTATCTTGATAAACTTAGAGACAATGGAATTGATGTTATTCAATTTTCAGAAATTTTTAAGGAGTTACTTGAATATCTTAAGGAGCGAGAAGGTGTGAAAGAACAAAATGCTACTATGAGATTTATTCATTTTCTAATGAAATATAAGTTTTTATCAATTTGAATATGTGACATTTGACTTGACTAAAGAATTAATAACTGGCGGTAACAAGGGGTGTAGCCAATGCGGGCTGACATTGGAACTTCGGAGCGGTTTCGCCCGCTCGGGCGTTTTCGTCGGGGGACGAAAACGTAACACGCGCTCCCGCACTCGCCACACCCCCAGCCGTTAGCACCAAGCAATGAAGAAAAAATCGGGTAAGACAACTTTGCTGCATATAGACTGAAAAGACAAATGAAACCCCACCGCACAAAAAAGCAATACTGTGGCCGCCCATCCCTGCAACCGTCCCTTCGCAGCCGCACACTTGCTTTTTTTGTCGACCGCACCGTAGATTAATAAATAAATACTAAATTGGCATTTTGATATGATTTTAGATTTTATAAAACAATTATGGCTGATAAATTTCATAGAAAACCATTTGATGAGGGGACTCTAGTAAAACTAGAATTACTTAAGTTATACATTAAGTCTTGGCTTCCAGTTTTCATAGAGAAAAAAGAGATTTTTTGGAAGGATATTTACATCTATGATTTCTTTGCAGGCTCTGGTATGGATACCAAAGGTCTCTTCGGAAGTCCTTTAATTATTCTCAATGAATTGCGAAATTACTGTCAGAAAATTTCTGAAAGAAATATTAAAGTAAATATTCTGATAAATGAAATTGAAAAAGATAAAGTTAAAGTACTAAACGAAAGAATTCAAGATTTCTTTGAAGAATGCCGTACAAGAAAAAGTTTTGACTGCTGCAAAGACTGTCAAACAAATAATAAATGTCCTTTCAATTTTCAAATAACTTCAAAAGATTTTAAGGAATTATTTCAGGAAATATACCCGACCATAAAGGCAACTTCAAATTTACCAAGGTTTATGTTCATTGACCAATTTGGTATAAAACAGGTTACGCATACAATTTTTAAACAGTTAACTGATTTATCCCGAACTGATTTTCTGTTTTTTATATCATCTTCATTTGTAAGGAGGTTTGCTGAACTTGAAGAATTTAAGAAATATTTGAAAGTAAACAAGACAGAATTTGACAGTTCACAGCCTGAACATTGCCATAGAATAATTTTAAAGTACTACCAAGACCAAATTTCTAGCAAGTTATATTTCTTAGCTCCTTTTTCGATTAAAAAATCGGCGAATATTTACGGGCTTATTTTTGGCTCAAATAATCCTCTTGGTCTTGAAAAGTTTTTAGATGCTGCTTGGTCTTTAGATAAAAACACGGGTGAAGCAAATTTTAATATTGACAATGATAGGATTATTAAAACACAACAATTAAGCCTATTTCCCGAAGATAATGTAATAAAAAAAGTAGATGTATTTGAAAAAAATTTGATAGAATGGCTTAAAAATGATTATCGGAGTAATGTGGAAATTTACCTTTTTACTCTCGCTAATGGGATGCAAAAAAAACACACAAAAGAAGTACTAAAAAAGAATGAATCTCGTATAATTGTTGAAAGTGATATGCAAATAAAGAAAGGTAGTTATTACCTAGAATACAATCCAAAGAAATTGATAAAAATTAAGTGTAATGAATAGTTCAAGAATAGAGTGGACAGAAGCAACTTGGAATCCAACAACAGGTTGTACAAAAATATCCTCTGGCTGTGTTAATTGCTACGCAGAAAAAATGGCGCATCGTTTAAAAGCTATGGGGGCAGAAAAATATTCTAATGGTTTCAAAGTAACATTACACGAAGACTGTCTTTCTGAACCCTTCAATTGGAAAAAGCCCAAAGTTATTTTCGTAAATTCAATGAGTGATTTGTTTCACGAAAAAATTCCTACTGAATTTATTGAAAAAGTATTCAACGTAATGAATGAAAATCCACAACACATCTTTCAAGTTCTAACAAAAAGAGCAGAAAGATTAAATATCTTAAATTCACAACTTTCTTGGACAAGTAATATTTGGATGGGGGTGACAGTTGAAAATATTGAATCAAAGAATAGAATTGATTTATTAAGAAATACAAATGCCGCTATTAAATTTCTCTCCTGTGAACCTTTAATTTCAGATTTAAAAACAATTGATTTAAAAGGTATTAATTGGGTAATTGTTGGTGGAGAATCAGGACCAAAAGCAAGACCAATGCACGAAGATTGGGTATTAAATATTTTTCAACAATGTAAAGACTCTGATATTCCGTTTTTCTTTAAGCAATGGGGCGGAGTTAATAAAAAGAAAAATGGAAAAGAGTTGAAAGGTGTTATATATCAAGAAATGCCCGAAATCGTTGAGTATTAACTTTTAAATATATATCACACCGTCCCTTCGCTGTCAGGCACTTTGGCAAAACGCACAAAGCCACGCTGAAAGCAAATTTTGCTAAAAAGCCTTCCAGCCCATCCCGCACAGGGTAGATTGGTACGGTAAGATTATGCAGCAAAGGTTGAAACGAAATGAAATGACAACGAAATAATTAATTGCCAGGTGCTAACAAGGGGTGTAGCCAATGTGGGTTGACATTGGAACTTCGGAGCGGTTTCGCCCGCTCGGGCGTTTTCGTCGGGGGACGAAAACGTAACACGCTCTCCCACACTCGCCACACCCCCAGCCGTTAGCAACCATGGTGGACGAGAACGAAGATTTAGCCCATCGGCAGCCTGTTTCGGAGTGAAAATGAATTGACAACATCAAAATTCGCAGGTAGGCTGAAAGCGTTGCGCTTGGGAAAGCGGCTGGAAGGAACAAGCCTTCGAGGGGCTAGAAAATATTTCACTACCCTCGACCAGAATGGCGGATGACGCCTAGCCTGGTTGGTTTGCTAAGGGCTGCTTTGAAAATTTGGGCTGGAAACCCCTCGCTGAAAAAAGGAAAA